>Ga0208940_1001314_pt1 | contig 26598 bp, 21 predicted proteins | sample AD_JPNNA6_MetaG_FD_184445 | JGI IMG/M metagenome (GOLD analysis project Ga0208940, IMG submission 184445) | Active sludge microbial communities of municipal wastewater-treating anaerobic digesters from Japan - AD_JPNNA6_MetaG (SPAdes) (version 2) | ecosystem: Engineered > Bioreactor > Anaerobic... | reverse complement strand
ACTTGATTTTACATGTACTTCTTGTACAGTATGTACAGAGGTGCAAAAATGCCAGGCAGTTCATCAGTTGAGAAAGTGAGCCCGTCAAAGGCAAGAGAGAACCTTGCAGAGATAATTGGCAAGGTTAGATTCGGGAAGAAGAGGTTTATTTTCTCCTCCAGAGGCAAGGACATTGCCGCTATTGTGCCCATTGAAGACCTTGTGTTACTTGAGAAGTTTGAAGACAACCAGGATATAAAGCTCGCAAGGCAAGCCCTTGAGGAAGAGGGCACAGTAACCTTTGAAGATGCCCTGGCAAAACTTGGGTTGAGTGAAGAAGCAGTTAGGCTTGCCACAATATCAAAGTAGTCAATGCCAACTTTCAGGGTTGAATTCAAGCCAAGGGCATTGAAGGATATCGAGGCTCTGGATACTGAAGACAGACTCAAGGTAATGGCAAGGATCTACTTGCTGAAAAACAACTCATTCCCTGAAGGCTCAAAAAAGCTTGAAACAAAAAACAACCTGTGGAGAGACAGGGTTGGTGATTACCGGATAATATACCAGGTCCAGAAGAAGGTACTTCTGGTGCTTGTTGTACGTGTGGGAGATAGGAAAGAGATATATAAGAATCTAGGGAAATATTGATACAACATTTATTGATACAGATACCACCGTATTTATCGCCCTCCAACAGCGTAGCAGAACAAACACAAATGGCTTTTGTGTTTGTTCTTAAAACATGTCCCAGAGTCTACTTGTTTATATTTTTTATTGTATATTTGATGTGTAAGCACAAAGAACATATTTACAAAAATATAATGCACACACCGATTTTATCCAATGTCAAGCATGTCGGAGGTTGAAATTCTATATATGCAGTGGATTCTGCAGGCAATAAAGTTCAAATATGCCTGTACCAGACGATATTATCTGGTGTTAGAGAAGAACCGCAAGTTTGCACCGCAATTGCACAAAACCATGCATGTATGATTATCAATAAAGGTCCTTCCAGATAGTTTTATTGGCACTTCAATGTTGTAAACCAAAAAAGTATACCTTGATGGTAATGAGTTAAACCTGGTTTATTATTTTTGATACCTATTTTACCAATATTTCACAAATTCAATTTCGATAATATAGATGTAATACGTTTCTTTACTAAACATACCTCTTGGCATATAACATAATTTAATCATAATTTGGATATAAATAAGCAAATTATTATGGATAAATCTTATATCGAGGTGGTAAATGGGTTTATTATCAAATATTCTTGCTGCATTCTGGGTTTTAGCACTTCTCGTTGTTCCAGCCGTATTTATTTACAACATCGGTAAAAGAAACAACAAACATCCTTTGAACAAAGGCAAGAAGCTTCTACCAACCATATCTGGTCTGTTAGCCATATGCGTTGTGTTGATTGTAGTTGCTGGTGGGATAGCAGGATTAATCTCATCAGAGAATCTCAGGACAGCTCAGGGGTCAAATGAACAAAATAAAATAGATACTTTGAGCAGTCCTGATCATATTGCAACAAATGACCAAACCTCCTCGTCAACTGATAATAATTTCACCAGTTCTCAAACTAATACCATAAAACAGAATCTTCCCTCCATAAGCAGTATTGTATTAACATCTGAGAACCCACCACCAGATGAAAACGCTGTTGAAGTGCATGTCATTGACGTTGGTCAGGGAGACAGCATTCTTATCAAATCTGGTGAATTGGCAATGCTCATAGATGCTGGGGAAACTAAAAGTGGTGAAATCGTTACCAATTACCTTAAAAACATTGGTGTTTCAAAATTGGAGTATTTGATCGGGACACACCCACATGAGGACCACATTGGAGGGCTCAGCTCTATAATCCAAACCTTTGGTGTAAAAACAATAATCATGCCCAAGGTTGTAAGTACAACAAAGACATTTGATGAGCTATTAGATTTGATTAAAGAGAAAGGGCTAAAGGTCACAAGCCCCATTGTTGGCCAGGAATATACGCTCGATAAAGCAACTTTTGAAATATTGGCACCTGCCAAGAAATACAAAGATATTAATGACAATTCTGTTGTCATTCGTCTCTCACATGGTGAAAACGATTTTCTATTTACTGGAGATATTGGAAAAAAGACCGAGAAAGATATTTTAAATGAAACCAAAGATCTGGATGCTGAGGTCTTGAAGGTGGCACATCATGGCAGCAAATCATCAACCTCTTCCGAATTTCTGAAAACGGTAAACCCAAAATATGCTGCAATCTGCGTTGGTGAAAATAATCAATATGGACACCCGGATCCAGAAACTATTAAGAGAATTGAATCAGTTGGAGCATCGACATACAGGACAGATCTGAATGGTTCGATAGTTTTCAAGAGCGATGGTTCAAACATCACTGTTACAACAACCAAACAACCAACCGAGTCTTCCAATGGTGCACCTCAAAATAAGATCCTTCCTCAAGCGAATAATGGTTCTGGTTCAACTCCCGGAGAAACATGCTATATTGGCAACAAGAACTCTAAAAAATTACACAGGCCTACCTGTTATACCCTCCCTTTGAAACAAAACCAGATCAACATTAAATCAATTGAAGAAGCCAAAAAATTGGGTTATAAACCATGCAAGAATTGTTTTAAAGGAGGGTGGTAATGCAACTCATAATTGATAGGTTTGAGGGTGAGTTTGCTGTTTGTGAACGAGAAGACAAGACGTTTCTAAACATTCCCAGAAAACATCTTCCAAAAGGCGCCAAGGAGGGTGATGTAATAATATTTGAAAATGGTAAATACAGGATTGACAAAGAAACCACAAAGAAAAGAAGAGAAGCAATACGCAAGAAAATGGATGAACTTTGGGATTAGATTTATATCCATAAAATATGAATTATTGTTTTTCACCATAAAAACACCCTCAAATACAACATTCACTTGATGTTTTTATGGTCGGACAAAATTTCACCGTAAAGATATAGATACAGACGTGTTTATCCACGATACAACTTGTTTGAAAATAAGGGCGTTTGAAGTCCGAAAATAAAACACATCACTTAAGTTGACAACATAAGCCAACATTGTACAATATGTGTACAAGGAAGTGGCAAATGGAAAGAGTCATAGAAGTTGAAGATGTTGGCATCTCAAATGCGAGATCGAGACTGACCAGGCTACCTGAAGAAGTTTCTGGCAAGAACTCGGTCATGCGCATAACAAGCAACAGGCAACCAGTGCTTGCTCTGCTCAGCTGGGAGCTGTTTGATGCAATGGTTGAGACACTGGAGCTACTCGCTGATACCGAGTTGATGGCCATGCTTGCCAAGTCAGAGGATGAAATACAGAAAGGCAAAACCATCTCCTGGGAAGACGCAAAAGCAGAGTTGGCTAAATAGCCTCTCTGGTCCTTCCCGTATATGGAATACAAAATTATAATTACACCAACGGCCCTTGGTTGCCTCAAATCGATAAGGGATGCAAACCCAATCATTTTTGCAAGGATAAAGAAGGCAATAGACAGACTTGGCCATGACCCACAAAAGATTGGCTCGAAACTGACTGATCCTCTCTCCAGATACTGGCGAGTCCGTGTTGGAGATTACAGGATCATCTACATAATCCAAAATGACATTGTCACGGTGACCATTCTGTATGCAGGCCACCGCAAGGAAGTCTACAAGAAGATAAGCAGGTTTCTGAAAAGGTAGCAACAAGCATACTGTCAAGCATACTGTCATACCGTCTCATGGTTGTATGGCTCAAAATTCGAGCCGCTTATTCGTCACTTATTTTCTACATCAACAAAATAGACTCAGAATATCTACTGGTCCATGACCTTAATTTTGAGTTCATTTTCCAGTCAAATTGAAAGTTTTTTCACAAAAAAAGGCCTTGTTTGTTTCAAACAGGTCCTCAGACAAATTCAGCCAGTACCTGTCTCTGTCAATTTTAAGTGATACGATACAGGCAGCTGTACCGATACAAATGTATCACTATAGAAAACATTGATTTTTGACACAAATATGTTACTATTATAGTAAACGCTAGACCTAGCGTTTACGGTGTAAGGAGATAATATGACAACTAATAATCAAAGAGCCGTTGGATACATAAGGGTCTCATCCGATGACCAGGCAAGAGAAGGTCTTTCACTTGAAGCCCAGGAGAGGAAGATAAGGGCATACTGTGACCTGAAGGGTCTGGAACTTGTCACCATTTTCAAGGACGAGGGCATCTCAGGATTCAAACCTCTGGAGAAGAGACCAGGTGGGTTGTCTGCACTCGCATCCCTGGGTTTTGTACTCCAGTCACTCACCAGCCATAATGGAAATGGCAAGAACTCCAAATTATCTCTTGAAAATGATCTTCAGAAAGTGCCCAAATTTGAACGTTCTGGTACTCCTGAGGGCAATGAGTGGCAGAAGTCTGGTAATGCCCTTAAAACGGCCCAGGATTACGGAATTCTGGAAGCTAACAAGTGTATCATTGCCAATGATGTATCACAATCTAAAAATGGAACAGTTTATTCTTGTCCTGGTGAACCAGTTGCCTGTAACCTGGTTGCCATTAAGTTGGACAGGCTATTCAGGAATACAGGAGATGCAATATCAAAATCACAGGAATTCCAGAAGAGGGGTATCAACCTTCACCTGCTTGATGTGTCTGTTGATACCGGTACTGCAACAGGAAAGATGTTCTTTACTGTTCTTGCCATGCTGGCACAGTTTGAAAGAGACATTACAAGTGAGAGGACCAAGACTGTACTGGACATGAAGAGAAAGGACGGGAAGGTCTGGAACCATACACCATTTGGATATGACAGGGTTGGTGATGTACTCATACCAAACAAGAAGGAACAGAAAGGCATTCAGATGATGAAGAAGCTTCATGATCAGGGATACAGCCTGAGGGAGATAGCTGGTGAATTGGAGCTGGCTGGTATATCACCAAAGAGGGGTGGGGAGTGGCAGGCAGGAAGCGTAAGAAATGCTATGTTAAAAAACAAACAACTAAGGGTTGCAGATACTATCTTAGCTTAATTGTTTCAATCAAGTGTTTATCAGAGTAGTAGTCATCGCTAAGTGGAATATCGGCTGTATAGACTCCATTATCTGTAAATATGTCTGCACTCGCATCCCTGGGTTTTGTACTCCAGTCACTCACCAGCCATAATGGAAATGGCAAGAACTCCAAATTATCTCTTGAAAATGATCTTCAGAAAGTGCCCAAATTTGAACGTTCTGGTACTCCTGAGGGCAATGAGTGGCAGAAGTCTGGTAATGCCCTTAAAACGGCCCAGGATTACGGAATTCTGGAAGCTAACAAGTGTATCATTGCCAATGATGTATCACAATCTAAAAATGGAACAGTTTATTCTTGTCCTGGTGAACCAGTTGCCTGTAACCTGGTTGCCATTAAGTTGGACAGGCTATTCAGGAATACAGGGGATGCAATATCAAAATCACAGGAATTCCAGAAGAGGGGTATCAATCTCCATCTGCTTGATGTGTCTGTTGATACCAGCACTGCAACAGGAAAGATGTTCTTTACTGTTCTTGCCATGTTAGCACAGTTTGAAAGGGACATTACAGGTGAGAGGACCAAGACCGTACTGGACATGAAGAGAAAGGACGGGAAGGTCTGGAACCATACACCATTTGGATATGACAGGGTTGGTGATGTACTCATACCCAACAAGAAAGAGCAGAAAGGCATCCAGATGATGAAAAGGCTCCATGACCAGGGATACAGCCTGAGGGAGATAGCAGGTGAGCTGGAGCTAGCTGGTATACCACCAAAGAGGGGTGGAGAGTGGCAAAAGTACAGCATATGCAAGATAATATCAAACTGTGACCGAATATCTGCATAAAAATGTAAATCAATTTAAATTGGTATTTCTGATCTATCATATGCGCCTTCTCTTGGGCCAATAATTAATAATGATCTTTTCTCTACAGCAAGTTCTAAAGAAAAAGACTATAAATCAAATACTATAACTGCAATTAACAGTATGCCACCACCAGGACACTGGGTTTACGGAAACGATAATCTAAGGATAGTGAAGATATATCTCAAACGTTGGGGTGTTAGAAACAGCAGTGGAGATTTATGCGTAAATTGTGAACCCATAGGAAATCCTCCACAGCAACCCCACTCCAGTGATTCAGTTGAAGCTTATGATACAAAACTACCCTATCCAGAAATAACACAATCAAATAATATTGGATTTGGTAATGGTGAGACATCCCTTGATAAAGAAATTTTTACTGGACCTGGTTATGTAGCTAATCCGCTCAATGGAGCTGTAGAACATAAATATGTTGATTTTTCAATCCCTATTCATGGTAATTTAAATCTTGAATTTTCTAGATCATACTCAAGCATAATGGGGAATGTAGGAAGCATCTTAGGACTTGGTTGGTCAACAAATATTGATGAAAAAATATCTTATTTACAAGAAGGCTATATCTCATATTTATCATCCTCTGGCGAAAATTACATATTTACCCCAAACAGGAATGAGAATAGCACCATAATATCATATGCTTCACCACCGCAGCTTGATGCAAAAGCAACTTTGATTGTAAATGGTGAACAAACCTATGTCAAAATAGAGGATAAAGATGGTTTTATTAGTAAGGTTTTTGACAACAAGGGCCTAATAAAATACATCAGGTCGCAATTTGGTGGTGAAATAGAGGTTATAAGAAATGTTCAGGGGCAAGTAACTCAGTTGAAAGATAATTATTCTGGGAGATATCTTGAATTTACTTACGACACATATGGCAGGTTAGTGAGTGTTTTGGCGCCGGAGAATCGCAACTGGACTTACGCATATAACGTAAATGGCTTGTTATCTACTGCAACGAACCCCATAGGCGGGACTTGGAACTATGAATATTCTAATAACAAACTTTCGAAAATCACCAATCCACGTGGGAATGATACATATTTCACTTATGGCACAAACAACAAAGTAAACAACATTCAGCAAGAGGGCTCTACAAATTCCACAAACATTTACTACAGCTCTTCTGATTATCACTCTACAAAAATAGTCAAACCAGCTGGTGAAACTTACTATGAAGTATTTTCTCAAGATAGCCAGTTGGCTACTGTAATTGATGGAAACGGCAAATATGGTATTGTCGATTATCATCCCTTACAAATGGAAAAGCCAACCACTTTATTCAATCAAATAGGAGATTTTGTTGCCGCAAATCTATATAATCAGAATGGGGATATACTGAAACAATTTGATGCTGATGGGAATTATAAAGAGTATGCATATACAGCTAATGGCAAAATTGCTTCATATAAAGACAGAGCGAGCAAGACAACATCAATAACTTGGAACCAAGACGAGTCTATGCCAATCAAGATTACGGATGCCCTTAGTAGAGAAACAATCTATGAGTATGATGCAAACAAAAATCTTATCAAAATTAAAACACCCTTCAAAGATAACAATCCTGCAGAAACAACGTTTGAATATGATGCTAATGGTTATGTGAAAAAGATCACTAACGCTTTGGGCAAAACAACTGAATATACATATAACAACTGTGGAGAAGTGACATCTGTTAAGGACACGTATGGTAAGATTACATCATATACCCTGGACAAGATGGGTATGGTTACAAAAGTTACTGGTCCATCACCTGATAACAGGGAGGGAACTAATGCATATGACGCTTGCCAAAATCTGATAAGTACAACAAATTTCCGTGGCTACACAACTACTTATGAATATGATCAACGAGAAAACAGGATCAAAGCGACAAATGCTTTGAACCAGAATACATACTATACTTATGATGATTCTGGCAAACTTACAAAAGTAAAAGATCATAAAAACAATGAGACAAGTCTTACATATGACAATCTTGGGCGTATTTTAAAAATTACCGATCAAGAGGGGAAATACACAGAGGCCTTATATGATGATTTAGGTAGAGTTTCTGGTTATAAAAATAAGCTCGGAGATGAGACTTCTATAGAATACAATACCTTATACAGACAATCACAAGCAACAAGTGCTCAAGGTGCAACAACAAAATATGAATATGACAAAGAAGGGCACGTCACAAAAGTAACTGATCCTAACAATAGATCGACATATTTTGAATATGATGCTTGCTATCAATTGACAAAGATTACAGATAATGCCGGTAAATACTCAACAATTGAATATTGGCTTTCGGGGCTTACAAAGAAAATAATTGATCCATTGAGCCATATAATAGAATATGATTACAACAAACTTTGTCTGCCTGTCTCAGTCAAGGATAATGAGGCTCATGAAACAACGATGTTGTACGATGATTTGGGTAGGTGTACAAGGATAACCAATGCCTTAAACGGATACCAAAGTTTTGAATACAACATGTATGGATTACTTACAAAATCTACAAATGAGCTGGGCAAATTCACGACGTATGAATATGATGAGAACGGGAACCTTACAAAACAAACAACACCGTTAGGGAAAGAATACAGATGGACATACGATGCAATCGACAGGATCAAGAAGACCATCACTCCAATGGGTTTTGAATATGAAAAAACATACGATGAAGTAGGCAATATTATCGAGATAAAGGATCCACTTCAGCACCTTGAATCTTTTGAGTACACGTCAACTTACAACTTAAGCAAGCATATTGACCAAATCAACAACCAAACTTCGTATAACTACAATGATGCCAATGATTTGACAAAAACTATCTTGCCCAAGGGAACATTCCAGGAATATACATACGACAAGGATGGCAACGTAAAGACTGTCATTGATCCACTCGGGAACACTGCCACGTACAACTACAACATGGGCGGAGAACTGACAGAGAGGCAATTGCCAAAAATTGGCGGTGGAACCACATCTTTCACGTACACATATGATACTGTTGGTAGAAGAACAACTTTTACCGATGAGGCAAGCAAGAGCACAACTTGCACATACAATGATATTGGACTTGTGACACAACTAAGCCACCCCAATAGCAAAACCATATCCTCAACGTATGACACCCTGAACAGACTAACAGGTGTTACATTTGGTGGTGGAGAAACATTCAGCTATTCATATGATGCCCTTGGAAGAACAACTGGTGCAACTGATCAGCATGGTACAAAATCTATCTCGTATGATGCTGCGTCTCGTGTCACATCATCAACAGACCCATTTGGGGATCAAACCTCCCTCTCATATGATGATGACGATAGGGTGACATCTGTAACAACACCACTTGGTGCGACAAGTACAACATATGATAATGATAGCAGGCCAACTCAGGTTAACCTTGCATCTGGTGGCCAGATTAACAATACCTTTGATAATGCTGCAAGACTCACACATTCAGATCTTCCAAATGGTGTTGACCTGGACTTCACATACAATAATGCCAATAATCCAACCAATAAAACCTATTCACTACCAGACCCGTTTTTCAATAACAGCCCTAAGGTCCAATCGTCTAAACCCAAGGACCCAGACAGCTTATTTGTAACAATTGGCAAACAGGCACAATTCTTACATAACAAGTTAGGTCCAAATCCAACATTTGGTGATATCTGCACTCTGCTGCTTGACCAGAAATTTTATGGTACCCTCAGAACATTGCCAATAACAATCGCCAGTTTTAGCTACACATATGATGCAAACAAGAATATCTCCCAAAGGTCATATCCAGGTGGGATACAAAACTTTACATACGACAATTACGACAGACTGACTCAGGCAACCGCTTCAGAAGGAACATACACATACACCTATGATGTAAGAAACAACAGATCAACAATGCGTTTTGTCAATTATGACCAGACTGTTGACCAGACAACTACATACACATACTCCATTGATGACAGACTTACCTCATACACAGTCGTAAACAACCTCAACCAGCAAACCATAAGGACTGTCAATTACACATATGATGACGCAGGCAACATCTTGACGAAAGCTGTAACAGAAGGTGGAACAACCCTAACAACTTCTTACACCTACTACGATGACAACAGGCTAAAAACAACCACCCTCCCAAGCAGTGAGGTCATAACCTACACATACCACGCAGATGGCACAAGAGCCACAAAAACCAACGCAACAGAATGGATCAGATATCACTATTCAGGTGGACTGGTAAAAGAGGCCCATTGTGACAAGAATAACCACAGTACAATTTTCTTCACTATTCACTACCAGCCTGGAAGAATAATCTATCAACCCAACCAGGGCAACAATGTTTATTATTATACTGCTTCAGACTGCTCTGGAACAATCTACAAGCTGCTTAATGACCAGGGGCAAATTGTTGCATCCTACAACTATGATCCATTCGGTGTGCTGATTGAAAATACAAATCCGTCTATTTACATGCCAATTGGTTATTCTGGCACCTACAGAGACACTGAAACTGGGCTGCTCTATGCCCAATCAAGGTATTATGATCCTGTTGTGGGAAGGTTTACAACAAAAGATTCCTACAGGGGAGAGTTGGTTTCACAGATATCACAGAACAGATATATTTACTGTCATCAAAATCCAATTTCATATTTTGATCCATCAGGTTTTGCACCAGAAAAAACTACTGATGTAAAATCAAAACATAATTCATCAAAAGCAGTAAATCTTGAAACTGATAAAGCATCTACTAATTCGAAAAATGATAAACGACCAGAAATAATAATCGATAAAATCCCACCAATAATGAAAGATTTTATTGATCATTTGGGTAAAGATCTAAAACCTGGAGAAACAAAACCTTTTGGTAAGGGATATATTGCTAATATTGGCGGACATATAATATATATCGGAAAAGATAGTAGTGGGAATGTTACAGTAGATTCATTAGATGGTTCTACTGAAGGTCATGATATAGCACAGGGTTTAGAAGCTGCGTTTAAAAGTATCCCAGAAAGTTTAAGAAAAGTTACTTTTGCAAACGCTGGGCGCATGGCAGATTTTATATCATATGTGAATGGAAAACTGACCGATGGTGTTAGAACTAATCAAATTAAAGCTCTCGTTGGCGCTAATTATTCTATGTCAAAAAACGCTTTTTGTACAGCTATTGGGTATTTTTCTGCTGTTTGGATTAGTTCAGGTGTTTATAGAAATTCTGATGTATTGTTCGATCCTCTTCTAACGGATTTATATAAAAAAGGCGTAACAGGTGAGTCAGCATTTGATTTTATGGCTGATACAGGTTTCTGGACTGCTTGGTTCAATTCCACAAATAATCAGCTAAATATGACCTTTGATGTGAGGACTCACAGTGGATGGTCTGATAATGCAAGTTTTTGTGATGTTGTCAGAACGCAATTGATTTACTCTATAGGCGCTGGATACGGTTCGCTTGTAGCATCTGGAAAAAATACTTTTGGAGAAGTTTTTGCAAATGTAACCGGTATTATCTCATCAATAGGTGGCTTTATCACAAATGCAGGCGTTTCTGTTTCTTTTTTAGGTGTATACGGTTTAATAATTGGTATAGTTGGTTTTTTTATATGCGATATGAATAAACCTGATTATGTTTCGAAGATTGGTGCGACAGATACAATGGTAAATATTTCAAATTTATGTGGAAAAACCATCAATCAAGTTCGGAGAGATGGTGCACTTAGGTATGATATCAGTAATACATTCACTGGGATTGGTGTTATCTCATCTTACATGAAATGCGAATTTGATAATATAAAAAATAATTATTTAGCTTCTGGACAATCAAAAAATTTGAAAATGGGAGATTTATTTCTTACATTCTCCTTTATGAATGATAGCCTTCGTGATTCACTAGGATTGCCTAATGATTCTAATGGTTCTGTCAATAGGTATTATGGAAATTTTTCCAAATTTGTTGTAGGCACTGAATTATCTTACGATAAACTCAGAAAGAACTACGCTGAAGAAAGGTATTCAGGTGGCATTGAAGGTGTGAAAAGATACTTAAAATATTTAAACAAATGTCCATAAAAAATAGAAAGGTTTAGTTTATGAAGAAAAATAACATAAATTTGCCAATAATTCTCATTATATCATTAATATTGTGCAGCTGTAGCAATACTCGCTTAACATTTAGAGAACCAAACAAAATCATACCAAGACAGGTTGTCGGAGAGGCTCTACCAATCCATATGATTACGACTTTACTGGACCCTTATGTCCCACCTTTAGTATACGGCAACAATGAGCTAATCATCTGCTCGGACCAATATCTGCAAAAAGTGGAAAAAAGGATAAAACTGCCTGGGGAATACGTTGGCTTCGACTACAATTACGTCAACAAATCTGGAGATCCAAACAATGCAGCTTCAGTAAATTATAATTATTATTATTTCATCATCAGTCAGTCATCTGACTCAAAATATATTAGCGTTCTTAAGTGTTTTGATGACGAAAAGCAATCCAATATTTTTCTTGGTATGGAAAAAGTGAAAGAATTTTTAATAGGTGACAGCGATCTTGTTGCTATTTTGACAGACCAACTCAAGGAAGATTTCACCTTTGTCTGCCAGGACAAAAAACAGACAGGGGTTTCATTTTACAACAACAATGGCACCCTCGCAAAAACAATACATTTTGGCAGAAAAATCGCCCTGTCTCCCTGTGATTTCAAAATAAAACAAAAAACAGCAAATTGCTACGGTTTTGATGGCAAATACATCCTCATCTACTCGATAGAACATTACTCCTTGATTGAACTGGACAGAGTCTTGTTGAGAAATTCCTATTCTGAAACAATAAAGGTTTTAAACAATATAAGAATGGATGCTGCAATAAATAAACGGCATCTGTCAGCATACGATGGCAGCACATTGTATCTCGTAGAACCTGTAGAAAGAAAAGTGCAAACATACAATGTCTCTAAATTTATAGACCAGTTTCCAGATTCAGAGCTTTTCTATTTTGATAACAAGCTTTATTTTTCTAGATTCATTTATGAGAAAAATAAGACAAATCCAGAGAAATATGATACCTATATAATTGATGGCATCATTGACCAGATCGAGAATGCAAATTTGATATGCTACATAAGCACCACCATAAGCACATATTGTGTTGGTTATTGGTCAGAAAAAGGCTACATGTTTATAAACTACAACATCGTGTATGGCTATTCAGGTTATGAGGTTTACAAAAAAGAATATGGTCCTTTTAATGATGCCATAACCACTTTTTTTATTAATGATTACTCAATCCGGCTCTACTCAAACAAAAACATTTACGAGTTTAAAATAGACCAGGGCAAGGTGCCTCCATATAAAACACTGGACGTAAAACTGTTGGAGCAAAAATAAGTGGAGATCAATAGTAAGCTACAACTTCATTAGATGATTTTTATGTATGTAGAGATAAGGTATAATTGCTTCGATAAAAATGATAAACATATTCTACCTTCAAGGTTAATGTGGGGAGCTTAACTATGAGAACATGTAACAAAATTCTATATTTAATAATTATTGTAGTATTGGTCTTTAATACTACCTGCTGCGATAAGACAGGTTCCAATAAGATATTTGAATCTTTTGAAGCAAATAACATTCCTGGGGAAGTCATACCATTTGACTTATCAGCAAATGGGCCTTATCTAAGTGCCCCACCATTTGTAAGCTATAAAAATGAATTAATCATATATTATGATTGGTATTTAAAATCAGTTGTTAAACGAATAAATCTTCCAGGAGAATATTTTGGTTATAATCGAATATATGTTTCTGGCATGAATCATACTGACAGCTCATCTACAATGTACTATTTCGTTTTAAGCAAAACTCCTGAAAACAGTAATTATATAACTATTTTAAAGCGTCCAGCTGATGAAATGACTATTGGGAATTACTTTAAGATTGAGAAAATTAAGGATATCTCAATTGGTGATCTAAATTTAATAGCTGTTGCAAAAAATGATGGAATAGAAAATTTCACATATGTTTGCCAGAACAAAAGCCAGACCAGTGTGTCATTTCTTGACAAAAATGGCGTTTTGAGAAATAGTACAGATTTTTTAAGGCCGGTTGCCTTATCAACATCTTTTTCTGCTTACAGTACACCAGACATCTACGGTTTTGATGGTAAGGATGTATTTTTTTATTTCATCGATAAATATACCTTGGTATTAAAGAACAAAATTACTCTTAGAAATAATTATTCTAAAATATTTGAAGTTGCATCTAATGATAAATCATGTGATATTCCATTTGGCTCACAAATATCTGTATGTGATGGCGAAAATCTATATCTCCTAGACTTTAGTGATTTAAAAAAAACTTATGAGATATCTGACTTCAAGGGCTGCTCGCTTGATCGGCGTTTTCTCTACATCGACGATAAGCTATTATTCTCAGAAATAACAAGCAAAAATGATGACCCAATAAATAATACTCATCGTTACTATGTTAAAGATGGTATTTTAGATTCCAAAAAAAATTTTGATCAAATATTTTCTTCTGGATATGATCTTATTCATTACTGTACTGGTTACTGGTCTGAAGATGGTTATATATTCTCAATATATTATTATAAAACCACCTCGCCCAAAAGCGAGATTTTTAGGCATAATTTTGGACCTTTTGAAGAAAAGATAACTTCTTATTCTGAGGACAAAAGAACTTTGGTGCTCTATGGGAAAACATTAATTTACTTTTATAATAAAGGTCCTGACTGGGAAGATGATCTTGAAGTTATACCTCTAAATGAAAGTGCTTTAGATAAATAAAAACAATCATATAATTTTTCTCATGTCGGCAATAATCTTGTCCAATTCATTTCTGAGTTGTTCAATTTTGGAAAGGTACTCAGATTTCTCTTCTGTTGGCAATTTCTCATAGTCTAATGTGTTCAAACTTTTGATGAAATTTAAACCAGACCTATACGCGAACTGAGGAGTTGTAGATTTGCTTCTATTAATTTTTTCCTGGACAATCTCCTTGGTTTGTTCTGCTGTAAGATTCATTTCCTCAATCATTTTCGCAACATCAAGTTGTGTTTTAATATCATCCAGTTTCAGTAATTCGCCAGCATGTTTTGGTGTGAGTGGTCCATTTGGGTCATTGAGCATATCTTGAACTTTTTCTGGCAGTTTCAGCAATCTAATCCATCTCAAAATGGTTGAAGCTGATTTGCTGGTTGCTTTTTCAATTGCATGCACCGTGCCTGCAAATTTATCATCGATTCTTTCAGGATCTCTTTGGTATGTTATTAAATTTGCGAGAATGTCATCCAAAGTCCAATCACCATACGATTCAAAAAGCTTTGTTACAGCTTTCGCCCTTTCCATAGGCGTAATATCTTCACGCATCAAGTTCTCTGCAATTTGAATCTGTAGCCGCTTTGGCTCAGAAAGACCTGATACAATCCTGGCTTGAATATATTCAGTTCCGAGTTCTTTTAAAGCTCTATAACGTCTCTCTCCTGAGACTACTCTATATTTTCCATTATTTATTTTTTCTAAAACAATTGGTTGGAGTAAACCATGTTCTTTTATTGAATTCTTCAATTCTTCAAGTTTTTTTATTTCAAAAATTTTTCGAGGCTGCCAGAGAGGTGGTTCAATAAGATCAATCTTAACTTCTTTAAGTGATTCGATTGATTCAAAATCCATCCCAAGCTCTCCAAACGCAGATTCACCAATATGTTTATTCTTTGACACGCTCCAATACCTCCTCAACAAGTGATTTAAATTGTTTTGAAGCTTTTGATTTTTTATCATAGTCAAAAACAGAAAGGTGATGAGATGGTGCTTCGGATAAAACGGCATATTGACCAATAAGTGTATTAAATACCTTTTCCTTAAAGAAATTCCTTAGTTGAATTTCTGCCTCTTTTGCTTCGTTTTTTCTTGAATCAAATTGGTTTAGCAAAACCCCAAGAAGTTTTGATGCGCCTGGATAAAATTTTTCATCATACCTAATTGCCTGGTATAGACTCACTATACCTTTCATATCGAGATATGCCGGTCTCGTAACAATCACTGTGTAATCAGATGCTATTATCGCACCGTGTGTCAAAAGTGGTGTCATTGAAGGCGGGCAATCTAATACAATATAGTCAAAATTATTTCTAACATCCTTAATGATTTCCTTTACCGCAATTGGAGTTGTATGCCTGATAGCAAAATTATTCTGTATTGTTTCCAGTTTTGATGATGATGTTGCAATTGATCGATTGTCGCTCATGTAAACTATCGATTTGTTTAGATTATTGGTTTCACCTGATTCATCGGAAAAAAAATCCTGAAATACATCTGCTACATTGTATGTTGGAATTGCAGAGGTTGGTAAAGCCCAAACTGTCAATGATGCTTGTGGGTCCAGGTCAATGTAAAGCAACTTATTACCTTCATCAGCAAGACCGGCACCAACATTAAATGCCACTGTAGTTTTTCCAACACCACCTTTATTATTAACAAATGAAATTACTTTTCCCATATTATCACCTGCCTTCTGCCATAATGAGTGACATTATTGATACAACAGAATCAGTTTTTGCTTCTCTTTCTGCAATCTCATACACCGATTTTCTTGAGGTGTTAAAAAATTTTGCAATCGTATCAACTTCTATTTTCGGATAGAGTAAGCGTGCAACAGCAATTGCAGTGATTCTTGCCGGGTTTCTGCTTCTCTTTTCAAAAAGCTCGTTTCTTTCTACTCCCATGTTCATAATAACATGATTTACAATTCTCTCCAGAGGATCAGTTTTATGCGCTCTTGGGCTGACTGCCAATGAAGCAATAACCACAGTAATTGTTTGTTCATCAATTGGTGAACCAAGTTCCATCTGTATATTGATTGAATTTACCGCACCCATTAGCTGCCTTACGTTTTGGTTGAGTTTCTCAGCGAGTAAATCGATAAACTCCTTTTTAATCTCCCTGCTTCTTTCACCAAACAGTTTTTTTAAAATCTCAATCCTTGCGTCTTTGTCAGGACGGGTGATTTCTACTGCATTTTCTGCCAATCTATAATTGATTCTGTCATCAAACTGCAAAGCAAGTGGGTTCCTGTCACATGCAAATATGCATCTTTTTTTTGGTTGCGTAAATATTTGAATGGCATTGAAAAGCTCGCTTTCAACTAGGGGTATTTTCTTTGCTTTCTCCGATAATCCTTGCAAATCATCAAACAAAATCATTGTGCAGTCATTCCATACAGAATGCATCGAATCAAGTTTTTTTTCTTTTGAATATTTTAGAACTTCATCAATAAACCTGTTTGAATCAGCAAGGTATATGTTTTTCTTCTGCCGTACCACATCCCAACCAGCTGTGTGCAAAATGTGTGTCTTTCCCAGCCCGGTCCCACCCCAAATTGTAAGAATGTTTTTAATTCTATCACTTTGCCAATCCAGCAAGTTATCTTTTGCAGTGACTGCCCTTTTATTAAAATCTCCAATAACAAGCCGCTCTTTTGTTAAAGAGGGGTCCAAATCCATATTCCCCAGAACAATACCGAACCTGTTAAAAAGTGATATAGAATCTTGGTTTTCTTCCAATCTTATCTCAAGTTTTCCAAAAACTTGTTTTCCAGTAAGTTCTTTGATTTTTTGTGTAATATTTGGGAATATGTAATCTTTTACAAAACTGTCATATGTTGTGAGAGTGATTGAATCCTCTTTTATGTCGAAATCAACGTCCTTTAAAAAATTTGCATCACGTGTATCCAGGTTTGAAAGTATTTCTTTCTTGTTCATGTTACTTAAGATGTTACTTAACTATTTTTGCTATGTCAAGCCCGAGCATGCACTAGCAAGTTACATCTTAAAATACAGTCTTAGTAACTTGACCTTATTTTTCCATTGATGAAATCCTTTGTAGTATTTAATATTTTAAAAATCTACTACTACTATATAGGTTGTGGATAACTGGCAGAATACATACAAAGAATATGGTCAAATAAGGAAAGTTTAGTGTTACTTAGGTGTTACTTAGGTGTTACTTAGAGATTACTTATCTGCTACTTATCATGACAGATTTTTAAGTAACAAGTGAAGTAACATTTCAAGTAACAGAGTTATATACATATTTAAGTTAGATATCCATCTAAAACCAAATTGTTCTGAAAAGATGCCCTATGTTGTAAACAATATTTTGCTTATAGAAATAAATTTTACTAGGTTGTGACAAAATGATGTCACCGGTATATAATACAATAAGCCTAAATGTCGTAATTTGCATATGTTTTATGAAGAAGGGAGAATTCACGATATCAATGAACTATTTGGCCCATAGCGAAAACTGTCGAAATGCAACTCACGCCCTAAAGGATCACTTAAGTTCTACATCTGAACTTGCCTCGAAGTATGCAATGAATCTTGGTGAGGATTTTGTAAATCTGGCGAAGTTTTGCGGTTATGTTCATGATCTTGGAAAATACGGTGATCTATTCCAAAATCGCTTAAAAGGTATTGAAAAAGGCATCGATCATTGGTCTGCAGGGGCTTGCGTCGCACAACAAAAGGGGTTAAGTGAATGTGCGATTTTAATAGAAGGCCATCATATTGGTATCAAGAGCCTGGAGTCAAACCATCTCGATCAATTGGATTTCGAGTTTTTGCTGAATAGGCATCCACTGGATTTGCGTCTGTCAGAAAACAGCCTAAGGGTTCTTCTGGGGAGGCTTCTTGATGATGGTTTAAAAGTTGTAGTGCCAAAATGCCAGAATGTTTTTAGTGATAGAGTCATTGCCAAAATGCTTGATGTAAGAATGCTTTATTCAACTCTTGTTGATGCTGATTTTGTGGACACGGAAAAACATTTTTCTCCAGAAGAAGAACCTCGAAAACCTATCTCCCTCGAGCCTGAGAAGGCATTATCTGTGCTAATGGAGTATATCAATCAAAAAACTACTGGGTCAAAAAGTTCCGAACATGTCAAAATGATCCGCAATGATTTATTGAAGTGTTGTCTGGAAGCGTCAAATTCAAATAATGGTATTTTTACATTAACTTCACCAACTGGCACAGGTAAAACTCTTTCAATGCTTGCTTTTGCACTATCACATGCCATAAAAAATAATCTTGAGAGAATAATCTTTGTCATCCCATACCTGTCAATTATCGATCAAACCGCAAAAATATATCGTGATGTATTTGAGAGCCGTTTTGGAGAGAGCTATATACTCGAACATCACAGTCTTGCAAATGGTGCAGGTGATAACAAGTATGAGGGTGATGGCGAGGACTCTCACAAAAAGTCATTTAATTGGGATTCACCGATAATACTTACTACTAATGTGCAGTTACTCCAGTCCTTGTTTGCTAACAGACCGTCACCTTGCAGAAAACTGCATCGTCTGGCAAAATCAATAATACTTTTTGATGAGGCCCAGACAATGCCATCGCCTGTTGTTATCCCTTCACTTGCATCATTATCTCATATAGCACATAGATATGGCTCGACAATTGTTTTCTCCACTGCGACACAACCTGCCTTCTCACACCTTAACAATGAAATTATGGAACAATGTGACAAAGGTTGGAATCCGAAAGAAATTGTATCAGATAATCTCAAACTTTATGAGCGGTCAAAAAGAGTAAATGTACATTGGCCTGCCAATTTGGACAATAAAACAAACTGGAATGACATTGCGAAGAGAATCACCAATGAAAAACAAATTTTGGTGATTCTTAATACGAAACGTGAGTTGAGCAAGTTGTATAAGGTCCTGGGAGATTCAAACCAGGATGACGTATTTGTTCTTTCAACAAACCTTGTTCCTACCCACCGCTTGTTGGTTTTAGAAGAAATAAGAAAAAGGCTCGAGAACAGCCAACCAGTAAAACTTATATCAACCCAATGCGTTGAAGCCGGCGTTGACATTGATTTCCCAGTTGTTTTGAGAGAATTGGCTCCATTGGACTCTATCGCACAGGCGGCAGGGAGGTGCAACAGGAACGGAAACTTGACCTGTGGTACAGTTGAAGTCATTTTGACAGAAGAGCCTGGTTCTCCAAATGCTTCATACGGACAAGCTATCGATATAGTAAAAATACTTCTAAGGACAAACGGGGGTAGTTTGAATATAGATGATCCTAAAACTTATCTAGATTACTACACTAAACTTTACGACATGACAAAATGTCATGACTGGGAGGGGTTAAAAGAGGTTGTCGAGATACTAAATTTTGAGGATGTTGCAGAAAAATACAAAGTGATAGACCAAGATACCATAAATATCCTTATGCCGTTTGATCAAGTCGAGTTTGAAAAGCTTGCCCAAGAAGCAAGAGATAACATAAAAAAGGGAGGCATAACAAGGTCATGGCAAAAAAGAGCGAGTAAACACAGTGTTTCAACATACAGACCAAAGCCTGGCGATCAATTGTTTAATTATCTTGAGGAAATAAAAGTTTCTGGATCTTCATGTTTAAATGAATGGTTTATTGCTGGAAGTCATTTGGAATACCACCGAAAGCTTGGGCTAATCATACCCAGCTTTTCTGAAAGGCTACTTATTGCGTAAGGAGGTTGAATGCCAAAAAATGAATTTACATTGGAAGTTTGGGGTGATCTGGCATGTTTTACAAGACCAGAGTTAAAGGTTGAGCGATTCAGTTATCCCGCCATTACACCATCGGCAGCAAGGGCCATTTTTGAATCAATCCTTTGGAAACCTGAATTCAGGTGGGCAATAAAAACAATCCAGGTATTGAAATTACCACGCTATATTGCCCTAAGACGAAACGAAGTGAAAGAAAAAGCTCCCTCAGAAAGGACGATCAATGGTTGGATGAAGGGTACAAGCAATCCAGACCCGATCATTGCTGATCTTTCTGGTGAAGATTTCAAGGGGCGCACGCAACGCCAGACAATGGCATTAAAAGATGTAAAATACAGAATTACTGCAGAGATGACCCCTTGGGACAAGAGTGATGGATTAGTCGAGAAATATAGTTCGCAGTTTCAAAGACGGGCGTTAAAAGGCCAGTGTGTCAACCAGCCATACTTTGGTTGCAGGGAATTCCCTGCATATTTCAGGCTGATTGATAGTTTAGATGCAGATCCTGGACAAAGAATTGATATGGATATCGGAATAATGCTGTTCGATGTTTTTGATCTGGGGAAACCTGGTTCGTCAAGTGATGATCCTTTCATAACATTTTTCAAAGCCTCCATAAAGGAAAACATCATAAATGTCCCGCCCTTCGAAAGCACTCTGGTGCTGAAGCCAAAGAGGTCACAATGCTAGATCAGATATTGAAATATGCGCAGAATGAAGGTATCAGTTCTGAGCCTGGTTTTTCGACAAAAACAGTCCGTTGGCTCCTGACGTTTGACCAGAACGGGGCATACACAGGCCTCATTAAGCTTGGACATGTCAATGACAAAAAAAATAAAGGTGAGGTTTTCGAGTTATGCCCGAATTTGACTCAGCCAGAATTAGGATTTGGCTCGAACCAGGAATTGTCGAAATGCCATTTTCTTGTTGAAACAGCCGGTGTTGTTGTCCTGCTCCCTGAAAAAGGTGAGGAGCCAACCGAAAAGATCAAAAGAAAACATGGCTATTTTATCAAGCTTCTTTTTGATGCCTCTGAATCCGTGCCTCCTCTTAAAAATATTGTTCAAACTCTATCTGATCCAATTGTTCTTAAAACAATGCAAAAAGAATTTGAGTCTCACAAGGCAAAACCTTCTGACAGTGTGACAATTGGAATTAACAACATACCAGTTGTAAGCAATAGCGATGCAAATGAGCTGAGACCAATATGGGAGGACTGGTGGAGGGCTCATTACAAAGAGCTAAAAAAATTACAGACAGGACAGGAAAAGAAGGATTCTGGCCAACATCAAATGGTTGATGTCATCACAGGTGAAATTGTGGAACCCATCAGGAGCCACGAAAAAATAAAGGGTTTAGTATCTGTTGGTGGCCTGGGCACTGGAGACAGTATGGTCTCATTTGACAAGGATGCTTATCGTTCCTTTGGGCTTGAACAATCATTGAATGCGGCCATGTCTGCCGAGACTGTCAGTGCTTATGCAACAGCCTTGAACAAACTCATCAGCGATAAAAACCAGAGCAAAAAACTTGTTGGTACAATCATGACCTACTGGTATGACAAATCGATTGAAAAAGAGGACGACCCAATGGAATTTCTTTGCCCGCAAAAAGAACAGGCGGATGAAGAAATTCTGGGCATGGATGATGCACACGAGGAAACCCAAGCGCCAAAAAAGAAAAAAATAAAAACCAAAGAAGACCTGGCAAGAGATGAGAAATCAGCCATACAAACATTGAAAAAATTGTTGGATTCGATAGAAGAGAACCCACAAAAAAGATCATATAGCATGAATGCATATTATCATGCCGTTGTTCTGTCTGGTGTTTCCGGAAGAGTAATGATGAGGGATTATATCTTTGCATCTTATGAGGAAATTGCCAGAAACATACTGCAATGGTTTGAGGACGTTGGCATAAGATACAGGCAGAAACTCAGAGAACCGACGATGTGGAATATATTTTCTACGATAGAACCTTTGCCAAAAAAGAAAGAGGGTGAACCATGGAAACATGCACCAAAACCCCTGGAAGCAAAACTTTGGCGTTGTGCGGTAAAAAAAGAGTCCATCCCAAAAGAAGCGCTGGCAAAAGCTGTTCACAGATCAACTGTTTATTTCATGAGCGAGAAAAACAACTCCAATAAAAAAGATGATTGGAACCAGGCTACAAGAATGGGGCTTATAAAGGCCTACCATGTAAGGAAGCAAAGAAAACCAGGAGGTGAGAAATTGAATTTGGATTCGTTGAATGAAGGCAACCCGAGTGTTGCCTACCAGTGCGGGAGACTGCTTTCAATACTCGCAGATCTTCAATATGCGGCGCTTGGTGATGTTGGAGCTGGCGTTATTGACAGATTTTATGCGTCAGCTAGTTCTACGCCGGCATTGATTTTGGGAAGACTCACACGCACAAGCCAATACCATCTTGCAAAACTGGACTCTGGTCTCGCCAGAATATACGATGCAAAGATTGCGAAAGTCTGGAGCAAAATTGGCAATTCTGTTCCCAAAACCTTTAATCTTGAGGACCAGAGCCTTTTTGCACTGGGCTACTACCAGCAAAAAGAAAGTGACATTGAAGAGAGAATAAAAGCATCAAATGAGAAAAAAGCAAATATAACCAAGGAGGGAAACAATGGAAACAATTAAGAACCGCTATGACTTCATTTTTTTGTTTGACTGTGAAAATGGGAACCCTAACGGAGACCCTGATGCCGGCAATGCGCCAAGGATTGACCCGGAAGACATGCATGGACTTGTATCTGATGTGGCTATAAAAAGACGCATACGTAATTATGTTCTCATGGCACACCAGAACAATTCTCCTTATTCAATTTTTGTCGAGGAATCAACAAACCTCAACTGGCCCATTTTCATCTCCCACATGGCAACAGAAGGTGGTTATCAGGAGAATACAAAGGGGCAAAAGAAGAAAGTAGAAGATGCAAAATCTTGGATGTGCAAAAACTTCTATGATGTGAGGACTTTTGGTGCTGTAATGAGCACAGGTGCAAATGCAGGACAAGTGAGAGGGCCAGTGCAATTTTCTTTTGCCCGTTCTATCGACCCGATCCTTCCAATGGATATTTCAGTAACAAGAATGTCAGTGACTGATGATATAGACAAGGAATACATTAAAAAGCTGGTTGAAAAATACAAGTCAGTTGATGATGTTGGAAAACTTATTGAAGAGAAGAAAACATGGGAAAGTGAAAAGGATGCTGACAAGCTCCGCACCATGGGCAGGAAACAGCTTATTCCTTACGGGCTTTATGTTGGAAAAGGTTTTGTAAGTGCACACCTCGCCTCGCAGTCCGGCTTTGCAAAAGACGACTTAAAACTTTTCTTCAGGGCGCTTCAAGGAATGTACGATCATGATCGCTCTGCAAGTAAAGGTTTCATGTCATTTAGAAAATTGATAGTTTTCAAGCATGTTGGAACAGACACCGATCCCGTTCAGAAAGAAAGCCAGGCAAAACTTGGCTGTGCACCAGCACACAAGCTTCTTGACACATCCGATGCCGATTGTCCTGTAAAAATATCCAGAGTAGACAGTTCGAAACCGCCAAGGAATTTCTCCGATTACAAGGTTGAGATTGACAAAACAAAACTTCCACAAGGGGTCGAGATGATTATTGATAGTGCTGATGTCTGATGCCATGTGAAGAGTATATCATTCCAATCTCTGCCATAAGCCAGTATGCTTATTGCCCAAGGCGTTTCATGCTTATGTTTGTGGAGAGCGAGTTTGAGGACAATATTTACACAATACAGGGTACTCAGCTTCATGAAAGAGTTGATGAGGCTGAATCAATATTGGAGAAGGGCTCTCGTGTCGAGAGAGCCCTTCCATTATGGTCCGATAGGCTTGGTCTAGTAGGGAAATCAGATCTGGTTGAATTCAGAACTGATGAAACTATTTGTCCAATTGAATACAAGCGTGGTACTAAACGTAATCAAAAACCAGATGATCTCCAGCTTTGCGCACAGGCAATCTGTCTTATGGAAATGTTGGGCAAAGAGATCCAGTTTGGTTTTATATTTTATTGCCATTCAAAAAGACGGAGAGAAGTGAAAATCACAAACCAACTCATTCTCGAGACAGGATCTGTCTGTGCAAGAATTCGGGAGACATATAATTCCAACATCATCCCTGAGCCAGTCAATGACGGCCGTTGCGATGGCTGTTCTCTTGCAAGAATATGCCAGCCGGGTTTAATTGCACATTCAAAAAACATTTCTAGTGGGGATATTTTCAGGGGGCGTTAATTTGGAGAATAATATTGGGAATACCCTCTATCTTCAAAGAGAGGGGTCTTATGTTCACATGCAGAATGACACAATATGTGTCGAGCAGGATTCAAAAATCTATTTCAGGATGCCACTGCATAATCTGGATTCGGTTGTTGTGCTGGGAAATGTTTTGGTGAGCCAGCCACTTTTGTCCAGGCTTGTTGAGTTGAATATTGATGTTTCATTCCATCACATCAATGGAGGATTCAGATACAGGATCACTGGCCCCTTGAACGGCAATATTCTGCTCCGGCTTGCGCAATTTGAAGCATACAATGACAAATCAAAAGCCACGGAAATAACAAAAAGAATTTTGGCCAGCAAAATAAGGAATTCCCGATATGTTTTGTCCAGAGGCTCAAGAGATGTCCCGGATGATTCACTTTCAACCGAGCTCAAGGATGCCTCGGAAATCCTCGGTTCAATGCTTGGCACACTTGAGACAATGACAGACATCAACTCAATGAGGGGACTAGAAGGATCAGCTGCATCTGTTTATTTCAAGGTTTTTGACTGCTTGATTTCATCCAGATGCAAAGATTTTTCTTTCAACACAAGATCAAGGCGCCCACCCAGAGACAGGGTAAATGCTCTTCTTTCTTTTGCATATACAATTGCGACTTCAGATTGTATCTCTGCGTGTAATTCTGTTGGATTGGATTACCAGCTTGGCTTTCTTCATGTCCCACGGCCAGGCAGACCATCACTGGCACTTGATTTTGTTGAGGAAATAAGAAGTGTATTCGCAGACAGGTTAGTTCTCTCGCTGATAAATCTTAGGCAGCTTTCCGCAGAGCACTTTGATGAGAGGGAGATTGGAGGCAGTGTCCTCCTTAATGAGGAAGGCAGAAAAGTGTTTCTTCGTGCTTATCAATCCAGGAAGTATGATGAAATAACTCATCCATTGTTTGATAAACCAATACCCTTTGGCCTTGTGCCTCATGTTCAAGCTAGACTTATGGCCCGTCATTTGCGATCAGAGGTCCCTTTTTACGAACCATTTATTATGAAGTAGGTGGCCATTGCTGCATTTGCTTGTTGCATATGACGTAAATACTGTTTCTGAAAATGGATCTAAAAGATTGTATAATCTTTCAAAAGTATGTGTTCAAAATGGCCAGAGGGTCCAATATTCACTTTTTGAGTGTCAGATTACTGAAACACAATTTGAAAAGTTCAGGGCCAGGCTATTGAAAATTGTTGACCAGGAGCACGATAGTCTTCGTATCTATCATTTGAGGGGGAAACGTGAGGAGTTTGTTGAAACTTATGGCATTGAAAGATATATTAATCTTGAAGGGCCATTGATATTTTAGGTGGTTGGGGCGGCATATGCGAACTAGAAGCGGTATTTTTGTCAATAGGGTTGTTAGGGATGAAAGAAATCAAGTCCATGCTGTGCTAAAACCGTGCCAATCTAATTTAGTATTTCGCAAACAAAAAATACCATTTAGCCTGTATTTATTTGTAACTGGAAAAACTACAGATTATAGTAACAAATTGTTCGCTGTGAACGAAATGCTCATAAATAGATGCATGGTTCGCAGTTTCTCCTGGTAACTAAACCAGGAGTGGATTGAAACCTATAGTATGGGTATCAATCAGGGGTAACCCGAGAAAGAGGAAAAAGATGGACAAAAGACAAAGACTTACCGAAAAGGCAAAAGAGACTTGGGACGAGATGCTCCGCACAGACTTTGACTTCGATTTTATGCTTGGCGAGTACGACACCACAAAAGCTAGCGCAGAGCAAGACGCTGAGCACATGCTCGAAGGCGAAAACGGAATAGGCTATCGCTCGCAAATTTTTGAGAGCTTCAAAAATGAAGAGCTTG
>Ga0208940_1001308_pt1 | contig 26653 bp, 17 predicted proteins | sample AD_JPNNA6_MetaG_FD_184445 | JGI IMG/M metagenome (GOLD analysis project Ga0208940, IMG submission 184445) | Active sludge microbial communities of municipal wastewater-treating anaerobic digesters from Japan - AD_JPNNA6_MetaG (SPAdes) (version 2) | ecosystem: Engineered > Bioreactor > Anaerobic... | reverse complement strand
GCGAATTGTCTGCTATGATTAATCTGGCGGAAAATTATTTAGATGATGCGATCAAAAATGTCCAGGATGATGAGACCTGCGCTCGATTTTCCCAACAAGCTCTCCTTTATGCCCTTTGGGCAAGTGAAATGTTGGAATTGGAGAAAGCGCGCTGGAATATTGCTAAAAATAGTGCCCGGCTCGATTTCCTATTTGGTTGTGATGGGCGTGGTTATTTTCAGATGGATAGTGAATTATTTCTGGAACGATTTACCGAAGTATTTAATTATGCGACAATTACTCATTACCTGATTGGTGATTTCGTTGATTTCGAGCCAGTCGAAGGGCAGAAGCAATTTGCCGAACGTGACCGTCTCTTAGCCGATTTAGAAAAGTACAAGATTCAGGTTGCAGGTCGTCCGTTATTTTGGACACATAAATGGGTAACACCGGATTGGTTGAAAAATAAGACTTTTCCTCAATTGCTGAATTATCTGGAAAAGCATATTCGGACAGTCGTTGGCCACTATGGAAATAGGATAAAAGTATGGGAGGTGGTCAATGAGTTACATGACTGGGCGAATGAACTATTTTTGAACCATGAGCAGACGATTGAATTGACTAAGTTTGCCTGTGATGTTGTTCGCGATGTCAATCCCAATTTGAAAATATTAATCAATAATTGTAGTCCCTTTGGTGAATATGTCCAGAAAGGCTTGTGGCATGAGCTTCCGGCTCGATACCCTCAGCGAACGCCATTCCAATTTACCGAGCAAATCATCGAAGCTGGTACCGATTTTGATGCAATCGGTGTGCAGGTCTATTTTACCTCAAAGACATTAGCCGATTATATCGGCGTCATCGAACGCTATGAAAAGCTCGGTAAAGCGATTCATTTGGCGGAAGTCGGAGCACCGTCCAGAGGAATCACGCAAGAATTTCTGGATGAAGAGCCTGGTGATTATTCAACTTTACCCTATGAATGGCATCGTCACTGGGACGAAGAACTTCAAGCCGACTGGCTGGAAGCTATTTTTACCTATGCTTATAGTCAGCCAATGATTCAGGCGGCAAACTGGTATGATTTGATTGATGGATTTTCCTTCTTGAAAAATGGTGGCTTATTGCGTTCACCGAAAGGTGAACGGAAAGCGGCCGTCGATCGCTTGAAAAAATTACAAGAGAAATGGAGGATTTTACAATAAATGAATAATGATCCATCCTTGAAGAAAACTTTATCACGACGCGAGTTCATTCGGAAAAGTACAATGGGTATAGTTGGAGCCGCGATGTTCCCGTCTTTTCTGGAAAAATCGAATATTCTTGCCAAAACTACTAAGCCATTGTTATTTAAACCTTTTCCGCATCCGTGGATGCCACCGCTTAATTTTGTTTATGCGGCTGACACCAATGGCGACCCTTTTCAATCTGGTATCGTGGTAAATGGAGATGGGATTGTTGTGCCGGAGGATTTGGGAACCCGACGCTTCAGTGTGAATTGCCAGTGGTTTATCGAAGGCTTCGGAAACTGTTTTTTAAGTGCCGATAATGACGGAGAATTTTATTCTTTAAAGGAAATGACGGGACGAAATGAACTTATCTTGAATCACGAATTTGCCAGAAGCCGAATAGCCCGAAATCGCCAAGTTATGCGACGCTATCAAACTCAGGGTACTAAATTTTCACCGGAAGTAATTCGTTTGTCTGGTTTAGCAGAGGAATATCTGGAAGATTCCGCTAAATATACCGCCGAAAGTGAAAAGTGTGCCTCTATAGCGGATAAAGCTCTTTACTATGCTTTATGGACGGGAGAGAATATCGAATTGGAACATGCCCGCCAAATGATTTCTAAAAATAATCGCCATGATGAAGTTTACTTTGGCTGTGAATCCCGTCAGTATGTTTGGGCGAAAAATGAAGAATTCACCAAGCGTTTTGTCGAATTATTCAATTTTGCTACAGTAACTCATTATATCTGGGACACCTGGTATGAATTATTTGAACCGAGGGAAGGAGTTTATAACTGGGGGATCAAGGATAACATCGTTCGCTGGCTAACCGAGAAAAATATTACTATAGAAGGCCGTCCACTCTTTTGGTTTCATCCTACTGTAACTCCGGAATGGTTGAAAAGTAAAAATTATGATCAATTGAGAAGTTATGTAGATAAACATATTAGCGACGTTGTCGGTCATTATGGCGATCAGGTTTTGCATTGGGAAGTCATAAACGAATATCATGATTGGGCGAATATTTTCAATCATACTCCCGATCAAATCACCGAAATTGTGCGACAAGTATGTGATAAAACCCATGAGATTAATCCTAAAGTAGATCGCCTGATCAATAATTGTGCACCCTGGGGTGAGTACGTTGCCAGAGGTAGAATGGCACGGATGGAAGCAACCCGGCCTTTGCGCACCCCTTATCAATTCATCACCGATTTGCTGGATGCAGGCGTGGAATTTGATACGCTGGGAATTCAAATCTACTTCGGGAATCGCGATTTATCGGATATAATGCGCATGCTGGAAAGGTTTGAGAAATTTGGGAAACCGATATATATCACTGAAATCGGCACTACCTCAGGTCCGACTTTTGAAACCGTTGTGGACCGCAGTTTGGGTATATCCGGTAAACCCTATGATTGGCATCGGGCCTGGGACGAAGAATTACAGGCTGATTGGTTGGAGCAAGTTTATACTCTTTATTACAGCAGGCTCAATATTAAAGCCATCAACTGGTATGATTTTTCCAATTTTCGCCCGTTTATTGTCAATGGCGGGCTGGTGACCGAAAGTTGCGAACCGAAGCAGTCGTTTTATCGCTTGAAGGAATTATTGAGGAGCTGGAATCGTTTGCCTGATAATATTAAAAAATAGGACGAAAATAATGACATCGAAAGAACGCTTATTGATTGCTTTAAAAGGTGGAGTAGCAGACCACGTTCCGGTTAGTCCGGATATATCGGTGATGGTGCCGGACAGACTAGACGGGCGCCCATTTTATGAAATCCATTTGGATGGTCGTGAACATTATGGCTGGACTTCAGCCACCCACGGTGAAGTTTATGTCAAAGCTGTAAAATATTTCGATATGGATGGCTTTTATATGTATGGCGGCTTGAAAGAGGTGAAAGTATCGAGTTCACTGAATTTTGAATCGGAAACAATAGATATACCCGCTGGCAAACTCGTTAAACGCACCTGGCATACAGCCAAGGGTGATGTAACCGAAGAAGAAATATTTTTTGCCGATGAATCCCCTTGGCGAAGTGTCAAACCGATTAAAAACTTGCAAGAGGATTTCGAGAAATTCCAGTTGGTAATGGGGAAAGGTGATTGGCAATGGGAAAAGGAATTTCGTGATAAACAGGTGATTGGTGATCTGGGAGTCTATTTGGGAATGATACCGGTTTTTCAGGATTGGTGGTTTAGTAATCGGGATGGTGGCTTTGAGAATGTATTCTCCGATTTATTAATGGAAGCGGACTATATGCAAAAAGTTCATGAATACTGGATGACTTGGGCATTAGCCTACCTGCGGGCGATGATCGCGGCTAAACCGGATGTGATTATGTTGGGCGGCTCCAGTGCTAGTCTTAGCGTAAGTTCTCCGGATATTTTCCGGAAATATGAGTTACCTTTTATTCAGCAGGCTTCCAGCATTTGTAAAGCGGCGAACATGCCTTGCCACTTGCATATTTGTGGTCGTTCCTGGCCATTGGTGCAAATAGTGGCAGAAGAAACGGACGTTACTTCGATGGAACCGATGGAAGAACCGCCGACCGGCAATGTGGATATTGCTATGGTTAAGAAAAGATATGGACGGAAATTGAATATTAAAGGCAATATTAATACAACCGAATTTATGATGCGAGCGACACCGCAACAGGTCGAAGATAAGTGTAAACGGCTAATTGATGATGTCGGCTATGACGGTGGTTTTGTTCTTTCAACCGGTGATCAGTGTGGACGTGATACCCCAGATGCCAATATATTTAAGATGGTGGAAGTAGCTAAAACGTATGGAAAATATTAGTACGCTAAAAAAGTCCAGAAGTGCATTGCAATGCGGAATATAGTTAAAATAATTACACTGATTGGGCTTAGCTTGGCTTCGACGTTAGCAGTAGAACTCCAGTGGCAAACTCATAATATCGAGGTATGGCAACCGGAACAAGTAATTTGGGGAAAAATTGATACACTGACTGCTACATCTGGGATTTTATATTGGAAAGATGGAAGTAAAATATTCGATATTAATCCTTCCGATTCCAGCTTTTACATCGAAGTAAAATTAGATGAGGGTGAGAATTGGTTTTTAGCAACGATTGAAAATCAAGGTGAACCAATTTATTCTGACACATTACGCTTACAGATGAAAATGTCCTTAAAACCAATTCTGGAAGCCTATGCGACGGTCGCTGACCGCGAAGTGACATTACACGGTAAAATCATCGAAAATCCCGATTCAAATGCGGTTACATTTACCTGGTCTGAAGATGAGCGCAATCCCGCTATATTCGGCTGGAATGGGACGAGCGATTCAGTTTTGGTTTTTAACGTACCAGAGCAGGCTCCCGCCGGTGAATATTATTTCGATTTGATCGGGGTTACTACCAGTGGAGACACTACTCGTGCTCGCACCTTTATCACAGTAAGTTTTGATGGTATTAAACCGTTTGATATTTACCGCGATCATGCGGCTTGGATTGATTCGGCCGTGGTGTATGAAATTAGTCCTTACGCCTTTGTTATGGAAGGTACCTTTCAAGATATTCAACAGAAACTGCCCGAATTGCGGGAATTGGGGATTAATACCATTTGGCTTCAGCCGATTTTCAAAACTCAGTGGGATGAGCAAGGCTACGACGTAATTGACTATTTTACCATACGTTCGGATTATGGTTCGGAAAGTGACTTGCAGAATTTGATCAAGTCCGCTCACACGCTGGGGATGAAAGTTCTTTTGGATATTGTCATCAATCACACGTCTATTTATCATCCTTATGCTCAACATAGTCTGAAATATGGTACTGCTTCCCATTATTACAATTATTATCAAAGGGAAATAGACAACGCACCCTATTCTCAATATTATAATTATTATAAGGGGTTTATCAATTATTTCTGGGATGAATTGCCCAACTTGAATTATGATAATCCCGAAGTCCGCAACTGGATGATGACAGCCTGTAAATATTGGGTAGAAAAATTTGATATTGACGGTTATCGCTTTGATGCAGTGTGGGGTGTAAATGCACGTTGCCCAGAATTTACCCAAAACTTACGATTGGAATTAAAGCGCATCAAGCCGGAGCTAATGCTACTGGCGGAAGATAAAGCTTCCTGGTCAATGGTTTTTGATCAACGTTTTGATGTCGCCTTTGATTGGGCGCCAGGCGAAGGTTGGGTTTCGCAGTGGTATTGGGAAGTTGACTATTCGGAAGACGCCACCAAACAATTTACGATTTTTAATTACAGTAATCCATCGGAAAGAGTTAACCTTTTACGTCAGGCATTGACGAATAATGGGCAAGGCTATGCGGCTAATGCCAAGATTTTGCGCTATATGGGCAATAATGATATGATTCCCTTTATTAAAAATCATAATCTGGCTCAGACGAAAATGGTTTCGACTCTGATTTTTGCTTTGAATGGAGTGCCGATGCTTTATAATGGTCAGGAAATCGGCTACGATAAACATCCTTATAGTAGTTACCAGATTTTTCAACGAGGCAAATCAATCCGTAGTCAGGATAAATATGGACTTTTCGATCATTATCGCCATTTAATTCAAATCAGGCAAAAGTATTCGGCGCTCCGCAGTGATTATTTTAAAGAAATCCCGGTAGTCCCGGCTTACTATGCTTTCGCGTTCCATCGTCGTAGTGGAGATGAGAATTTGTTCAGCGTTATCAATATGATGAGTGAGCCTAAAAATATTACCATCTCCTTGCCGATTGAGGAATTGCATCTTGATTCTACGAAAACCTATTACCTTTCAGATTTAATTACGGGAATGACCTTTTCTGGGAAACCGGAAAATCTAAGTAGTGTGGCTCTGACTATTCCCGGCTATACGACCTCTTTGTTTTTATTAGCTGATTCAATGGTCAACGTTAATATTGCACCGGAAGAGCACCCAGCAATTGCTGAAAAATTCACACTTTTCCAAAATTATCCTAATCCCTTCAATTCTTCAACGACGATTAGATATACGATTCCTCAAAAGAGTAATGTCAAACTCACCGTTCTGGATTTGTTAGGGCGAGAGGTGATGGAATTGGTGGACGGTGAACAAAATCCCGGTGAACATCAGGTACTAATCCGAACTGATCAATTGGCGAGCGGTTGCTATTTTTATCGTTTGAAATATAAAGACCAAATTCTGGTCGGGAAAATGTTGTTATTGAAATAAGATGGAAAGTTTAGTGTATGTCGGAAAAGCATTCCAATCGAGTTTTAGAGCTAACTTTTAGTCGTAGTTGGAGTAAATAGCATTAATCAAATAACTAAAATTTTTAATATGAGCCGATGGAATTTATTAGCAGTATTGATAGCGGGATTAATTATGATTAATTCCTGCGATAAGACCCAGGATATTGATTTGAACGGTCGGTGGCAATTAGCGCCGGATAGCACCGGACAAATCACGATTAATTCGATTGATCAGATTAAAAATTGGCGCATGACCGAAATACCGGGTTCTTGGCATCGCTTGCATGTGGACTTGTTAGATTATCAGGGAGTTGTCTGGTATCGCAAGTTGTTCAAATTAAAATCGCTTCCTCCCAAACATCGCTTTCTGCTAAACTTCGGAGCAGTGGATTACCTCGCTAAGGTATATGTCAATCGGGAATTAGTCGGTGAACACGAAGGTGGTTATACGCCATTTAGTTTTGACGTTACCGAGCAATTGCAAAAGGGAGAAAATGAAATCCTAGTGCGAGTCGTTGATCCTGTGGCTGACAAAGTCGGTACCGATGGTATTAGCTACTGGCATATACCGCACGGCAAACAAAACTGGTATGTCCAAACCAGCGGCATCTGGCAAGCAGTCCAGATGGCTATCAAACCGGAAATTTATGTGTCACGTATTCAGGTTAATTCTCAAATTAGCGGTGCGTTTCAAGCAAAGGTTTTTATTGAAAATGCTAGGGCTGGTGCTACTCCTGTCGAGTTAATTCTAACAATCCGCGACCCGAATGGCAAGGTCGTTTTTTCTGATAAATATGAGGGGAACTCTTCGACTTCCGAAGCAGAATTTACGGGGCAGATCAATAATCCCCGATTGTGGACTATCGGTCAACCAAACCTTTATACTCTCGAAATCCGTTTGGGTGAAGATGTTCTGTTCGATCGTTTCGGTTTTAGGGAAATTGTAGTGCGTGATGGAAAATTTTATCTTAATGGTAAACCTTTTTATATGATCGCCGCGCTGGATCAGGATTTCTATCCGGAAACCGTTTATGAAACGCCGTCTGAAGAGTATTTACACGATGAAATGCACAAAGCCAGAGAACTGGGATTAAATACTCTTCGGTGTCATATAAAAGTTCCTGATCCGCGTTATCTAAAGGTGGCGGATGAATTGGGTTTATTAGTCTGGTATGAAATTCCCAACTGGGATGTCTTCGATGAGAGCGTCAAAGCCCGTTCCCGAGAAACATTGCGGGAAATGCTTCAGCGCGATTGGAATCACCCATCGCTGGCAATTATTAGTCTGATTAACGAAAGTTGGGGACTCGACCTTAATCAAGCCAATCAGCGGCAATGGCTCAAAGCTGAATTTGACTTTGCTAAATCCCTTGCCAATGGTCGGCTAATAGTTGATAATAGCGCCTGCTGGGGTAACTATCACCTGAAAACCGATATTAATGACTACCATACCTATTGGGCAATTCCCGAAAATCACCAGAAGTTCAGCGAAACAGTCCAGGAAGTTGCCGACCGCCCACGGTGGCTTTTTAGTCCCTATGGCGATGCGGAAGAAACCGGGCAGGAAGTTTTGATGATCTCGGAATTCGGCAATTGGGGCTTGCCCAGACTGCCGGAGAAATTACCGTTCTGGTTCGACCGCCAATTTTTGGATAATCTGGTAACATTGCCGGAGGGAGTCATCCAACGATTTAATGATTATCAGTACGGACGAATGTTCAAAAACTATAACGAATTAGCCGAATTCAGTCAGAAAGCTCAAGCACAGGTGTTGAAGTGGGAAATTGAAGAAATTCGGCTCCAACCTGAATTGCAAGGTTACGTAATCACTGAATTTACCGACATTAACTGGGAATGCAACGGTTTGTTGGATATGTGGCGCAATTTTAAAGCCGATCGCCAGATACTTGCCCAAGTTCAACAGCCTGACATTATAATTCCTCGACTAACCAAGTATGGATTTTGGGATAATGAAGAGATAGACGTGCAATTATCTATTTCACATTATAGTAATAGAGATTTTTCTAATGTTCGTATCCAGGGGATTTACAATGGTGAGATTATCGGTGACAAGAGTATTGCGATTGATTCGGTCGGTGTATATTTTGTCGGAAGTATGAAAATTAATTCAGAGCCGGTAAAACAACCGGTATCTCAACGTGTCAAATTCCGTTTATTGAGCAGGGAAGGGGATGTCTTAGCGGAGAATTTTATCGAGTTTACGGTATATCCGTCGCGAAAGATAGAGAATATTTCGCCGAATTCTAATCTTTTAATATGTAATTCTATTGATCTAAAAACAATGGACCATTTGAAAAATGGCTTGGATGTAATATGCGTCATTGATTCTAGCTCAGTTTTACCGGCCAATTTTCCTTTTACAATTACGTCACGGGAATCGGATGGGTATGACGGCAATTGGGCTTCGAATTTGAATTGGGTTGACGATAGTCACAGGCCATTTAATAATTTAAAAAGTAATAAAGTGCTGGGCTTTGAAGCCTATAAGGCATTACCTAAATATGCCATCACCGGGATTCAACCGGAGCAGTTTGTTGATGTATTAGCCGGAATGTATGTCGGCTGGCTCCATTTGAATTCCGCTTATTTAATGCAAATGCGGGTTGGCTCAGGGAAATTGATCCTAACGACCTTTAATCTAATTCAGAATTATGGAGATGATCCTTTTACGACGACATTAAGAGATGAGTTAGTTGCTTATCTTCAAAGCGAGGATTGTCAACCAACGATAAATTGGAAATAATAATTATTTAGAGGTTAATTTATGAATGAAATTATTTCAAAATTAGAAAAGCTAATTGAACATAATGACGGTATTTTGCGTCTTAAACCGGCTTGGGTTGCTAGGGATTTTTTACCGCCGGGTAGGCGCTTGGGATTGCCGGAGGAAATGTATGATCTCGGTGAGCGCGGCGGTATTTGCGAACGCTGGGTAGGTTCGACTACACCGGCTGATAATCGTATTAAGGTACCCAATGAAGGATTATGCTGTTTGGATCTTGAAGATGGTCAGGAAATTACTCTAAAAGCGGCAGTTGAGATAGCCCCGGCATTGATTATGGGAGCTGATTATGCTAAGGCTCATACCGGGCTGGGACGCTTGCCGAAAATTTTCGACTATGCTTATCGCTTGCCTTATCATTTACACCAGATGGCAAAAGATGCTCGCAAAGTCGGTCGCAATAGTAAGGAAGAAGCCTATTATTTCCCCGAAGAGGTACCGCTGGGACCTGAGCCGGAAACCTATTTTGGTGTTCATCCTTATATTAGTCTGGAAAAGCGCTATGAATTACTTTTACCTTCTATGCAGGAGTGGAAAGATGATAGCATTCTTCTCCATTCCCGTGCCTACCGTTTAAAGGCAGGCGATGGATTTCATGTTCCGGCGGGAATTCTACACGCACCTGGCTCGGCCTTGACTATTGAATTACAGGAAGATTCCGATGTGTTCGCAATGATGCAGGCTAAAGTAGGTGGCGATATTATTATTGATAAAGAATTACTATTTAAGGATGTTTCAGAAAAAGAACGGAAAAATTTGGCGGAAAAAGCTATTCTGGGAATGATTGATTGGGAATTAAATGGCGACCCTTACTTTTATGAAAACCGGCATACACCACCAATACTCATTGATTCTGACCAGCAATCTGGAAGTGAACAGTCCTGGATTTTTTATAATACTAATAAATTCAGCGGTAAGAAGCTGATTATCCGTCCGGGGGGAAAACACGTTTCAGTTGAGAAAGGAGTGTATAATATTTTGGCTTGGCGGGGTCAGGGAACTTACGGAAATGTCGAAATAGAGGGTCTTAATTTTGAAAAAGATGAACTGTTGATTTGCCATCAGCGGGCTATTTACCCGATCGAAGTCGTCAATACCGGTGACCGCGATTTAATTATCTATAAATTTTTCGGGCCGGATATAAACCCGGATGTTCCGATGTTAACTAAATACCCAAAAAGTCCTAATGCCTGTAATATCCTATAAAAATGAACCGTTTCCGGATTGGTCGGAAGTCAAAAGCTGTAAAATAATCGGTTTGTCTAAAAGGCAAAAACTACAGCTCCCATCAGAGTTTTCCGAAACATTGCTGTTCGTTTTGGATGGTGTGGCTGAAATTAGCGAAGGAGCCGAAAAAAGGACGATATTTTCAGGGGATGTTTTGGATCAATTTTTTGGTGAGGTGTGGATTGAACCCAAACCGCTGGTAGAATTGTTTCAAATTAGTGGCAATTGGAGTAACGATCGGGGGAGTTGTGGGGTCTTCCGGTTGGGAAAAAGTGAGCATCCGCGTAACGACGGCGATCCGGTCGAGTATGAACGAAACACCGTATTTGATAATCATTTCCACGATTGTGATGAATACTGGTTCATTGTCAAAGGCAAGGGCATCGCAGTATCGGAAGGCAAAAGTTATAATGTTCAAGCTGGGGATTGCGTAATTACCCCAGCCGGTGAACATCACGACTTTCCAATTGTCCAAGAACCCATTCTGGCTGTCTGGTTTGAAGGCAGTATGAAAGGCAAAAAACGTCCGGGGCATTTGTATCGTGAAAAATAGAAAAATTAAAAGATTGTCTATCGTCGGTTTTGTTTTTTTGATTGTTATGGCTAATAATTGTTCCAAGCCGAAACCGAAAGATGCCAATAGCATTACATTGACCTTTTGGCATAGCTTCGTGGCTACTACTTTACCGATATTGGAGGCAATGATTGCTGATTTTGAAGAAGAAAATCCAGGTGTCAAAATTCAAGCCCAGTATGTTCCGACCGGAGATGCGCTGGTGCAAAAACTTATTACGGCGATTCAAAGCCAAACGGCACCTGATATTGCCTGGATACATTCCGATTTTCTGGATAATTTGGTTAATAGTCGAGCAATTTTCTCGATAAATGAACTCGCTGGTGACGATTCATTATTTTACAACCAGTGTCTTCCCGATATATTTCCTCAGCTATTACCGCCGATAACCTTTCGGGATACTTTATTTGCTCTGCCTATGGAAGCAACGACGTTAGCCCTTTTGTACAATCGCGATTGGTTTCGACAGATCGGTTTAAATCCCGATCATCCCCCCGCGACATGGGCGGAACTGGACAGTTTTACAATGCAACTGTGTAGCGATTCTAATAGTGATGGACAGCCGGAGCGCTACGGATTTTATGTTCCTGTTTTTCCGGCTTCTGGTCCGCTCAATATCTGGATGACGATGCAGTGGGCGCCTTTTGTTTGGCAAGCGGGTGGCGAGATTTTTAGTAATAATCAACCAACATTTGCCAGCGAGGCAGGCGTTGCGGCGCTTGCCTTTTGGAGTAAACTTTATCATCAACAAAAATTCGAGCGCTTTTCTATGGCACACGATATGGGTTTTATAAGTCAGACGGTAGCGATGATTATGGATGGTCCTTGGAACCTCCCGCGCTATCGGGACTATGTCAAATTCGACTGGGGTGTGGCGCCGCTACCTGCCGGTTCAGCGGGACGAGCCAGTTATTTAGCTGGAGAAAGTTTGGTGGTATTTAAGCAATGTGTCAATCCGGAAGCGGCTTGGCGTTTTATCAATTGGTTTCTCAAGCCGGAAGTTCAACGAACTTTTGCTGAAAAATCTGGCTATCTGCCAGTTCGACGTTCAGTATTGAATGATTCTGATTATGTTAATTTTTTGGAACAATTTCCTCAGCAAAAATCTTTCAATGAACAGATTCGGTATGCTCGAGGACGTAGTCTGCCGGATAAATTTCGGGTTGAAGTCAATCAATGTATCGCCGAAGCGCTGGAAAGTAGTATCATTGGTAGAATAGCTCCAGAAAAATCGCTGAAAGTGGCTGATGAGAAAATCAGACGCCTATTATCATCGGAAACGGAGTAAAAGGAAAGGTTGATGAATCTGAAAGTTACTTTATAGAAATTAACTTAAAATCGGGAGAAATATATGAGCAATATTCTAATACTGTATGATTCTAAAACCGGTAATACGGCTAAGATGGCTGAGTTGGTAGCCCTCGGTGCCCGGAAAAATGGTAAGCACAATGTCAGGATTTTACATATTGACAATGCTGGTGCGGAAGATATTCGTTGGTGTGATGGCATTGCCCTCGGATCACCGACTAATATGGGACTTATATCCTGGAAAATGAAAAAATTTTGGGATGACTTAGGTGATGAACTCTGGGGAAAAATTGAAGGCAAAATCGGTTGCGCATTTTCGTCATCTGGAGGTTGGGGTGGTGGCGCCGAGATTACCTGCCAATCGGCTTTGATGATTCTCATCAATTTCGGATTCCTGGTTTTCGGCGTTACCGACTACGTAGATGAACAGTTGACTCTTCATTATGGAGCGACTGTGGCCGGTGAACCGCGTTCAGCCGCGGAGAAAGCCGCCTGCTTGCGCTTAGGTGAACGTCTGGCTGAGTATTTATCGAAATTTAAATTACAATCGGACAAGAATATTAACGAAGTGTAAAATTTTACTTGAAAATGTAATCGGGATTAATAGTCAAAGGAACATTGTGAAATATTGTGTAGTAAATTTGAACGTTAGTTAATTTATAAAACGAGAAAGGGAAAACGTTGGCTTCTATAGAATTAAAACAAATTGTAAAGGAATTTGATAAAGGTGCTCCAATCATTAAAAATCTCGATTTGACGATTAATGATGGTGAGTTTTTAGTGATTGTCGGACCTTCCGGATGTGGCAAATCTACCACTTTGCGCTTGATCGCCGGTCTGGAAGAAGTAACCAGAGGTGAAGTTTATATTGACAATCGTCTGGTTAATAATATTCTCCCCAAAGATCGCGATATTGCGATGGTTTTCCAGAACTATGCGCTTTACCCTCATATGACGGTTTACGAGAATATGGCGTTCGGCTTGAAACTGCGTAAATATCCTAAATCGGAAATCCGACAGCGGGTTAAGGAAGCGGCTGATATTTTGGAGTTAGGCGATTTATTAAATCGGAAACCGAAACAACTTTCGGGCGGTCAACGTCAGCGAGTAGCTCTCGGTCGGGCAATTGTCCGGAAACCAAAAGTCTTTTTATTCGATGAGCCACTCTCGAATCTGGATGCAAAATTGCGAGTTCAAATGCGCACCGAGATAAAAAAATTGCATCATCATTTAAAAACGACTATGGTCTATGTAACCCATGATCAGGTGGAAGCTCTGACTATGGGCGATCGAATTGTCGTGATGAAGGATGGAGTAATTCATCAGATCGGTTCACCTTCGGAAATTTACCAGAATCCGCAAGATTTATTCGTTGCCGGCTTCATCGGTAGTCCCGCAATGAATTTCATTCCAGGTGTTTTACATCAGGGAGTTTTCCAGAGTAACACCAATAATATCAAACTTATCTTGGAGAAATCTCCTTATAAGGAAATGGATAATGTAGCGGTAGTATTGGGCATTAGACCGGAGGATGTCCACTTGAATAAGCAAGATGCTCAGTATCAGGAAGTAAGATTAATTCTTGAAGTTATCGAACCGTTGGGCAATGAATCAATTATGTATTTTTCAGACGAAGGACATCCAATTAATCTGCGTACTCAGGACACAAATATTTCTCATACCATCGGAGAAGCCATCCCTGTATTCTTTAATGTAGATAAAGTTCATATATTCGATCAAAAAACAGAAGTAGCGATCCGATAAACTAAAAATCGTGTCTATCAATAATCTAAAGTCACGTCCAGAAAATTTATAAATAAGGTATTATAAGGCTCTCGTAAGACTATCATCTATAGCTAATCTTGAACGAGTTGTTGTAAGATTTAGCCCACACCGCGGAGCGGTTGAAGTATTGTAGTAAGACGAAACCGCATAAAAGTTATTCCTCGGAGAGGATCGAGAAGAAAATATTTGCCGAACGCAATCTTTATTTGACCAAGAATAACTATTGCGTTATGCGCTTGGCTAATATTTCAACAAGATTTTATCTGCCAGATTATCAGAACTTTTCCCTAATTATATAGAAAGTTAAACCTCTCCGAGGTAGCAATTTCTGGCGATTATGTTTTTCTACAAAACTTAAAGCCCTACGGGCTAGTTGGGAATCTATGGTTTTCAGATAAACAATTACCGCGGAGCGGTCGAAGTATTGTAGTAAGACGAAACCGCATAAAAATTATTCCTCGTGGAAAATAGAGGAGAAACTATCATTTCCGAATGATTTTCATAGATTATCAAATGACAAAACAATTCTATTTAATGACTTGATCAAACATATAAATGATTTAACAATTTGATTTATTGGTACAATTAAATGGCCAAACGATTTGGCCAAACATTTTGACCGTCTGATAAAAGGTCCAAACGATTTGGCCACTTTGTTTACCGGTAAAAATAAATGGCCAAATGATTTGGCCACTTTGTTTTACCATCCAACTAAAGTTCCAAATGACTTAACAATTTAATTTAATGTTCTGATCAAATGGCCAAATGACTAAAATGTTTTAAAAAGTGACTTTTTTAAATGGATCAACCGTTTGAAAACTATCTCAAGCCGTCCTGGCTAGTCATCAAATAATTGGGAATAACTAAAGAAATGATTTTGATATTTGCCACAGGAGAAATTTTAATCCCTGCAGAGTAAACCGACTCGCCGCAGGCGGAGCTAAATTGGTTTCGGTGCATCCTTCGTTTTACTAAAAATTGGTTTTTCCAGAACGACACTTTAAGACCTTTGATCTATTTTGGATTCTATAGTTGTTAGATTGACACTTACCGCATAGCAGTCAAAGTATTTTAGAAAACATAGAAACCAAAAAAGTTATTCTCTAAGAGACAGATAGCAAACCACCTCCCATCCTGATCAGTCGAGATGAACTTTGTTATTTGTTTGAAACTTTATCAATCAGATTATCAATAAGTTAGCAAATTACTATATAAAATATCAGGGGAAGTTCTGAAAATAAATGATTGACTTTCGTTCAATAATTTTATAAAATCCATAGAACGGAAATATTTAAACCGACGTGTTTTTTTATTTGAGTTAATGAATGTTTTTCTTTAACGGGAGGAATTCATAAATGTGTGCTTCGCATATTTCAGGATTTCGATTAGGGGAGTTTACCCTTTATCTTAAAGGTATTGAAGAAATTAAATTTAATAGATTTCCGTCGGCGACCTTACGAGGAGCCTTTGGAACCAGTTTAAAATCTACCTTATGTATCCATTCAGCGATTAATGCCAATTGTGAGAAATGTCTTATCAAGAAAACCTGTGCCTATTACTACCTTTTTGAAACCGGTACGGATTTACATGGAGAAAATAATCCTCACCCTTTTGTAATTTTACTACCGCTAGAGCTAGCCAATAGAACCATATTACCTGGAGAAATATTTTCATTTCATTTAGTTTTATTTGGATACGGTCTGGATTATCTTCCTCATATAATCTATGCTTTTGAAAATCTGGGAAAAAAGGGACTGGGAAGTAGAAAGGGCAAATTTGATTTAGTAGAGGTAAAATTTGTTAATCAGGAAGCCGAAAAAATTATCTATTTCGAGTCAGATAAAATTCTAAACAATGAAGACCAAAACTATCTATTCGAATTTCATAATGATAATGGAGTAGTTAATCAAATAAAAATAAATTTGCTAACTCCGCTACGAATGAAAAATGAAGGGAGACTAGTAACTGAAGTCAATTTCAAAATATTCATAATCAATCTACTGCGTCGAATCTCAAAAATAGCCGAGATTCATTGTGGTGAGGAAATAGCAATTGATTGGCCCGAGTTGCTTAAAATTGGAGAAGAAACTAAAGTAATCTCAGATAACACCTACTGGAAAGAATACAAACGCTTCTCTATTCGTCAAAAACAGGAGATGTTATTAGGCGGCTTACTCGGAAATTTTGAAGTTCAGGGCAAATTTAGAGAGCTTTTGCCGTATTTATATCTTGGAGAAATAATCCACGTCGGTAAAAGCACTAGTTTTGGCTTTGGAAAATATCAAATGCAAATAATAAAAAAGGAAGAATCTTTATGATGAATGACAAAATTCGCGAAAGTATCATTCTCGGAGCATTGCTTCACGATATTGGGAAATTCTGGCAAAGATGTGAAGAAAAAGGTGGAATAGATAATGCTAGTTTTCTTGACTCGAATGTAAGAAATACGATTAGTAATGATATTTGCCCCGGTCGGAAATATGGAGATGTTACAATATTGACTCACCAGCATGTGGCCTGGACATATCAATTCCTTACAAAATTTGAATCAAAAATATATCCCACTGGGACTTCTGATGAAGAATCTATTTTGCAATTTGCTTCCGGTCATCATAGATCAATACCTTCTACTTCCCTTCAAACTCTAATTCAAGTTGCCGATTGGATTTCAGCCGCTCAAGATCGTAATGGAGATACTGGAGATATCAAAGATGAACTAAGCCGTAGTTACAACTATCGGAAACAGCGGCAACGTCCAGTTTTCGAGAATCTTTTTAGAGATGACTATGATAGCAGAGGAAGTACTTATCGCTATAATATCGGAGAGCTTAAACTCGATGAAATCCTTATGCCACAAGATTTTAAAAATGAAGATCGAAAATTATCTTCCGAGTACCAAAAACTATGGGAAAATTTCGTAGCTGAATTTATAAATATTCCTAATAAGGATTTTAACGCTTACCTAGAAACTTTGCTCTGTCTTTTGCAGAAATATACCTGGTGTATCCCAAGTTCTACCAACGATAGTCCCGACATTTCACTTTATGATCATTCTCGTTCGACAGCATCTATTGCTACCTGTCTATATGATTATCTACAAGAGACTAATCCAACTTTAATCCAGCCGGGAGAGAAAACTCAACAGCAAAAAACCAAAGCCTTCTTTACTAATAATGAGAAATTTGCTTTATTAATTACAGCAGATATTAGCGGTATTCAAAAATTTATTTACCAGATTTCATCGGTAAAAGCCGCTACTGCCTTAAAAGGGCGATCCTTTTATTTACAGCTGATAAGCGATGCCGCCGCACGCTATTTTCTTACCCAATTGAATCTTCCTTATACAAACTTAATTTATTCTAGTGGAGGTAATTTCTTTTTATTGGCTCCTAATACAAAAAAGGTTCAATTGGAAATCGCCAGAACTACCGAGCAAATAAACCGTAGTCTCTTAGCTAAATACGATAGCAATTTGTTTCTCGGCGTGGGTTATGAAGAATTATCAGGTTCAGATTTTATTCATAATCTATCGGAAAAATGGGAAAAGGCAATCCGAAAAGCTAACTCTCAAAAACGCCGTAAATTTCGCGATTCAGTTGAAAGCGATTGGTATTTTTTTCAACCGAGACCAAAGAATAATGCCAAACCATGCGATAACTGCGGCGCTGATTGCAATGAAGCCGAACTAAGTAAAATTAAAGAAGAGGAAGAAGAAAAGTACTGCCCGCTTTGTCGAGAATTCATCCAAGCCGGAACCCGACTGAAATCAGCCCAAATTTTACTCGAGTTTGTCACTTCTGAGGCAAACGAGCTAGATTATAACGAGATTATTTATCCTATAACCGGAGTGCCGGTTGGTTATATTTTAACCGGTAGCACGCAACTCGATCAAAATGCCGGAATCATTAGTCAGGCTATTTTTAAGAAGATATATTATTTAAATCAAGCCGATTTTATAGGAAAATTATCGGGAGAACGATTTACTACCTTTGCCTGGGGATTCAAATTCTATGGTGGCAATCATTTGCCGCTCAATGATCAGGGAGAACCTTCTACTTTTGATTATTTAGCCGGCGTACGAGAAAATAAGGCAAAAGAAACTATCTCTTTCAAGCGGCTCGGGATTTTACGTATGGATGTAGATAATCTGGGAAAAATCTTTAGTAAGGGCTTTCTATTAAATTCGCTCCATAATCCTAAAATTTCAAATGAATCAGTTAAAGCGCCTTATTCGATTTCTCGAATTTCTACCCTCAGTTCTATGCTCGATATTTTCTTTTGCGGCTATCTGAATACTTTGCATCAGCAAAATGAAGATTTTAAAAACAATCTGTATTTACTCTATTCCGGCGGTGATGACCTTTTTATTGTGGGACGCTGGGACAAAGTAATAGACTTTGCCGCTTTGATTCGAGAAGAATTCAAAAAGTTTACCTGTCATCATCCTGATATATCAATCTCCGGAGGTATCGTACTGACGCCGCCAAAATATCCCATTCATCGTTCCGCTGATTTGGCTGGTGATGCGGAGTCAGCCTCCAAATCCAAACGTCTTATCAACGGTAACGTAAAGGAAAAAGACGCAATAAGTTTCTTCGGCAAGACTCTTAGCTGGAATGATTTCGAGGTAGCCAAGGCTCTTAAAGATGATTTGGTTCAGTGGATCGAAAATCCCAGCGAGGGTAAAACTAAAATGAATCGAGGTCTTATTAACCGCCTCAATCAAATATACTCAACCTATCAAAAAGAAGCGGATCTGGTAAAAAAACAAGAAAAAGAAGGGAAAATAAAAATCGAAGAAGTCGCTGATCGAATTCAATATAATAAATGGCGCTGGCGTCTGGTCTATTCTCTCAAACGCTTCCTAAACCAAAATGAGAATTACAATAACGAGATTGAAAATATCCAAAAGGCACTGATTGATAGTAATATATATCGCGGCCAACTAAGCGAACAACCCATAATCGAATATCTCGATTTGTCCGTAAAATGGGCAGAATATCAACTAAGAACCAATAAAAAGGAGGATTAAAATGGAAATCGAAAATCCAAAAATTGATCCGAATTTAGTAACTATTAAAAAGTTAACAGAATTCGGGAAAAGCAATGTCAAGGAATGGCTAAGAAATGGCATTAATAAGGATTCATTAAAATTTTGTGAAGAATTTGGATTCTGCCTATCTCGATATTATGAAAATGAAAAACCAAAGCCACTATCAACAAATCAAATCAGAAATGTGTACGGTGAGGTTAAAAGAATTGAAATGTTATTAGGTAGTGATCCTAAAGAAAAAGAATGGAAAACAGTAGAATCTAAAGTGCTATTACTCAAACCAAAAATGGCCTATTCAGCAAAAAGAGACAAATCAATTCCAGCTAAATGCCTTTATGAAATTGTTAAGGCAAGTATCGAAGTTGTTGAAAATTCAAATTTGGAAGAGAAAATAACTTCCTTTCAGAATTTTGCAAAATTATTTGAGGCAATAATTGCCTATCATCGTGCTTATGATTAAAGTATGTAGAAATAATAATTAAAGGAGAAAAATAAAATGAAATTAATTAAAAAAATTTTCATTGAAGGTAAAATTACTGCTCAGACTGGACTGCATATTGGCGGCTCGGACGTCGGATTATCCATCGGTGGTGCCGATTCCCCGGTAATTCGCGATCCTATTACTAATGTCCCCTATATCCCGGGCTCATCAATCAAAGGTAAAATTAGAAGCCTTCTTGAAAAAGTTGACCCTACTATTCAGTACAACAAACTGGTAGGAAGTGCCAGAATTCATCAATGTCAAGTTGAAGAAGAAAAAGACGTATGCCTGATTTGTAGATTGTTTGGTTTACCGGCAGAAGAAGAGAAGGCAAACACTCCGCAACGTCTCATCGTTCGAGATGCTATGATGCAACCCGAGTGGGTGGATAAACTCTTTAAGAGTAAGAATACCGATATGCCTTATACTGAAGTAAAAACTGAAGTTGTCATTGATCGGGTCACTTCTGCCGCTAATCTACGACAAATTGAACGTGTTCCGGCTGGCGCAGTCTTCGAATTAGAGATGATTCTTAATATCTACGATAGTGATATCCAAGATGATCTTATGAAGTTACTTGAAAAAGGCCGGCGCCTATTGAATGATGATTATCTCGGTGGTAGTGGAACGCGTGGTTATGGTAAAGTCAATATGACCTTTGCCGAAATCAAATATAAAGATGAAAAAATCTATCAAGGAGACAATCAGCCACTCCCACTGGAGGGATAAATGCAGTTTACAATTTTTAAGCTCAAATTTCGGACGCCACTGCATATCGGCGACAACCGACCGAATTACGAAAGTTGCGAAAGATTTGTTCATAGCGATACGCTATTCAGTGCCCTGATAAATACCTGGAAACTGCTTTATCCGGATGATCTTGATGTCTTTTTCCCCGAATCCGCTCCGGCATCCATTTCTTTTCCCTATTTTCGGATTTCATCGGCTTTTCCATTTGCCGGGGAAGAGCTTTTCTTTCCGAAGCCTTTTTACAGTCCACCGTATCCGCAAGATGGCGATTCTGGCGATGCTAAGACTTTTAAGAAACTGATCTGGATTGGAAAAAATCATCTGGAACAATGGCTCAAAGGCGAATCGTTAAAAATCGAGGATGCTTGTCTTTCGCCTGATAAACATTTCCTCTTTTCTGACAAAATACCAAAATACCAGCCTAATCCAGTAATCGTGCAGGATTCGCCGCGGATTAGAAAAGATCGGGAAACCGAGCAGACCGAAATCTTCTATTATTCTCGCTTGTATTTTGCCGAAAATGCCGGCCTCTACTTCCTGGCAACCTTCCAAAATGAAGAATGGGAAAGAAAATTCAATGCCGTTCTGAATTTACTGGGTGATGAAGGACTCGGGGGCGACCGCTCGGTTGGAAACGGACTTTTTGAAGTTATCGAAAGGAAAGAAGGATTCTCACTCATTCTACCGGAAAAATCAAATCATTTTCTTACACTTTCACTTTATCATCCAAAATCAGGAGAAATGTCTAAGAATTTGGATAATTTTTACTACGAACTTATCAATCGTAGTGGCTGGGTTTACTCTGGTCGTGGTCACTCGCTAAGACGTAATAATGTCCGGATGTTTTCGGAAGGCTCTGTATTTTTAGGTTCGGGAAATGAACGAGGCGATGTCGTCAAGGTTCTCGATCCTCTGCCGGAGCGGAATCTACCGCATGCCGTTTATCGCTATGGCCAGGTCTTGAGTCTGCCGATTAGCGTCGCGGAGGAAGCACTATGAATAACAAAAACATAACTAAAAAGTTTAGAATTACCGTCCTGACGCCGGTTCATATCGGTACTGGTTTCCGCAAAATGAAAGGCATTGATTTCTACTTCGATGAAAGAACTAGCCAGGTTATTCTGGTAGATTTAGACGAAATCGGGACACTTCTGGTAGATAATTCTCAGGCTTTGAATGAATTAGCCAATCTCGATGAACAAAAAGATATTGGTGACCTGACTCGACGGTACCACCTGAACTTGAAAAATAATAAGAATTATCCAATTAATAGTGTCGGAAGAGAATTTCTGGAGTTTGTCCGCACCGGCCTCGGTCAGCCGCTGATCCCCGGCAGCTCCCTGAAAGGTTCTTTACGTACGGCTATCTTGAGAAATATTATTGATCAAAAAAGTGATGTGGAACGTAGGGAACTATTTAAGGAAATACCAAACGGAGGGAATCCAAAATCGGCGTCTGATAAATTACTTAAAAAGATTTTTGGTAGTAATCCAAACTACGATCTAATGCGCGTTCTGATAATAAGCGACTCCCATTTTTCGGAAGCCGACCTGATGCTAATTGAATCACGCGTCCTATCTCAGAATCGTAATGGCTGGCATTGGAAACCTAACCCCAAAAATCCTAATCAACCGATGCAGGTCTGGTGTGAAGCTCTGCGACCTAATAGCAAAGCGGAAATCAGCCTATCATTGGATAATTTTCTGCTGACCGATTCCAGAGCAGTCTGGGAATTAAAATTTCCTAATAAATTAGCGGCTGACCTGCATACACTTATTGATCAAATTAATCAGTATTCAGCCCAAATGATTGATGCTGAGATCACTTATTTTGATGAGAGAGATAGCGAAAAACCTGAATTGAACGAGATTATCAGAAATCTTAATCTGGTCAAGAAACATATTCCCGCTAATGATTCCGCTATGGTTATCAGACTCGGCTGGGGTAGCGGCTGGAAACATATGACCGGTGATTATTTAGAAAGAGATAAGGATATTCTTGAACAGATTCGGATGAATTTTCGTCTTGGTCGCCCCGGTATGCCATTTCCTAAATCTCGCAAAATCGCTTTCCAGAATGGCAAACCGATTTTCCCTTTCGGCTGGATTAAATTAGAGGTGCTGAATTGAAAGCGATTTATTTAGCCAATGTCGGTAATCGAGATGTGAAGTTTGATAATCAGAACATTAAAGTGCCTCGCTTATCCGGTAAAGATTATCTAGACCGGTTTGAAAAAGTCGCTGAGCATTTAACATTTCCGATTATCACTAAGGGACTAGAATGTGTATTCCAAGACTTGCAAGATATACCTTTAGAGCAGTTAATCCTTTTTTATACCGATCAGGATCAAAATGAAGTATCCGAGCAACATTATCAATCGGACACTCTCTATTTCGCCGATCTTATCGAAAAACTTGTTAATCTTAGAATACCGGAAAAAGTCAAGAACGTTGTCAAAATAAAAATATGTCACTCTCCTAATGACTATGACTTCACCTATGAGTTCTTTTCATCTCGACTTACTGAAATCGAAAACGAAGTCAAGCCCGACCGGATTTATCTTTCCCCGGCAGGAGGAATTCCGGCTTGCAATATGAATCTTCTCCTGCAAGGCAGTCGTATTTTTACCCGTCGTGCCGTAACGCTTCTGATTCCTGAAAATCCCGATAAACCGGCCAAACTTCAGAAACTCGGGGATCTAATTAATCGTGAAAATAATCGCTTGATTATCCAACGTCTTTTAAGTGAATATGATTTTGGTGGCGCAGCGGAAGTACTGGAAAATGAATCCGATGATAAGTCAAAATCGCTTCTGGCGCTGGCTCGTTCGGTTCAATACCGACTCTATTTCGATTTCCAAACGGCTTTGAATTACCTGTCTAATGTGAATCCTGAAGTTCTACAAATTGCCGAAACTAATATCGCCAATTTTGGCACCGTCGAAAATCTCATAAATACTATCCAGGAAAATTTCACGGCGCTTATCAAACCAATTGAACCACTCCATGGTAATCAAACTGATTTTGATCAAAAAAATAAATGGCTGGAATTGCAGAAAAGACTGAATGCCGAGGTTCTACTGAATGTCAGAATCAAATGGCTTTCTAAACAATATATTGATTTCCTTGGTCGAATATTTCGTCTGCAAGAAGGTGTCCTGAGATGGATTTTTGAAAAGGAAACCGGATATTCAGCCGACTCTGAGCAGTTTCCCAATGATTATCCTGATTTTCTTAAGCAAAATCCTGAATTCAAAGACTATTTGAAAAATGAATCAATCAATGGCAAAAATCCTGTTGCTAATCGCTTAAATCGGGGTACTTTGCTTCTTTATTTACGATTTCTCAGTAAGATTCGCAATGAGTATAAGCCGGTTTTGAAACAATGCGATAAATTGGATCACTTATCAGCTCTGCGCAATAAAAGCGCCCTGGCTCATGGCAATGAACCGGTAAATGATTGCATCATTTCCCAGATATATGGTAAGAACGTATTGGGGAATCTTTCCAAATTGGCAAGTACATTTGGGCTTGAGGACCACTTGCCCCAAATTGATTGTATCAGAAATATTATAATCGAAAATTTTTGATTTTTTCGCTCTTTGACATTGTGATAAAAAAATAGTTCTCTGTAAGTGAATTTTTTATGAACCGTGGCGAAGGCATCGGCGGCTTAAGGAGGTCTCTGCTCAATTGACTGGGAGTTATATTTCCTTTTTAATAATCCGATTTTGAAGAACTTATTCCGATAGTAGTTTCAGAAGAGTCTTATCTAAAAAATAGGGGGTTTGAAAATGGCTTTTATCTATTTTACTGAACAAGGTTCAAAATTACTCAAATCAGGTAATCGGCTAATCGTTGAAAAAGACGGGGAAAAGATAGCCGATATTCCATACCGGAGTCTTAACTGAAGATGCTGATCTGTATGTTTTTTGATAACCGTAACCTTAAAATTGGGTTTAAAAGACTTAGGCTACGAAAATTAATATACCAAATTTAATTTCCTTGTGTTATGAACACAATAAACCGAAAAAAAAGTATAAAGAAAGGCTATTTAGGATTTATATTTGGACTGGTTACGAAATTACTTTGAAAAAAGAATTGAAAATCAGGTGGTTACTAAATGTGCTGTGATAATCATTGACCCGATGATAAGGGGATTAAGACTACCGATTTCGAAGTTAGAACTTTTGTATCGTTCCGGCGTGATAATCATTGACCCGATGATAAGGGGATTAAGACGAAAGAAGGAAAGATAATCTCGGAGATATACTCACCTTGTGATAATCATTGACCCGATGATAAGGGGATTAAGACACTAAATTTCTTGCCAACCTTCATCAAATGTTCTCTTGGTTGTGATAATCATTGACCCGATGATAAGGGGATTAAGACGATAGTAGCTGAGTTTGAATTGATCCGTTAGGATAATGTGATAATCATTGACCCGATGATAAGGGGATTAAGACATAAGGTAAACTAAATTTATGCCCAAATTGTAGAGTGCGATGTGATAATCATTGACCCGATGATAAGGGGATTAAGACAGTATTTTGAATACTTGGACCCTATCGTGCATTCTATTGGTGATAATCATTGACCCGATGATAAGGGGATTAAGACCAATAGAACTTTCCACTTGTTTTAAATTTCTTATCAGAGGTGATAATCATTGACCCGATGATAAGGGGATTAAGACTTAGCTTGCTCGATTTCATCCTTACTCATTGCAGCTACGCGTGATAATCATTGACCCGATGATAAGGGGATTAAGACGTTGAGGTAGAGTCCATTGTTAAGTTTTCCCTACGAGGTGATAATCATTGACCCGATGATAAGGGGATTAAGACGTTTGAAGAATAGGTTAATTTTGAAATACTTATTTTATTTCTGTGATAATCATTGACCCGATGATAAGGGGATTAAGACTCGCCGCCAAAAACGCCCTCCCGCACGGCGAATTTACGGCCTGGTGATAATCATTGACCCGATGATAAGGGGATTAAGACAATCTCATCTATACTGGCGATTGAGTCAATCACGCCAATGGTGATAATCATTGACCCGATGATAAGGGGATTAAGACCTTTTGATTTCTCTATTTCGGACTTAGTAATCGATTCTACGGTGATAATCATTGACCCGATGATAAGGGGATTAAGACTAGAGTTATGCATCCTGTTGTGAAAATGATTCACAACGTGATAATCATTGACCCGATGATAAGGGGATTAAGACCCGAAATAGTCCAACATAATTACTCCTTTTTTTTCAATTCGTGATAATCATTGACCCGATGATAAGGGGATTAAGACGGTGCAGGCGGTGGCGTCACCGTGGATGATGTGCATATGTGATAATCATTGACCCGATGATAAGGGGATTAAGACTACCGATATACATTTTTTATCTCATTACCTATTACAACGTGATAATCATTGACCCGATGATAAGGGGATTAAGACTATAAAATCTGAACATCGTTTGCAGTTTTAGGTTTGGGGTGATAATCATTGACCCGATGATAAGGGGATTAAGACTAAAAAATACGACCTCTTTACCCGCCCTATGCTGGCGTAGGTGATAATCATTGACCCGATGATAAGGGGATTAAGACATTTAGTAACATAATCGGGATGAGCTCCCCAAGTGTGCCTTTGTGATAATCATTGACCCGATGATAAGGGGATTAAGACCGTTCGATTTCAGCATCAATGTCCTCAGGTGTTTCAAACGTGATAATCATTGACCCGATGATAAGGGGATTAAGACTCGATTGCATAAGTTATCTGATCGTTATTCATTCTCATTGTGATAATCATTGACCCGATGATAAGGGGATTAAGACTTATAAATATTCTTTGAGTCTTAGCGTCTTAGCGAGAGAAATGATAATCATTGACCCGATATTTAGCCCGCCTCGTAGGAGTCGGGCAGGGGGAATTATGACAACAATAAATCACCTTTGCGCCTTAGCGTCTTGGTGGTATCATGTAATAATTAATGGCCTGCTATTTAGCCCGCCTTGGGGAGATTCTGGGAGGGAGATTAAGACAACACTATAAAAATCCTTAGCGTCCTTTGCGGTTAAAATTATCATGATAATCTTTGGTCCGGTAACGAGCCCTTAATAGAGTCGAACAGGGGGAATTATGACGACAATAAATCACCTTCGCGTCTTAGCGTCTTGGTGGTATCATGTAATAATTAATGGCCTGCTATTTAGCCCGCCTCGGGGAGATTCGGGGAGG
>Ga0208940_1001307_pt1 | contig 26660 bp, 15 predicted proteins | sample AD_JPNNA6_MetaG_FD_184445 | JGI IMG/M metagenome (GOLD analysis project Ga0208940, IMG submission 184445) | Active sludge microbial communities of municipal wastewater-treating anaerobic digesters from Japan - AD_JPNNA6_MetaG (SPAdes) (version 2) | ecosystem: Engineered > Bioreactor > Anaerobic... | reverse complement strand
GCATCATCATCTCGATCAACAGTACAAAGTCGTCAATTCGCTCGGTAGTAATGGTTAGTTTGGTGTCCATTCCCCGAGCTTACCAGGAAATTCAGCTTTTGACCAGCCGATTACGCGAATGGTGAGCTGTGAGGCAGGATCAAACTTATAGAGGATGGCTCCTCCATAGGGTGGTACCCAGATCCGTGAGGTTACGCCATAGATGTTACCATCAAGACCGACGGTCAAACCGCTGAGCCTGCGTTGGTCAGGTATGATTGTTCCCATGTACGCCCATGACCCTGTGTGCGGGTCGTAGATCGAGAGTTTGCCTTGGCAACAACTTCCAACATAGACCTTCCCGTCTGACCCAACAGCGAGGGCTTCGCCGTATTCATCACCAAACGTCCCCAAGTTAGCAAGTATACCAGACTCCGGATCATAAGAGGCAAGATTTCCTTTTCCGAATTTCCTGGAAGTCGATACATATACTTGAGTCCCCGGCCCTTGAGCAAGACGCGCCACATGCGAACCGGGGCCGGGGATCTGCATCTTGGGAGTAAAGGTAGAAGCTGCGATATCATATTTGAAAAGGTACGGAGTGCCAGACCCGTAAGTGCCCCCCACGATTTTCCCTCCTGGGATGCCTATCAGGCCGAAAATGCTGGTTTCGCCGCTCGCCGCCTCGCCGAGGTCTGTCCAGTATAGCGGAGCATCGGAAATGCTTTCTTGGGAACCCGTCGTCCCTGTGCTGCCTGGTTCCTGGAGGGACGCACCTTCAGCAAACTGGCGGACGTTCTCGATGAGCATCAGCGCTGGGCTTTGCAAGGCGGCTGTCACTTGGGTGCGGCCTAGGGCGACGGCCGGTACCTGAACGTGGCCCGGCGCTTGCTCGGCCGCCACGAGGGTGGTCCCCACTGGCGGCGGCACGGGTGCGCTGAGCAGCAAGGCCAGCACGGAAAAGAGGATCACGGATGCGACTTTCGCTTTCACTTTGACCTCCTGTTTTGACTACACCCAACGGTTTGCTTCACCCGCGCCGCGGGTGCAACCCTGACACCTTCAACTAAAGACATCTGCTGACGTGCAACCGACACCGTCAGCAGACCGCGAAGCGGCGTCGGCCGCAACTCATACTAGCCGCCTTCTCCAATTGCGAAAATTATGGTGTATACGTATACTCTACCGGCACATTGAACTCAACGAGTGTTACCCCTTCTTGCGTCCTCATAATAAACTCTACCCTATCAATAACCACAGTGCCAGTTGCACCGAAAACAGTAATGGAGCGCGTAGTAACACCTGAAGAGGGCCCCGGATACAAATCTGAACCTGTGTAGGGTTGACGTTGATCATTTGCATATCCTATAGCCCACATTCGAACCCCGCCAGTATAAACAGTGGTGTACTTGAAGGTAATATTGATGGGATCCCAGTACTTTAGACTGGCAGGAGAGGGCGGATCAAAAACAATATCAGTGATAGTATTGCCATACGAACTCAGCACCAAAGCAAGATAGACACGTGGTGAAATTTCATCACTATTGGATTTTGCGGTTACCTTGGCGTTGCTGTCGCCCCCGAGCTGGGCCACCAGCTCTGGGTTCTGCGCGGCCGGCGCCACGCCGGAAGCTGCCGCGCCGAGGGACGACGACACGAGCGTGGCGAGAAGAGCGATAACCAGCACAAAACGAGCAGAAGCGATCCGTTTCATGGTGCACCTCCTCAATGACATCGTTGGCTCAGACAGTACGCCCTCCCCCGGCCCGGTCGCCGCCGCGGGAGCAGTCGCTGGAGCGCGAGCGGTTGGGCGCAGTGGGTTCTGGGCGTTGTGGTGCCGGGGAAGGCGGAAACCCTCCCCGGCATCATCCTGGCTCTCAATAGTCCCGCATCACCAGCGGCAGAAAGACCTGCGCCCGCACCGGCAGGATCAGCAGGTCGTAGACGGCATCGCAGTAGGCGGCGTAGTCTGAGGACGGTGGGCTGACCTCCAGGTAGTAGGTTCCGGAAGTCGTCGGTGTCCAGAGAACCGAAATTCCGCGCCCCCGGTATTCATATCCCCACAATTCTCCCTGAAGGTTCATGCCAGCATCGTACAGGCGCGCCCTTGTCGCCATCCCCCACCCTAGATTGGAGGTCTCGATGCGGTAGGGCACGTTGTTGGTGACGTCCGTGCCGGGCACGGTGAACTTCACCCAGTCGGTGTCGGTGGTGGCGTGGAAGGTGTGGGACTGGATGCCGGCGTAGCCGCTGGCAGTGGTAGGGGTGTCGTCGTTCTCGTAGATGTCGGCGCTTACGGGCGATGGCTGCGGCCCCTCCAGCCAGATCTGATGGCCGGCCGCGTTGTAGTAGGAGACTGCCGGCTGAGCGCAGCGGTGGCCTACATCAACTGCCGAGCAATCTCGCGGCCAGTAGAGCCCGTCGAAGTTGGCGCGGTAGTTGCCGGAAGCGTCGGCGGTGGTGTTCTGAGAGTAACTATACCAGCCCCAGTTAAACCATCGCCGGGCCTGCGGCCTGACCGGCTCGCGGGCAGGCGACCTGCCGTAAATGCGGTTGTTGGTCGCGTCGGCGTTGACCGTCAGTTCAGGGATGGTCAAGGAGACGCTGTCGCCGTCGCCGGTCTGCACCTGGACGATGTCCCCCGGGGTGATGGTCACCGGCGTGCCGTCGCTCAGCCAGCCGTAGTAGTAACCATCGTCCCGTGAGGTCGTGGAGTAGACGGCAATGGGACTGCCGTTCCGCTTCAGCGTGACGGTGACGAGCACGTTGGGCGTCTCGCTGTAGCCATTGACGGTGCCATCTCCTTTCTGGGCGTTGACGGTGAAGGCGTGGGGGTAGCGGTGCGTATAGTGGCCGTCGGGGCCGGTGCTCCAGACGTCGGCGGCGTCCTGTCCGCCTGCCTGCGCCCCGCTGAACGACATGTTGTAGGTCCCGCCGGTGACGGTGGTCTCGACACAGTACCCGTACCTGTAGCCGCTGTCGCGCCGGAAGTCATACAGTCGGGCCAGCAGGTGGCCGTTGTAACCGGAGCCGGTCAGGTGACCGGTACCGCCGTCCAGCCGGGCGGTGAGGTTCTGCACCGTCATCGTCTCGGCCACCACGCCGTCCGTCACCTCGATGCGGTCGGTGGGGATGATGGTGCTCCCCATCCAGGTGGAGAACTCCCCATCATACGAGTCAACCCACACCGAGGATTGGGTATCCTTCACCGCGCCGCCGCTGTCCTTGAGCGTGACGGTCACACTGCCGGCGCCGGGATCGCCCCAGTAGCCTGAGACCTCTGCCCAGGTCAGATCGGCGACAATGGCCGGGACCGCGCGCTCGCCATACTGGTAGTTCCCCTCGGCATCGTAGACGTAGAAGTAGGCAAAGTCGCCCCGCACCAGGTCCAACTCAGTGTCCAAGGCAAATTCGCCGGATCCGGTAGCGCGGGCTGCGACACAGTCAGAGTCCCACGAGCAAGAGGTTGGGACGTGGCCCCAGGTGCTCTTGTAGAAGGTGGCTTCCACCAACCGATTGGCGCCGGTGGTGCCGGTGGCCCGGTCGGTCGTGCGGTCCAGCGTCACGTGCAGGTCGGTTGCCGTGTACTGGACGTTCACTCCCCCGCCGCTGACCCGGACGACGTCGCCAGCCCGGATGGTATCGGTGAACCAGCCGGAGTAGGCATTGGAGGCACTGCTTCTGCCCCTGTAGGTGGAGACGATGCTCCCTGCGCGGCTCAGCGTGGCGGTGAAGTCGCCCTCCGGCTTCAGGTAGCCCCAGAAACTGCTGGAGTTGAAATAGGCGAAAATCCTGTAGGCGTCGAACCCGTAATAGGTGCTGTTGCCGTTGCCATCGCGGGCGTAGACGTCGCTATACGCCCTGCGGTCAAAGTCTACCTGCCCGGTGAAGTTGGCGCTGAAGTTGCCGCCGGCGTCGGTGCCGACCGTCTTGGATTGGCCGTACCCGGAGCAAGGGTCACTGCCGGGATACACGACCAATACCTCTACCGAACGACCGGGGTCGGTCTTGCCGGCCACGACGTTTGCAACGGGGTCCATCCAGGCGCTCAGAGGGGCCACGACGGTGCTGACGGTGTTGCCATGGGCCGTCACCTCCACCACATCGCCGGGCCGCAGGGCCCAGTCATAACCGTAGGTGGGGCACGAGTGCCAGGAAGGGGAGAAGGAGTAGTAGCCATCACTGTAGCTGGTGGTAGATTGGGTCGCGATGACCCGCCCAGCCCGCAGGATGCGCAGGGTCACGGAGGTGTTCGGCGTCGTCTGGCCACTGACGTAGGTCCACCTGTCGCCGCTGCTCCCGGGCGGGACGTAGGCGTAAATGCTGGGATCGGTGGCCTGGATCCCTATGTCGGCCGCTTGCACACCGCCGGCAGGGCCGGCGGCCACACGGCTCAGGCCGAGCACCTGCTCGGGGAGCGCGTGGGCGGCCTCTACGGCGCAGGTGGGGGGTGAATCGTCGGCGTAGGCCGTGACGCCGGTCACGCCGGGGAGGAGAGAGAGGATATCCGTCACCTCCGGTACGGCCCCCCGCACGGCCACGCCGTGCAGATCGGGCCGGACCTCGAACCCCGCAATGCGTTCCTCGGCGCGCAGCCGCTCCAGCTCGTTCAGGATGGGCTGCGCCTGCCGCTGGGTTATGCTCCGGGCATACTCTGCGGCCTGCTCTGGGGTCAGGTTCGGCGGAACGTCGGTGGGATCGGGTGGAACTACAGGGAGAACAACCAGGTAGTCGGCAGGAGGCGAGGAAGGGCTTGCCATCCTGTCTGATGCGGGGATGGGCATGGGGCTGGCAGCAATAGCAGGGATAGCGAGATGGCGCATGCCCACCAGTACCGCTGCGAGAATCACTGCGCCGATCAGAAAATAGAACCGTTTCATGGGAATACCTCCTGTTTTGTGAATGGTAATGACTACAATTCCACGACGCGCAGTCCTCTGTGAAAATACTGAAGAACACCTCCTGTTTTGTGAATGGTAATGACTACAATAGCCAAGCTGCACCGCTCCCCTCCACGGCGCCGCAGCCCGGGTCATAATGGCTCCCGCCGAGCAAGGTGGCGTAGAGAAGGATGCCCCCGCTGCGTGTCGTATCGAAGGCTCTCCAGAAGACACCTCCTTCAGTCATCGTTCACTTCGGTTTGCACTACTACCGACGATTACGCATCAACAGAGGCAGATAGACAGAGTAAACGGGCGGCTCATACAAGATGGCGTCAGAGTAAGCCACCGACACGTTGCCGGCTGCGTCGCGGAACTGCACCCAGACTGTATGTTCCCCCGCCTGGGCGGGCAGCGTCCAGGTGTGGCTCGTGACGAATGGATCCCAGGCGCTCCAGGCTGCCATGTCGTTCCGCAGCCGCAGGTGAGTCACGCCGTTGGTGTCGCTGGCGCTCAGGGTCAAGACAACCTGCGTGTCGGTCACGACTTCGGCACCCCCTTCGATCAGGATGCTGCCTGTGGGCGGGGTCGTGTCGAGGACGATGGTGTCGCTGCAGGCATCGGACTCGTTGCCTGCCCGGTCGCGGAACCTGACGTAGACTGTCTTCGTGCCCTCTCCCGCCGTCAGTGTCCAGTTCAGCGAAGTGGCATAAGCCACCCAGGTGGCACCGCCGAAGTCGCTGCTATTGGAGGCCATCACCTGGCCTACACCTGTGCCCACATCTGCCCCCGCCAGATTCAGCGTCACTGCCGTCGAGGCCGCGTAAGTAGCCCCAGCGTTGATGCTGACACTGCCAGTGGGCGGTGTCTCGTCGTTGGTGAGGATGACGAGGCCGTACTCCGTTGTGCAGCCGTAGGCCCAGGGGTCCCAGTGGTCTACCTTGCCATAGTATACTCCGCTGGCCGAGGGTTGCCAATCCAGGCGTGACGACCACATCCTCGCGTAGTCGTCGTTGGAATCAATCAGCGTGCTGCCGTCCATCCCGTAGAGGTAGAGCACCGTGTCGGCGTGGCCGCCCGTGTTGGTCGTTGCCAGGGTGTAGGTGACGCCGGCGGCGGCGTAGAACTTCACCCAGTCCTGATCGCCCTCGGTGTGAACGTTGTGGGTCTGGGAGACGCCATCGGTGGTGATCCAGTTGGCGCTGCCGGCGGCGTTGTCCGCTTCATAAGCGTCGGGGGCGGTGTCGCAGATGTCCACCGTGTGCTGGGCGTCGCCATCGCCACCGGCGTAGGCGCTCTGGTTGCCGGCGAAGTCGCGGGCACGGGCGCGGAAGTAGTAGGTGTGGCCGTCCAGGCCGACGAAGCGGGTGTAGGTCTCGGTGGTGCTGATAGCCAGGTCCATCCACGTGCCCCCTGCCCCCTCCCGATACTGCACGTCGTAAGCGGCGATGCCGGACAGGGCGTCGTAACTGTCCCACCAGTTCACCCAGAAGTCGCGGAAGGGCGCGTCACCATACATCTGGCTCACACTGGCGGCAACAGTGGGCGGGGTGCGATCAAGCCCCAGGTTCCACGCCCCTGCACCGGTCCAGTGACCAACCCAATCGAAGGCCCAGATGTAAAAGGCTCCACCCCGCTGCTCAGCCAGGCCGCTGGTGTCGAAATCCCAACTCCAACCGTCTCTGCCATCCTGGTCGGCGCCGAGCCATACCCAATCGGAGTTCTCCCAGTCAGCGTCGTGCCACAGGAACTCGACACGATTGACGCCGCTCTCCTCATCCGTGGTGGAAACGGTGACTGTCACCGTCACCGGATCAAGCAAACTGTCGGTGGTAGGCGACGTAATCTCGGCGGATGAGGGATTGGCGTCGTCGGTGAACAGGTGGAGGGTGTAGAAGTAGTCGCTGCCACCGACGGAGGGGTGATTCCAGGCTTTCACCTTGAGGTAGTAGGTACCGGTGTAGGATAGATTGTATCCAAGCAGTGAATCACGCACCTCTCCTACAATCTCGTCGTCGTGCTCGGCCAACACCGTGGAGCCATCATCGGCGAGGAGATAGACGTAGGGATCAAGCCACGATCCCTCGCTCATCGCGTCAATGTCCACGACCACTGGATCACCCTGAGCGCCGCTGAATTGGTAGAAGTCGTAATCCCCACCGGGGCAGATATCGGCGTCGAGGCTCTGCCCGTAGGCAATAGGTATCGCCTCCGCAGGGCTATCGTTGGGCTCGTGACTATCGGAACAAGAAGGCGGCGGCGTATCCGATATCTCAAAATCATCCACGTACCAGCCACGATAGTGATTGAGCTGCTCATCCATCGTATTGAAATGAAAGCGCACCTGGATGGTGTGACCGGCATAACCCGACAGGTCAATGGCCGGGCTCTGGAGCCACCAGTTCATCGGGTCGTCAGACAGCGGCAGGATGTTCTCAAACGAGCCGCCATCAACTGAGACTTGTACCCGGCGTTGATCCAAATCCTGCCCCTGCGTCTCGGTCTCGTACCGGTACCAGAAGCGCAGGTAATAGCCGGTGGAAGGAACGTAGACGGGGGGCGAGGTCAGGTCGCCGGAGTTGGCCGCGCCGGTATCGTAGTCGCCGGTGGCGTCCTGGCCATACCACCAACTGTGCGACCCACTGTGGCTCTCAGGATAGGGGCTGCTCGCGTCCACCTGATGCCACAGGCCGGTAGCGGTCCAGTCGTTGGTGCCGCTCTCCATATCGTCGGCGTAGGGAGCTGTGGGTGTCCAGTAGAATTCCCACTCAAAGACGTTGTTGCCCTCGTTCGATTCGGCGATGGTGTTGTCCGGGTCGGTGATGAGTCGCACAGTATGCCAGCCTGGCGTGGCGATCGTCTCATTCCAGTCGTCAAAGCCACCGCTCCAGCCAGCCCCGTAATTGGAGTAGGGATAGCGTACGTACCTGGTGTCGCCCACCCAGAGTTCTACGTGGAAGTTGCCTGAGGCAGTCTCGTTGCCACTATTGATAAAGTGCCAGTCAAAATAGGTCGGCTTACCGGCATAGAGGGTGTTGACCGCGTGCGTGCCCTGGATAGATGAAGGCACAACCGGATAGGGGTAACCAGACGGTGCGTAAGGACGCAGGTCAGGCTGCGGCGGTGCGCATGGCGGCGTGGTGATGTTGACGGTGTTGCTGGCAGCGGATTCAATGCTACCCCGGAATGCCTTGACGTAGTAGGAGTAACCGGTGTTCTCGCTGAGGCCGGTATCCTGGTAACTGGTAGTGTTCATCCCCACCTGGCCCACGTAGGAGCCGTTGCGGTAGATCTTGTAGCCCTCCTCGTTGCCCGAGTTGTCGCTCCAGTAAAGATTGACCGCGCTGCAGGAGGCGGTCTGGGCGCTCAGGTTGGATGGCGCGGCTGGTCTCACGGTGAAAGTCCAGGTGTCGCTCCAGCCGCTCTCGGTTGTCCCGTTGCGGCCCTTGACGCGCCAGGAGTAAGTGTAACCGGCCCATTGTGAGCCGATGTGCCAGGACGTGCCGCTCTGCCAGCCGGAGTTCAGCGTGCCGGCCGGCCCGCCCCAAAACTCGGCATAGTACTGTTGAGTGTTCCCCGTCCAACTGAGCGTGATGTCCTGGCCCTCATTCAGCACCGTCGCGTTGGCGGGATCTTGCAGTGTCGGCGTGCTCGGCGCGCAGTCGGCCACTTTGTCCCAGCTCAGATGAATGGCGGCGCCACCTCCATTTTCTCCGTGCTCCAGCTTGAGTTCGTGATTGCCGGCGCTCAGGTCCACCTCGCGGCTGAAGTCGGCCACCTGCGAGCGCCATTCGTCCAGAATGAGGTTGCCATCCACCCAAAGGCGTACGCCGTCATCCGTGTGAACGTCGAATCGCCAACGCCCGCAGGCGAAGTTCACGGTGCGCTCAAAGCGCGAGGTGAAGTTGTCATTCGGCAAGCCATAGCCTGGCCCGTCGTTGCCCCACTCGTGCTCGATGAAACCGGAGCCCTCGTTCTGTCTCAAGGCCGGCAAATTCCAGAACCACCGGTTGCCCCAATAGCTGGCCCACCATTGGTTGGGGTCGCGGGTGTTGTTGGGCAACGCTCCCGGTCCGAACCAAAAGGCCTCGATCCGGGCATGGTCGTTGTGATCATAGTACTCGATCTTGACCTGGTGCTCCCCCGCGCTCAGTGCTTTCCCGCCGTCATGTCCCCCGTCGCCATCCCACCAGGCGTCAACGACCAACTGGCCGTCCACGTAGAGACGCGCCCCGTCGTCGTGGCTCAGGTGGAAGGAGTATGTTCCGCCAGCGAAGTCCACGTCGCTGGTGAAGCGCGCGCTGAAATCGTTGCTGTTACAGCCGCTGGCAGGCGCGCCATACTCCCAATCTTTGAAGATATAGGTGCTGTTCTCCCACGTCTCATAGCAGCGGCTGCCCAGATGCGTATCGTTAAAGTACTCCACATGCCAGTTGCCGGATGGCGGCGGTGGGGGCGGTGGGGCCGAGGAGGGAACATAACACGCCTTCGCGACGCCGGGCAGAGGGTCACCGAAAACGTCGTTGTTACAATTCACCCCGTTTGTGAAGGTTTTGACCTTGTAACAACTGTCCGCGCCATAGTACACATTCTGGGTGCCGTTGAAGCTGCAATAGCCGTTCTCGTCCGCACACTTTATGTAGCCAGCAGGAAGGCCGGTAGCATCACAATGGCACCACGGGGTGCCATCGTAGATACGCAAGCCAGTTGGCGTCCAACCGTTGTCAGTATAGGCTGCCAGGCTCTTTACCTGTCCATCCCACGGATCGTTGATAGTGTAGCTAGAACCACTACTGCCGCTCCCGGATACCACGACGACGTAGTGCCCGCTGCCACCGTTTAGTTCAACAATCACTGGCCGCCCTGCCGACAGATTCGACTCGATAGTGCTCCATGCGAAACCCGGTGAACCGAGATAACCAGCCTTGCTACTACTGCAACTAGCCGCAGCTGTCCCCCAGTAGATCGGGCAGGCAGAATTTCCCAAACATTGGTTGAGCGTGCGCGGACTGGTTTCCACTCCGTAATACCGGAACGTCATCGCTACTGAAGTGAGAGCACATCCAGCGGCGCCGATTGTATAACCACAAGTTTGCATCACATCGTTTCGCCACTGCGGATCGTTCTGGCTGAACTGAGTCACCCCACAGGGCAGTGTGGCCAGGATTGAGAGTTGCGATTGCTCTACTGTGCTTAGTGGATAACGAGATGAACGAATCACCCCGGAAGCAAGAAAAATCTCATATTCCGTTTTAAACTCGTTCCAGTGAGTGTAGTCGATGTACGTGATGGTGGTTCCGTCCGGCGACCAGTACACCACTGGGAGGTGGCCGACCCGGAACAGTTCTGAGCGAAATGAGGGGTCCGAGATGAGCATCGTTTGTTCACCAGATTGCGCATCGATCGCCCACAGTTCGATGCCAATACTGGTCGAAGAAGGCATCGTCACCTTTGCAAAAGCTATGCGTGTCCCGTCGGGTGACCAGACAAGTGGCGCAATCCAGAAATCGTTTGGAAAGGTTGCCAATAAGCGTTGGCTGTTGCTGTCCAGATCAACAAGCCATAGCCGGGCATTGCGCATCGCCAAATCGTCGGCGGTGACATAGGTAATGCGGTGTCCATCCGGGGAAAGGGTGATAAAGACGCTGAATTGTGGTAACAACATTTCGTCAAAGGGCACATCAACGATCTTTATCCGTATGTTCTCATTGGTGATGGCATAGATCACCGAACGATCACCTTCAACTGACCAAGTTACACCTGAGGCAGTTTCAAGATGCAAAGGTACAGGCCCGGGTTCAGCAGATGTTCTCTCCGGCCCTTCTTTCTCCGGCAGGTCACAGTCACAGCCGGTGGAACCGCAGGCGTAGCCTGGGGCCTCCCTCCGCAAAGCATCGGCCTCGGCAGCCTGCATGCGCGCTTGGCTCTTCTCAGGGGCCGGCACCAGGCTCTCCGGCACAGCCTCCAGCCACTGCAGGTATAACCCCTCGGCGCTGGGCATCAGGGCCTGCCACGCACCATCAAGCGAGCGTTTGGCTATGAGGTTGATGCCCTTCTGCAGGGTTCGTTCTTCGCTTTGCCACTCGGCAACGCCGTGCGCCCACTCGCCCTCGACCGCCACGTCCGAGAGAGCCGCCTGATAGCGAGGCCCCCAGTAACGCAGGTATTTGTCCAACACCGCCTCGATGGCCTGCCGGGCGCGGGTCTCTTCGACCTCTGGCGACAGATCGTCAGGGGACGGAGGTTCGTGGGGGGTGGGCGTCCCGGTTTGGGGCGCGGCGCCTGTTGGAATGGGGGTCGGCTCGGTCGGCGGCGGGGGAGCGTAGTCAGAGGCCATAGGCAGAGAGGCAGGAGACGCTCCAGGGACAACGCTGATCATCGTCAGCACAAACGACATCGTAATTGCGAGAGCCTTTTTCATTTGAGTTCGAGGAACTTTTTCGCTGTTCATCTAGACCTCCGCTTCATTCCTCAATCTGAGTGGACTCGGGCCCAAAGCAAAGATGGCCCAGCTGAAGAACTCCTTGATCCCTGTAGCAAAGAGTTGCGCCCGCGTGGCGGGAATATCCGGCCGCACAATCGGGCTTGAGGTAGTGGTGCCTCGGAACGACGTCGCCGCCCGGAACATCTTGGCCAGCATTCCGCCCTGCAGTTGCGTGTAAGGTAAGCTATTAGAGGATTGCACCCCAGACGCAGCGCTTCCAGCCCTGGAAATTCCGGGCACCCTGCTGGCGAGCATCGGGGTCAGGAAGCGCCCCAGGATCGGCTCGTATCAGCGAGCCCGCAATCGTGGATGACTGGTACCCATGCGTTGGCAAACAGGTGGAAGCCCAGCAGGTGCAAACCCCACCTGAGGTTGACCGCTTGCTCAACAAGGTGCGTGAGCGAGTAGAAGGCGCCTTTGATATCTTGAAAGAGGGGGACGTTCCGTAGAATACACCCTGGCTCAGACGGTCAGCGGCTTGTGTTCGCGGGTCACGGTTAAAATCGCGAGTATGACCCTCCGCCTGTTTTTGTGCCGATGCTTTGGCATTGATGCTTTGACTTATACGGTCAACGCATGATTTCGCATCAAATATGTTATATAACAACTTTGCTGACTTGTCAACACCCGCAGGGACGCCGACGCCGGTACAGGCACCCGCGGCTACCTTGATGCCGTCGCCGGAGGTGGCCGTGTTCACCGTACGTGCACACCCCCGTAGCAGGGGCCGGCTCCATTACAGTTTTCGCCAGCAGTCTGTCGGAGCAAGAAATACCGTCCCTAAATTGGCGGATTTTTGCAGCAGAAGTGGGGCGTAAGACCCGAACCAAAGGTTAAGATCGTGCTTGAGTGGGACATCACTCCGTAAAACGTGTTCTCTCCGACAGACTGCCAGAGGTTCCGTAAAGCATACCCGGGTCGTCCGCCCTGGCGTAGCCCACTCCCTAACTGTAGTTTCGCCGTAACTATTCAGGCTGGCGTCAAGTAACCAGGCAGCCATTAGATTAGAAGGCTTTCCAGGGAAGGATGTCAAGCCTTCGCCTTTTTCGCGCCTGGAGGTTTGCGTTGGGCGTCTTTGTTTCTCGCGTCCGACATTCGGCTTCTCAAGCCGAGGCAAAGCGCTCCTCGGTTCCTGACCGCCGGGGGTCGGGTATACTTTTGCCATCACGCCGAAAGGAGATGAGCACGGTAGGTCATGCACAAACACAAATCCGGCATCCTTGCGATTCTCACGGTTCTGGCATTGGGAGCGTTGGACCTGGCTCCGGGACGTTATCGCCTCGTCGCCGGGCTCTACGCGCCGGAAGGATCTCGTCTGCTGACGGCGGACGGACGCGATGCCGTGCTCATCACAGAGCTGCGGGTGGCTGAGCCCTGAGGCATGTGAGCAATGAGCAGGTATGTGATTTCCAATTCGGTTCTGGAATACTCCTAGTTTGCCAACCCGTCACTAACCAAAAACAGACTTTATATGGTCAAGTAGTTAGGCTTTGCCGATGGAAGCGGTTGCCAATCAAACTTGTTTTGACTAACCGACCGGCTTAGCGCCTTCCGTACTCGTGTTATAATGCGAGAGTCATTCATTCAAAAGGAGCCCATCATGAAGCAATGGTACACGCCTCCGGCAATGCAAATTGATCCCGCTAAAAAGTATCGTGCGACGATCACGACCCTGCGCGGGGTGATTGAAATCGAGCTCTGTCCTCAGTACGCGCCTCAAACGGTCAACAACTTCGTTTTCCTGGCCCGCGAGGGGTTTTACGATAGCGTCGTTTTCCATCGCGTGATCAGCAACTTTGTGATTCAGGGTGGCGATCCGACCGGGACGGGGCGTGGCGGCCCCGGTTACCAGTTTGCCGACGAATTCGAGGGCAATCCGCTGACGCACGAGCGGGGCGTGATTTCGATGGCGAACGCCGGTCCCGGCACCAACGGCAGTCAGTTCTTCATCACTCACAGTCCGCAACCCCATCTCAATGGCCGACACACTGTCTTCGGCAAGGTCGTCGCCGGCATGGAGGTGGTGGACGCGATCCGCCCGGGCGACGCCATGACCTCCGTGGTCATTACAGAGAGCTAAAGAGACCGGGCCGGGCTGCGGCTCCACCGGATTTTGGAATGTCTCACTCGCGCTAATCTGGTTTGGGTAGGCGCACAAATGTGAGAAACGGGGAGGCGGCAGCGAGTAGAGATGGCGACGGCTCGCTGCCGCCTTTCCCTGATCGTGCCCTTGCCCTGTCGGGGCCATGAAGTCTCATTGATTTTCTCCTGCTGCTGCGCCAGGCCGTGATCACCTGATCTCCCGAAGTTTTGTGGCGTTGTAGCGCTTCTGTTACCTGTCTTTCACCTGTTCGTAATTCTCATCGCGGCCTTCTCTGGGAACGTGCGGCGAACTGGCGACGTTAAAAAAGATATACGCCACGGGCAAGGTCTGGGGCGTGAGGGCGCAAGTGGAATTGCCAGGAACTGTGGGGCAAGTCACACTCAGAGTATACAACGCACGTTCACACGTCCCTACGTTTGCACATTCGCACGGATGAAGGTGCGCGAATCTCTTTTCCAGTTGCTGTCCGTGTGTATCTTTAAGCCACGTTGCAGGGAGGAGGAAAGTGATGGGTAAGCGAGTTTTGCAAATCACCTTGGTGTTGGCGGTCCTGCTGTTCAGCGGGCCGGTATTGGCGCAGGGGCCGATCTTGCCGATGCACAGCGATCCGACCTGGAGCGCCTCGTATTGGAACAATCCCACCCTTTCGGGGACGCCGGCGCTCACCCGCCAGGAGGCGAATCTCGACTATGATTGGGGGACGGGGTCTCCGCAGGCTGGGGTGATCAATGCCGATCAGTTTTCCGCACGCTGGACGCGCTACATTGACGTGACCCCCGGCAATTACCGCTTTACGGCCACCAGTGATGACGGCATCCGCCTGTGGATTGACGGTGCCCTGCTGCTGGATAAGTGGACCGATCACCCCGCACAAACCTTCACCGTGGATCGTTACCTGGACTCCGGGCATCACTATCTGGTCGTGGAGTATTACGAGAACGGCGGTGAGGCGGTTGCCAGGCTCAGCTGGGCCTTGCTGGATGGGACGGGGGCCGGTTGGCGCGGCGAATACTTCAACAACATGTCGTTGAGCGGCACGCCGGCGCTGGTCCGCACGGACGCGGCGTTGAACTTCAGCTGGGGGACGGCTTCCCCGGCGCCGGGCACCATCGGGACGGATTATTTCTCCGTGCGGTGGACGCAGACGACGAGCATCGCCGCGGGGATGACCCGCTTCAAGCTCACGGTGGATGATGGCGCGCGCCTCTGGGTCAACGGCCATCTGTTGATTGACGCCTGGCGCGATCAGGCGGCCACGACTTATCAGGGCGATATCTACCTCCCTGGCGGGCCGATTGCCATCGAGCTGCAATACTACGAGAACGCCGGTCAGGCGGTCGCGCAGCTCACCTGGTTCCCGACCAACGGCGGGGACGATACGACGGCGATCATCGTGGACGACAGGGACGCCGGCTTTGTGCGCGGCGGCGCGGCGTCGGGATGGCGCACCGTCAATGAGGGCTACAATGGCCGGCAGTACTGGACCTACAACAACGACCAGAATCGCCCCAACTACAACTGGGCGCGCTGGTATCCTACCCTCACGGCGGGCCGCTACGAGGTCTTTGTCTACATCCCGAATCGCTACACGACCACCGCGAATGCCCGCTACTGGGTGGTGGCGTCGGGCCAGTACACGCTCAAGATCGTGAATCAATCAGCGAACGGTGGACAATGGGTTTCTCTGGGCACGTACACCTTCAACGGCGGCGGCTCTGAATATGTCTCGCTGGCGGATGTGACCTACGAACCGCGCCTTTCCCGGCTGATTTCCTTCGACGCGGTGAAGTGGGTGCGGCGCTGAGGCGCACCCAACGGGCTGGCGACCTCCCGTCGCCAGCCCGTTTCTTTTCCGTGCAGGGGTGTGACGCCGGCGGCGGGCTTTTGCCTCCCGGTGACGTCTTTTGTACTATTTTGTAATGCAATTGTAGTGTGCTTATGGCAAGAATTTGCTATACTCGGAGTAGCAGGGAGAGACAAAATTCCTTCATTGGAACTCATCTGTAGATTTCCAGAGGAGCCGCCAGATGCTGGCGTACACCGTGCAAGCCTGAAAATGCGAGTTATGAGGGGTGAGTAGTGAGCAGAGGCGGCGACAGCTCACCGCTTTGGCTGGGGATGGAATCCCCTGCTGACAGGAGCCCATCGCGCTGAAGCGCATTGTGTGAGGACGTGGCAGCCCCGGGGGCCAGGAATTTCTAATCTTCAGAGTACCACTGATTTGAGTTTTGAGGCCAGGCAGTATGACAAAATTTCTCGCGCCCTCTCAGTCCCTGGGCTGGACGGCATAGACCACCCGAAAGCGAAACTTGTCCAGGGTGCGAGGTTCTTTGTCGTTCAGGGCTGCGCACAGCGCTTCCGCCGCCTGTTGCACGCTGGGGCGGTCGAAAGGTTTCAGCCACACATAGAGGGTCTCACCTACCAGTTGGGCCCACGTTCCACGGTGCAGTATCTGATGCAGTACCACCCGGCGGTCTTTGCCGGTGTAGCTCTTTGACAAGATTCCCAACAGTTGCTCTTCGGCGTGGTAGGCCACCAGTTTCATCTCGTCGAAGAACCGCTTCCGTTCGAAGTTGCACTGTTCCAGAGGGGCCTCCAAGACCTGGCTGATGGGCACCTTCTTGGGCAGCGCCTTGAGCTCGGCTTTCAGACGGTCGATTTCCCGTCCCAGGCTGGCAATGCGGCGCACCAGCTTCTCCTGCTGACCTTTGTAGGTCTCCAGACTGATGGTGTCCTGCTTGCGACGCAGCAGTTGTCCGCCCAACTCCCCCTGGCAACGGGCCTGTTCTACTTTGAGAGCTTTCTTCTTGGCCCGCAGGGCTTTGATCTGAGGATTGTCTACCAGGGGCTCCTCTCTCACGGCGTCAAAGGCATAGCCAGGGGAGTAGTCCAACTTCTTCTCGGCCCGCATGATCTTGAAGAAGTTCTCCTGCCCCCAGCGCAGGAGCATCAGGCGGACGATTTCCTGCGGCGAACGGCTCTTGTCGCTGCTGATGACGACCAGCCGGGCACCGGTTTTCAGGTCCAGGATGACCACGGCCCGGGTCCAGCCGTATCCCTCGAGGTACACCCCCACCTCCGTTAGCTTGAGTTGGACCTTGGTCGTCTTCAGGCGGATGAGATGGCGACGAAACCCTTCCTCAGGCAGTTGATCCACGATCTGGCGTAGTTCCTGATTCAACTCCAGCCAGGTGATCCAGTGGACCTTGAGCTCGTCCAGAAGCTTGAACAGGGCAGCACAGAAGCCGCCTCGGTCGAAGATCAAGGTCAACACCCCGTCTACCCAACGGTCGCCGACGATGGCCTTGACCTGGCTGATCATGCGGGGGATGACGGCCGTGAGTTGGTCTGAGGCAGGTGTCAGCAGGAAGAAGAACGGTCGTCCCTGCGGGTTATTGGCGTAGTAGGCCTGGTGTCCCTTCATCGCCAGGCGGCGGACGGTGAAGTACCCCTTGCGCACCATGTGGCGACCGAAGTAGGGGATGAAGTGGCCGTCAAGGTAGAGGATTTCCCAGTCCATCCACCACGCCCAGGGTGATGAGTTGCTGGGCCACTGCCAGAACGAAGGCTTCACTCCGCTCCACCGCCTGGACCGATTTGAGGAAGCAGCGCAACTTGTCCAGGCCAGGTCCCCGACGACGACCCAGGAGCAGTCCGAACTCGGTGTAAGGCAGAGTGCGGGTCGCTTCCAGGGAAGGCACGTTGAACAGGGCCAGGAAGAAGAAGGCCAAGGCCATTTGCAAGACGGTGTAGCCCAGGTCAGGCAGGCAGGAGAAGGTACGGGCCACCAGGCCGGCGAAGTCCAGATCGTGCAGAAAGGGCAAGGCCAGGAAGCCACCACCAACGGCTGATTCAACGCCGTCCCGTAGGCGAGCCAAATACCGCCGGTCAGCAGCGGTGAGGGAGGGCAAGATGGGCTGCGAGGCTGCTGAGACCTCGTTCATCTCAGAGGACACTGCCATCTCACCTTCAGCCACTTCTGTCACCGTCAGAGGTGGGGTCTGACTCTCCCCGGCTTGCCCGCAAGCTGTCCTCTGGAGGCAAGGACGCACGTCCTGAAGGCAGCGTTGCACGTGGCGTTGGCTGACCTGTTCGGCTTCGCCTTCGTTGGCACTGGCTGTGACCTCTGCCCAAGTGGCCTCAGGTTGCGCCCGGGCTGTCTCCAGAGCCCGTTGTCGCCGTTCTGGGGTGAACTTCCAGGGCCCTTTGGGCCCCCGTTCAACGGGGATCAGGCTTCGGATCCCGGCGGTGCTGAAGGCGCGCACGGCGTCCCGCAGGGTACTGGATGGAATCCCCAGCCCTCGACTGACTTCTGGCACCGTGGCCAACTCGTTCTTCACCAACTGGGCAGCCACCGATTTCATGGTCTCTCGGTCATCCAGGGCATACAACATGATGGGCTGGCCTTGGAACAGAATCGTACCCCGGCCGGACGCCTTGCGCAGTATCACCTGGGAGTTGAGACCAACCAGTTCCATCGGGACTGGCACATTAGCGATTGTTAAAGAACTGGAAATGACATCTGTCTGAAGTTGTGGTATCATAGGGTTGCCCTGCCTGCGATTGCGGTTTGGGATTAGCAACCTATATGATACTGCAAAAGCGGGCAGAGCGCACGTTTGGGCCATTACCGCACGAGAAATTTTGTCACGCTCTCACTGCCCAGACGCAGTTTCAGTGGTAGTCTGAGACTAGTATCCGAACAGTGGCATTGTCTGAGACATACCTCCCCACCACCAACAAAACGCTGACGATACCATTACGAGAATACACGTATTTTCATAGCCTTTGACATGATGCGAGTTGCAAGGCGGCACACTCATGTTCTTACGGTCGGAGGAACCATGAAATCATCCAAATTGCGCCTATCGGCCTTGCTAGTCGTCATGTTGTTGTCCCTCGCTGGCTGTGCTGGTGAGGACACACCCACACCCGATCTAGTAGCGACCCAGTTGGCCGTGCTAAGAGCCGCCTACGCCACACTCACGGCAGAGGCTCCCACGCCAACAGCGACCTTCACGCCTCCTCCTACAATCACTCCGTCGCTCACGCCTTCACCCACCACTACAGCCACGCCCACACAGACGCCCACACCCACAGCTACACCAACGATTACACCTACCGCCACCCCGAAGCCTGTGGTCGTTGCCACCAGCCGACCAGCAGCCGAATTGGCGGTCAGCTACAGGGATTTCCACTACGAGTGTCAAGGCTTCAAGCCATGGACACAAGCCGATCCACCCAACCAAACCGTACAGGGTTATCGAGCTTTTCAAACCCTAATGGTGATCACTAACAACTCGAAGGACAAAACCCTCGAACCATCCTGGAAGCCCAACCGGTGGGTTTTGACTGACGGCTCCACGGAATGGGAAGAAACCTATGCCTGGCAATGGGCGGTGGGGGATACTCGTTACCCTTTGCCCGAAATTCCGCCCGGAGCAACAGCCAGCTGGACTTATTTGTGCTATCCTGTGCCGCAGGGAGCATGGGTCAAAGCCGCCGAGTTCACTGCCTGGGGGCGTACATACCGTTTCGATTTCCCCAAGCCCAACTATGGAGACTACAACTACTACGATTGCCCGTGATCTCACAGAAGAAGACTTTGGCAATGCTTCCAACAGTTAACGTAGCCCGTGCGCACGCAGGAGGCAAACCGTCCTAAAGCTCGAATTTTCGACACTTCCCGCCTCTCAGTCAACAGGCGGGCTTAACAGCCGGCGTGGTGGCAGTGGGACGCCAGTCGTCGAGTCACTGTAGCGGAACAAAGGAAGATGCGGTTGGAACACGTAAACACCGTCCAGTTGCAGGTGGACACCCGGGTAGGGGCCTTCCGAGCTGAAGATCAGCACTCGGCTCCCTGGAGCCGTCACCAGATCAGCTGGCGTTTGGGCACCTACTCGAACCTGGGTCTTGACTGTCCGCAAGGTGGCGTCAAACGCGGTGTTGCTCTGCCGCACTCGCGGCTCCAGCCAGTCGGTGGCCCAATGGACAAAGTTCGGCCAGAACACAAAGGCCAACTGGTTGAGCAACTCCAGGCCGGCTGCAGACCGAATTCGCAGGCCGCGACCCCCAAAGACACCTTTGCCTTGCTTGATGCCGGCCTCAGCATGCTGGCGTTCATGATAGTCCACAAAAACTTGCTCGGGCGACCTCGTCGATGCCACAGGATACTCCAGAAAGAGGCTGTTTCGTTCCTTCTCCCCGGCGTGCCAATGCTGCAAGATACGTCGCAGGGGATAGGGGCATTCACCGACAACTCCCGGCACACCCTCCCAGAGCTGAACGTGGGGCGTGGCTTCGATCCACTCTGGTTCGGGCGGCATTTCTCGTTGAAGCGCCAGCGCACTCTTGCCCTTGCCGACCGTCAGCAAGTCATAGCCCATCTCGATCAGATAAGCCAGGCCCTCTCCGCCACTGAACCCGCCGTCCAGCAAGACACAGATCGACACGGGGTTAGGGTTGGCCGCATTATCGACCAGCAGGGCAGCGTGCCAGGCGTCAACCTTCTCTTTTTCTTGAACCAGGCGGTCGATCTTCTCCTGGAGGCGCCCAATCCTCACTCGGATTTCTTCTTCCCGGCGGCGAGAACGCTCCAGTTGCCGTTGCCAGCTCTCTTTTTGCCGGTGGGCCTTGGCCAGACGCGAGTAAGGTCCAACTGGCTTGCCTCCCTGCTTGGCCTCCAGGTCCGTGATTCGCTGGTCCTGTTCAGTCAGGCGTTGCGCCAATGCCTGCTGGCAGTCTCTTTCCGCCTGCCAGAGCGGCCCTTGCTGAACTTGGTCGAGCCGGCAGTCATGCACCTGCCGCTTCAGAGCGGCGCTCCGTTCTGCCACCAACTCAACTCGGCGTCGAGGACGACAGCCCAACCGTCGCTCGGCGGCCTGGATCAATTCCCGGAGACAGGGCTGAGACACGACATCGCCGGGATGCAGGAAACCGGCCAACTGGATGCGGTATGCCTGACCCTGCAGACTGATGACCGCATGTTGGTATCCCAAGGCCAAACTATTGCCCATGTGCCCCCAACGAGCTTCTGGGTAACTCTCGCTATAAGCGCTCACCGGACGACCGCTCAGATCCGCGTAAAGCAGCAGTCCCCGGCCGCGCAGCGCCACGGCGGCTACTTCCTGCTCGATAAACGGCTGACTGATGTCATCCAACACGGCGATGACCTCGGCGACCGTGCCGGCCGTGGCTACCTTCAGGACTCGGCTGACCGATGTGTAGTGACCCCACCGCAGGTCCCACGCCTCGCGCACAGCCTCGTCCTTGATCAGCGGACTCGGTCCCTGGTTCAAATCCTGCAACTGGGTGCTGCCCGACAGCAGCAACAGGCCAAACTCCAGGATCAAGTCCGCGGCCGGGATGTTCTCGTGGTGTCTGGGAACGGTGACCTTCCCGCGCAACCGCTCGGCCAGGTGGAGCAACTGGGAGAAGTAACCCCAGGCAACCATCATACCATGTTCGGTCCGTTGAACCCGCAGATAGCCCTGCTCGTCCATGTGACTGTGCCCTCGCTTTCGTGCAGCGTGGGCACCATTCTAACATAACGAGAGAGTCAAGTGTCACTTTTTCACGCTTTTCGATACTTCCGGCGCTGCGTGCGCACGGGCTACGTTAAATGTTCTGGTATACCTTGTAGCCTGATTTGTACGACACCAAGTTTATACGCTTCTTCTGTTGTACGGCCCGCGCCCAATGCTTGGTAAAAACCAATAGAAAATGCTATAGCAGCCTTATCACCAATAGCTTGATTCATACCAATAACATATTCAATGTGTTTGACAACGCGCTAGCCTGCATTTCTGAGTAACAGGCATTTAACACCACACATTTGACTTGATCAGCGAATTGTTCAAATAGTGCGGCTAGTGCATCAGGTTGAATAAGGTGCATTTCTCCCATTTGGTTCTCGAAACATAATGCACCACGAGACGTACCATGTCCAGAAAAGTGTACAATCTGAGGTTGTATGTCTAGCAAAGCCTGGCTAATATCTGCTGGGCGTACAGACATTCGTTGTTCTAATATGAATTGATCCCGTAATTTAGCTAATTGCAATTTCTCTTGAATTTTCCTTAATTCTTCTCCTAATCGTAGACGAGAAGCGTTAGTAGGATCGGCGGATAAGAATAGAACAGAAACCACTCTCTGCTCGGGAGTTTGTGGAGTAGGTGTTCCTCCTGCAATAAGTTGCTTATCAATAGCGGCGATCTTTTCTTTAATGTCCTCAATCTCTATCAATACATGCGGCGGAGTTGATAGTCCATAAGCAGCGGCTTGAATTTCAAGGACTTGTAACCGTCTTTGGTGTTGTTGTCGTAGTTCTTCGAGATGTTGACGATTCATCTTTTACACTCCCAAAAGTTTGAATAATGAATTCAGGAATTTTTCTCATACTACATTCGTTTCATGGCAAATTTTCCCTGTGTGCCTTCAATATCTTCCGAATTACCCTCAATAGTATTAGCGTCTTTTATCAGCCCTATCCATTGATCTGGTTCATAATCATCAACAAATCTCCCAACTCCATAGACACGTTCACCATACAAGAAAACAGTTGTCTCACGAACAGTACCAGAAAAATCTTCTTGGATAATAAGTGTTTCACCATCGTCCATATTATCCTCAATTGTCATAGTTCCTGACAAATGATTTCCATCCTGATGAATACGGACATCTCCAGTCGTTCTACCAAAGTCATAAATTTCTTGCAACTTCCACTTTCCAGTTAAATCGATCTTAACATCGGAAGGACCGCCATCCAAGCCAGTTATTATCTCTGAAAGGCTGGTAGCATACCGTGTTCTCGCTTCATATCGATCTTCCGAAAGCCTATCAATTTTCCATTCAAGTGATCTGATTTCTTTTTTGAGATCTTCTATCTCAATGGTTATTGACGGATCAGCACTTATCCCATACTTTGCAGATTGCAATTCTCGTTGCCTTAACCTTCTTTTTAAGATCTCGAGAACTTTACCATCATGATTAATATCAATATTCCCCATATTCCTCTCCTGTTTTGCAGATAGCCAGTTCACGCCGCCCAACGCCCCGGCTTAAGCCGCGCGGCGGGTGCGGCGTTTCACCTTCGAGTGCAGACCCCTTCGCGCACGTTTCTCCGCCGATTGCCGACAGCGAAGCCGCGTCGGCCTTGAAGCGATGTTGGGCGGCGACCCATCACAGCCGGCGCCTGGACCGCCCTACTAGTACACGACGGCGGAAATCCCTTGACAGTTAGACGTCGTGCCAATTCACTGGATTACCCCCCAGATGTGGGCAAAAGTAGCGTTTTCGCCCATTTTTCCCACATCTGGGGGTGGTGCCAGGGGTCTGTAACTGCCGAAGGACTTACGCCCAGCTGTACTAGAGCTATGCCCCACCGACCGCGCACGGTTCTGGTAGAGCTGGCTGACTTCCCCCCGTGCTTCACCTGGCAATGCCCACGTTCTTTCTGCCGCGCCGCGCCGCCTAACGATAAGGTTCAGCCGTGTTCACCCGCCCCCTGAATACAAGGTACGACTGTTTGCCCATAACGCTTGATGACAAGTCTACACTGTTAAACGTGGTGCGGGTGAGCATCGGCTGCAACCAGTGTTGGGCGCAGAGTACAAAATTCTTCTGCTAAAACTAAAATCAATATGCAGGCGACATACGGACAAGAATCTCTTGATCCTTTGTAAACGTGAAACGAAGTGGTCCCTCATAACGCCATTGAGTGTTCATATCCAGAGCACGTACCCAAAAACCATAAGTGCCTGCTGCCACTGTGAGATTAGCGATTCCTTGTTCATCAGTTGTGGTTGCTTGAACTAACTCTCCTGGAACTGGCACAAATTGATCACGATAAAGTTCTACTTGTATATTCCGCAAGGGAGTATCACTTCCGTAAACCTGGACGTGAATGTGTACCAAGGCGGGTTCAGAGTTTAGCGAAAACGTTGGTGTTATTGATGGCTCTATGGGCACTTTAGGCGATTGGGTACAACTAATCATCAATAATAGGATTATAATCGCCAATCTCGGGTAGATAGCTGGCATTTATTCCTCTTTCATCACAACTGGCAAGAACACCTTTGTGCTGATACGGCTAGTCACCGTAACTTGGTTATTTTCTAGTACGTTGTCTGTCCCATGAGTTCCGTCGTCACTGACGGTTGCTAACAATTCTAATGGCATCCCCACATTTAATCCAACATATGCACGCACTACGAATACTGCCTGTAGGCTATCAGCAATATCTATGCTTGAAACCTGATAGTTGTATTCACCATTACCAATTGGCAAAAAGCCGGGAGCAGATACGAAATCGGTGTTATCTGGCTTTCGCACACGCAAATTGAAGCCGGTTGACGTAGTGCCTCCTGAATTGCCGAAAGTCAAGCTGTAGGTAATAACTTCACCAGGAGAAACTAGGCTAGGTGCATATGCTGTCACCGCCAAATCAATGGGGAGAGATTTGGTGATAGCGGATCCTATTTGGATTGATGTCTGCCCACTCACAGAGATAGGATGTTCCAAATTGACCCCACTGCCAATTGTCGCTCGCTGCATTGTGCTTGTATAGAACCCCGTGGTAGGATTTGAAATCAACCCATACACTGCGTATCCATCCCTGCCATCAGTATAAGCAATAACTTCAGGGTTGTCCTTGAGGAATTTATAAGTCGCTGCACTGCGTACAACATAATGGAAGCTGGTTCCTTGGGGAAGTAAAATCCATTCGTGTGCATTGTATAAATTGCCTGATGTTATTGCGCCATCAACCTGAACTTCATATTCACCAGTGACATAGTTCATACCAATATGGCGGCCATCTTCGGTGTAAACATGAAGATCAAGGTCGGGTTCATACTCGCGATATAGAGATGGCGCTGCAATGGGTCGCCAAGGAGCCACGTCGTCAGCAACTTTGCCATCGGGGCGCAAAATGACGCCAGCAAGCCAAATAGGATCAGGTGCAGGGGTACTAATCTCAAGCTTCAGAGCATAGCTTGTACCTTGAGCGCGTTCTTCAACAACTTTGAAACGAAGAAGGTTGTCAGCATCGAAATACTCGCTTGTCCGAAGTATACCTGGGGATTTCAAGAGTGTAACCTGATTGATGGTTTGTGCGATGTTATTGCCATAATCTCCATATTTCGGTTTTCCTTTTGTGTCTACCCAGTAAATCACAAGCCCTGTATCGGGAACCGAGGTGTCCCACTGGCTATATTTGCTAGACTCGTTGCGAGTTTCGATGACGTAATACTTATCAGGTGTGCCATCGCCCCGTTGGGTCAAAACATATTGTAGAGTATTATCACCTAATTGTTTTCGTGGGAGTACGTCAATCCAGTAAGTACCTGACGTGCCTTGATCTACTCGTTGATACTTCAATAATTGGAGAAATTCTTTGGTATAGGAACTCATGTGAGGGGGGTTTGAACCATCACAAAACCCAGGCCAATTGCAAAACCATCCACCATTCCAACTACCAGATGCCATCAAGTCCCATCTTTCAACATTTCCCATCCTATAAAGGTCGGGGGTGACAGAATTAACCAGCAAGGTTCCTAAATCATGTCCAATTTCGTGAACCCATACTCCCAAAGGATCATGCTCAGAGACAATAATCTCGTTACCATTTGGGCTATTGGGTGCTTCCCACGTTTGAGAAGAAATATAATTGTTGCTGCCACTGTGGGTCTGAGCAGCATCTCCTGCATGAACAACAACAACTATAGTATCTTTTGGAATTGTTGTTGTTCCAAGAGCTGCCTGTTCAGCCTCTCGAACAAAATCTAAAGGATTTGCAGCATATTCTTTGTGTGTTTTCGATAGTTTGTACCATGAACCGCCGTTGTCATATATTTCAGTCAAGTTCAAGACGACGCGTCCCATGCTATTCTCAATATGATAGCTTCTGATTGACTGAAGCAGGTTCTCATAATAGGCATGGTTATGCTCATTGTTGTGATTTTCGTCTGAAGGCTCTGCAAGGATGACCTTAACCCCAAATGATGCACTGGCGGTGCATTTGCTCACAGAGAAATCGTCCAGATACCAGGTAGTAGGTAAGCTCGAATCAGTTTGAGCCTGGGTCCATATCCGTATAGTGCGGCCTGCATAAGCAGTAAGATCCCATGTGGTTGGCTGCCAGACATCAAGGTGATTTCTGGCAAAGTAGTTGAGATTGCTAACCGTGTCCAGTGTCTCAAGAACGTTACCAGAAGTGTCTCGGATCTGGAGCTTGAAAAAATCGTAGGCCGTATTGCCACTTTCACCTGTAGAAACATTGCGGTAGGAAGCAAGCGATAATTCGCCTGGCGCAGCCGCAGGCAAACTTACATCCTGGTAGAGGTAGTAATAACCATTGTCGCCACTCCCAAGCCGTGCACTCTGATAACCCCAGTGCGGCTTGCTTGTGCCAACGTACGTATTGCTAGACTTTTGCCAGCTGGCGCTTCCATTTTCAAACCCACCATTGGTAACGAGTTGTGTACAGGGCAACCCTGGGTTAATGAAAAAGATATTGTCGCCCAAAAATTGCCAGCTACCTCCCTCCGTTACTTGAACGTGGTATTTGACTTGCCATCGACCTGTAGGAAAGCTGCCTGTTTGCAGTTCAAGCCAAGCGGCACCTCCACCTTCACTACCAAAGCTCCACCATGGACTGATTGTGTCAAAGTATGTCCCATCAGGTTTAACCCAGCGCCAGCGGACTCGAACTGTCGCGGATGAGGAACCTGTTCGGAAACGAATCCAACCGTAAACAGAATAATCATTGGTAGTGAAAAGACTCGTTTCAATTATTGGGGCAAAATCCTGCTCACGTAGAGACTTGGCAGTTGTAAAGCGTATAGGCTCTACGCTTTGTATGGCTAATAGAGATACAGGGCCAGAGGGTTGAGTCGCGTTAGCAGTCGAAGTCAGCCCAACTTGCAAAATGGTATTTTGCAAAGGTGGCTCTTTGGGTGGAGTGGCAAGTACACTTGCTACATTAGTCAGTAAAAAAACTACGATTAGCGTAGTAGCAGACAGACGACGGAACATGGTTATATCCTCCTTTTTGTTCTAACAATACCTGGGATGGTTCAGAATAGGTTAACACTTTCCTGTAGTTTCGCCAAAAGTAGCGTAAAAGCACGTTAAAAAGCATCAAATTTGTTCCTAGACAATATCAAGTCACATCACCTGACACGCGGTCAGGGCGGAGCGACAGTGGGCGCTC
>Ga0208940_1001290_pt1 | contig 26928 bp, 28 predicted proteins | sample AD_JPNNA6_MetaG_FD_184445 | JGI IMG/M metagenome (GOLD analysis project Ga0208940, IMG submission 184445) | Active sludge microbial communities of municipal wastewater-treating anaerobic digesters from Japan - AD_JPNNA6_MetaG (SPAdes) (version 2) | ecosystem: Engineered > Bioreactor > Anaerobic... | reverse complement strand
CTGGGGACTTTTATATACTGGCACTATTCAGTACCCTTGATCGCGGGCAGTCTGCTTTGCCAGCTATGGACTGATTGTTGCTGCCCCAAAATCCCCTAAAAGCAGTTTTTGGGGTGCGGAATGTGGGGTTTGATATTCAGCAGGGAGGCTACCAGCCCCGTGATGTGGTTGATGCGCCCGCCATGGATGAGGTATTTGAGGTCATTCAGGGTATAGATACCGGTAATTCTTTTACGCAGGGTTTCCAGCATGGTGAGGATACGGGGGAGATCCCAGCCAGCTTTGACCGCCCGGGCAGCGGCTTCCACCTGCCAGGCTTCGGGGCAGGACAGGATTTTGGTATCCCAAATGGTGACCTTAGCCTCGGGCACCATCTCGGCGCCAAGGCGGGCGGCGTTCACGGTGCCGCTGAGGCCTGAAGAAATATGAACCGACAGGATATCGGGGTCGGTTTTGGCAAGTTCGCGATATAGTTCGGCAAACTCACCGGCGGATGGTTGGGAGGTGGTAGGATAGGATTCGGTTTTGGAAATTCGGTCGTAAAATTCCTCCGAAGTAATATCAATCCCACTGACATAGGTTTTGCCCTCCAATTGAATGCGCAAGGGGGCAAAATGGATATTGAGGTCTTTCAATTGTTCTGCCGAAAAGTCGGCCCCACGATCGGTCACGATTTGCATCTTCTTCTCCTGTTTGAAAATAGGTTAGCGGCTGCCACGCCGCCCAAATTGGCGTTCCAATAAGTCCACGGAAAGATGAATCATGGTGGGGCGACCATGCGGGCAGGTGCGGGGAGACTGGCAAGTTTCCAGGTCTCGCACCAGGGCGCGTTGTTCGTCAACGGATAAAATTTGCCCGGCTTTGACCGCCATGCGTTTGCAAACCCGGGCGGCTATGCGATCTTCCACTTCGGTTTGAAGCGGGGTTTCGTCTTCCTCAAAATCTTCTACCACCACTCGCAGGGCGGCAATGGGATCACCGCCAGAAAAAATTGTTGGGATGGCTAAAATTCGAAAAGTATTAGGGCCAAATAATTCCACCTGGAAGCCGAGGTGCGAGAGGGTATCGAGTTGATTTTGAAGCAGCTGGGCCTGTGGGGCCGGAAGTTGTAGTACTACCGGGGTGAGCAATGCCTGGGCGGGGAGGCTGCCGTGAGACTGCATCAGACGCTCAAACAGGACGCGCTCGTGAGCTGCATGCTGATCGATCAGATAAAGGCCATCGGGGCCCTCGGCAACCAGATAGGCGCCGCCAACCTGGCCGATGAGGCGCAGGAGGGGGATTTGCCCGGAGGGGAGATGGGACGGTGAATTTGAGGCTGGAGGCGTGGACGGGATAGCATCTGGCGAGGTGTTGATTGAGGGTTCATCTAAGGAGGGAACCGCCAGTTCAGGCTGGGCAGGGAGGCCGCGCAGGTCGGCAGACATATCCCAGGCGGGGTCAATTGCGGGGCCGGAGGACGGCGCTGAACGCCAGTAAGAGGTCGTGACGGGCGGGACAGGGCTGTAAGCCAGCAGCGCCCGGCGGGTGGCCCGCTGCACTGCGCCAAAGACACGGTCGGGGGTGCGGAAACGGACCTCAGCTTTGGCTGGATGAACATTGACATCCACGTCTTCGGGGGTGAGTTCAACAAATAAGACGGCGATGGGGTAACGGCCCACCATGAGCAACGTATGATAAGAATGGAGCAGAGCTGCGGTCAGGGCAGTGTCTTGCACCCAGCGACCATTGATAAAGAAGGTGATTTCGCGGCGGTTTGAGCGGGTGAGGGCCACAGGGCTGATATAGCCATTGATGGTCAAACCCTCATCTTCAAGACTGACAGCCAGCATCTGGCGGGCAACATCCACGCCGAGGAGCTGGGCCAGGACTTCACGTGAGTCGCCGTTGCCGCTGGTCTGGAGGGCGGGTTTGTCGTCGTGGAAGAGCTCAAAGCGCACAGCGGGATATGCCAGGGCATAGCGCGTGAGCAGTGCATCAACCTGCTGGCGCTCGGTTTGATCGCGTTTAAGAAATTTGAGCCGCGCCGGAACGTTGTAAAAGAGGTCTTCAACCCGCACAACCGTGCCCACCGGCACGCCAACCGATTCGAGGGTGCCAATCCGCCCACCGGTAACCGTCAGGCGGGCGCCAACCGAAACATCCTGGCGGCGTGAGGTGAGGCTGAAACGGGAAACCGAGGCGATGGAGGCCAGGGCCTCGCCCCGAAAGCCGAGGGTTGTGATGTGAAAGAGATCTTCAGCAGTGCGCAGTTTGCTGGTGGCGTGGCGGGCCACTGCCAACTGCATTTCATCAGCCAAAATACCCGCACCATCATCGGCTACTTCAACCAGACGCCGACCGGCTTCGGCCAGGCGCACCACAATATGGTTGGCGCCAGCATCCAGGGCGTTTTCGACAAGCTCTTTGACGACCGAGGCGGGACGTTCAACCACCTCGCCGGCGGCGATTTGAGAAGCAACTTCATCAGGCAGGATTTGGATAGGCATTGTCAATTCCAAATTTTAATTATAACAGAATGATACCGCTCGGTATGGTAAATCACGAAACTCAGTTTATGAAAAAGATAAGAAGCTATTCTCGGGGGCGGCGTGTGCTATAATACGCCCCATGCGGTTCAACACTTTATTTTTCGACCTCGATGAGACGGTTTATCCGTCATCAAGCGGGGTTTGGGCGGCAATTCGAGATCGAATGCAGCGCTATATGATTGAGCAACTGGGCATCCCGGCAGAGGAAGTGCCGGCGTTGAGGGAACGGTTGTATCGAGAATATGGGACAACGATGCGCGGACTGCAATATGAGCGTGGGCTGGATACCGATGCTTTTCTGGCCTATGTGCACGATATTCCGCTGGTAAATTACCTGTCCCCTGCCCCGTCGGATCGCGAGGCACTGCTCTCACTGCCGCAGCAGCGGTTTATCTTTACCAATGCCGATGTTCACCATGCCCGGCGGGTGCTGAACATACTCAACTTGAGCGACTGCTTTGAGGGGATTATGGACATCACGATGTTTATACCGCACTGCAAGCCGCAGCCAGAAGCATTTGAAATTGCGTTGAAAAAAGCCGGATCACCGGACCCGACTCGGTGTGTGTTGATTGATGATCTGCCGGTGAACTTAAAAGCCGCACGACAGATGGGGTTTTCCACGATTTTAATCAGCGAAAATCCACCTGAAAATCATGATTTTGATGCTCATATTCGTTCGCTGTCAGAACTACCTACGGTTCTGGCGGCGTTATGACGGCGGCGCGCCAAAGCTCGGCAGCCGTCAGTTTATCTAGATTAAGAAAGGATACTGGTGAAAATGTCTAAAGCCATTCGCGTTATTCTCGTCATTGTCGTTTCACTCGGTGTGCTGGCCTGCGCGTTTGCAGGCGGCGTGGCTGTTGGCTGGGGCATCCCCCGCAGCATTACGTCCAAGGTACCCGTTCCCATGCCATCGGATACGGGGGCAGCCGAAACCGGCACCTCGGATGATTTAGCGGATCTATTTGCGCCCTTCTGGGAAGCCTGGGATATTGTGCATGCCCAGTATGTTGACCAGCCGGTGGACGATCTGTTGCTCATGCAGGGTGCCATCCGTGGAATGATGGATTCGCTTGGTGATCCGCATACGTCTTACATGGACCCGGTGGAATACGAAACTGCCAACGCCCCCCTGGAAGGGTCGTACGAAGGGATTGGGGCCTGGGTTGATACCAGCGGCGAGTGGCTGACGATCATCAGCCCGATTGAGGGCTCGCCTGCCGAAGCTGCCGGACTGAAACCAGATGACCGGATTGTGGGCGTGGATGGCGAAGATATGACCGGGGTTGACCCGGAACTGGTACGCCGCAAGGTGCTGGGACCGGCGGGGTCGCCAGTGGTGCTGACCATTGCCCGCGAAGGTGAAGCCGAGACCTTTGAGGTCACCCTGACGCGCGCAACGGTGGTTTTGAAGAGCGTGAATTACGAAATGCTGGACGGGCAGATTGCCTATGTTGAAGTTACCACTTTTGGCGATGACACGACCAGTGAGTTAAAGAAGGCTCTGACCGACCTGATGGCGCAGAATCCCAAAGGTTTGATTCTGGATTTGCGCAACAACGGCGGCGGTTATCTGATTACAGCCATCGAGGTGGTGTCGCAGTTTATTGGCGACAACCAGGTGATTATGTATGAGCAGTTTGGGGATGGCTCGCGTGAAACCTATAATGCCCTGCCCGGCGGGTTAGCCCTGGATGTGCCGATGGTGGTTCTGGTCAATGAAGGATCAGCCTCGGCTTCCGAGATTACAGCCGGCGCGCTGCAGGATTATGGGCGGGCGCAGCTGGTGGGCGTGACCACCTACGGCAAAGGCTCAGTGCAGACCTGGAATGAGCTGGATAATAATCAGGGTGCGGTGCGCGTGACGATTGCGCGCTGGCTGACACCCAAGGAACGCTTGATCCACGAGGTGGGTTTGACGCCAGATGTGGTGGTTGAAATCACCGATGAGGATGTAGATGCGGGTCGAGATCCGCAATTAGAAAAAGCAATTGAACTGCTGAAATAGTCATTAATGGCAATTTCGGTACAATGATTGACAGTTTAGGGCACGAGGGTTATAATCACCCGTCGCCGAAATAATTTTGGGAGAGCGTCTAATGGAAATCAACCCCGCTGCGGATACAAACCGCGCAACAGAAATAAAGTCGAAAATGCACTTCACCGGCACGGTGAAAACTATCACACTGGCTGGCGCCGTAATTGATATTGGCGTCGGCACGCCGGCTGTGCTGCACATCTCTCAGATGGCTGCCTCTACCGAGGGGCAACCGATCAAGAGCGTGCGCGAAGTCCTGCAGGAGGGGCAGACAATTGATGTCTGGGTACGCCGGGTGAAAGACAATCGCGTCGAATTGACAATGTTCCGCCCGCTGGACCTGGAATGGCGTGACCTTAAAAAGGGCATGGTCGTCAAGGGCAAAGTTGTCCGCCTGGAAAAGTTTGGTGCCTTTGTTGAAATTGGCGCCGAACGACCTGGTCTGGTGCACATCAGCGAAATGGCGCACAGCTATGTTCGCCTGCCTTCAGATGTTGTCAACGAGGGTGATGAGGTGGAAGCCGAAGTCATTGATGTTGACCGCAAGAAGAAGCAGATCAAGTTGAGCATGAAGGCCCTGCAGCCCGAACCGGTGAAGGAAGAAGAACCTGAAATGCCGGTTGAAATGGCACCCCGCCGTGAGCGCACAGAGCGTGGGGAACGGGGCGAACGCCCTGCCCGCCGCCGCACCACCGGCAAGGGTGGCCGCCGCGAGCACCAGGAAGATAACAGCGAAGCAATGGCCGCCCTGGCTGCCGAAGCGGCTGCCGCCGAAGCCGAGCCCACCGCGATGGGTCTGGCCTGGCAGGAAGCCATGGAAAAAGCCAAGACGCGCCGAGAAGAACGTGCCCGCAAGGGCAAATCTGGCGCAACCAGCGAGCATGAAGAAATCTTCAGCCGCACGCTGGAACAGAAAAGCCAGCAGTAGGATTTACCTTCTGTAACTGCCGAAACTCAAGACCGCTCCGCCCCACCCGCTGAGCGGTCTTCGTTTGTGTGTGAGGCCTGAGCGAATTGTGGTACACTTTAGCGGTTGATTCAGCCTGAACAGATCAAAGGAGGAGCATGCCGACCAAATATATTTTCTTCACTGGCGGGGTTGTCAGTTCCGTCGGTAAGGGCGTTACGGCGGCGGCGGTTGGCCGCCTGTTGAAAGAACGGGGATTTCGAGTCGCTGTTCAGAAGCTGGATCCCTATATCAATGTGGACCCGGGGACGATGAGCCCGTACCAGCATGGCGAGGTTTTTGTGCTGGATGATGGCGCTGAAACCGACCTGGATCTGGGGCATTACGAGCGGTTGATTGATATCCGGCTGAACCGGGTGTGCAATATCACCACCGGGCAGGTCTATGCCGAAGTCATTTCAAAAGAACGGCGGGGAGATTATCTGGGCGGCACCATTCAGGTGATTCCGCATATTACAAATGAAATCAAACGGCGGATTGGGCTGGTTGCCAAAACCACCCAGGCCGAAATTGTGCTGGTGGAAGTTGGCGGTACGGTAGGCGATATTGAGAGCCTGCCTTTTCTGGAAGCACTGCGGCAGCTCCGCAGTGACCTTGGGCGGGAAAATACTTTTTATATTCATGTAACCTGGCTGCCGCACATTGGCGCAACCAACGAACTGAAGACCAAGCCAACTCAGCACTCGGTTCGAGAGCTGCGCTCGATTGGTATTTCTCCGGATATGATTGTCGCTCGGTCAGACCACCCGGTGGACAGCGGCATGTGTGAGAAGATTGCGTTGTTCTGTGATGTGGACAAGCGGGCGGTTGTGCCGATGGTCACGGCATCTACATTATATGAAGTGCCGTTGATGCTGGAAGAGCACCATGTGGCGGACATTCTCATGGAGCGGCTGGGACTGCACGCCACCCAGACCCCTGATTGGACGCCCTGGCAGGCAATGATCCGGGATATTCAGCGGCCCAAGCCAACCGTCAAAGTGGCGCTGGTGGGCAAGTATGTTGAACTGCACGACGCCTATATCAGCGTGCGCGAGGCAATTATGCATGCGGCGCTGACGGCAGGCGTGGAAGTGGATTTGCGCTGGGTGCATTCGGCAGACCTGGAACGCGGCCAGGGGCTGGAACAGTTGGAAGATGTGGATGGAATTGTGGTTCCGGGCGGGTTTGGCAGCCGTGGGATTGAGGGGAAAATCCAGGCGGCGCGGCAGGCCCGCACCCGAAAAATCCCCTATCTGGGGTTATGCCTGGGGATGCAGTTGATGGTGGTTGAGTTTGCGCGGTATGCGCTGGGCAATGAGAAAGCCAACTCGACTGAATTTGACCAATCAACCCCCTGTCCGGTGATTGATTTGATGCCGGACCAGCAGAACATCACCGATATGGGCGGCACCATGCGGCTGGGGCTGTACCCCTGTGATCTGCAACCTGATACCATTGCCGCCCGGGCGTACAGCGAGGCACAGGTACAGGAACGGCACCGCCATCGCTTTGAGTTCAATAATAATTACCGACAGGTTCTATATGATAAAGGTTTACGCTTCTCAGGACTCTCACCTGATGGTAAACTGGTAGAAATTGCGGAACTGGTCGAGCATCCCTTCATGGTTGGAACGCAGTTCCACCCGGAGTTTCTCTCGCGACCCAACCGCCCCCACCCCCTGTTTGCAGCCTTCATGGAAGCAGTGCGCGATCATGCTGGCGTGACAGAGAAATCATAACAAACCTGCGGCAGAGTGCATCTCTGCGGCAGTGAAGAATAATCTCACTATAAGAGGAAAAAAAAGATGGACACAATCATTGAATCAGTTATCGGACAGGAAGTGCTCGACTCGCGCGGCAATCCGACCGTGGAAGTGGAAGTTATCCTGGCCAATGGCGCCTGGGGCCGTGCGGCGGTTCCGTCAGGCGCGTCCACCGGCGTGCACGAAGCGCTGGAGCTGCGCGATGGCGACAAGAAGCGCTACGGCGGCAAGGGCACACTGCAGGCTGTGCAGCATGTAAACGAAGATATTGCCGAGCTGATTGTGGGCTGGGACGCAGTTGAGCAAAAAGCCATTGATATGGCCATGATTGAAGCCGATGGCACGCCGAACAAATCCAAGTTTGGGGCCAATGCTATTCTGGGCACCAGCCTGGCAGTAGCCAAAGCCGCGGCCGAAGCGCTGGGCCTGCCGCTGTACCGCTACATTGGCGGTGTCTATGCGCATGTTCTGCCCGTACCGATGCTGAACATCCTCAACGGCGGCGCGCATACCGGCTGGCAGTCCACCGATGCGCAGGAATTCATGGTCATGCCGCTGGGCGCCCCCTCCTTTGCCGAGGGTCTGCGCTGGGGCGCTGAGATTTATCACGCGCTGAAGGCGGTACTGAAAGCCCGCGGTTATGCCACGCTGGTTGGTGATGAGGGCGGTTACGCTCCGGCGCTGAAGGCGAATGTGGAAGCGGTTGAAGTGATCCTTGAAGCGATCACCAAGGCGGGTTACAAACCCGGCGAAGAAGTCTGCATTGCGCTGGATCCGGCAGCCTCGGAATTGTTTGATGAGGACAGCAAGAAGTACAACCTGCGCCGCGAAGGCAAGCTGCTGACCGGCGAACAGATGGTGGCCTTCTGGGCGGAGTGGGTTCGCCAGTTCCCGATTGTGTCCATTGAAGACGGCCTGGCTCAGGACGACTGGGACAGTTGGAAGCTGATGGTGCGCGAGCTGGGCAGCAAGATCCAGATTGTTGGCGACGACCTGCTGGTCACCAATCCGGAACGCGTCCGCCGCGCCATCAAAGAACAGGCTGCCAATGCGCTGCTGGTCAAGCTGAATCAGATTGGTTCGCTGACCGAGACGATTGAAGCCGTGGAAACCTGCCACCGGGCAGGCTGGCGGGCGGTCACCTCGCACCGCTCGGGCGAGACGGAAGATTCGACCATTGCCGATCTGGCTGTGGCGCTCAACATGGGTCAGATCAAGACCGGTGCGCCGGCACGGTCAGACCGCGTGGCGAAGTACAACCAACTGCTGCGGATTGAAGCAGAGCTGGGCGAAACTGCGACTTATGCGGGCTGGTCTGCGCTGCGCCGCGGTTAATTTTCGGCTGACGATTTGACACAGCGCCCCACTGATTACAATCACGTGGGGCGCTGTTTTACAGGAGGACCACGATGACCTGGCAAGAAGAAATGCTGCTAGTTAGGTATGGTATTACCCCGGCGGATCTGGTGCGGGGTGGATTGCACTGTGAGCCCGAGGCGATTCAGCCAGACGTGGTCTTGCTGCCCAACTGGCGGGCAGAGATTTTTGAAGCTTATGTTGACAGCCTCCAGACGATTGTGCCTAACACGGTTTATGAGGTACGCGTCGGAGAAAAGCGCGTCACGCTCATCCGGGCAGGGATTGGTGCGCCGCAGACTGGCGACACCGTGCTGGCGTTAGGCGCAACCGCCTGCCGGCGGCTGGTATTCGCCGGGTCGGCGGGCAGCCTGCGGCTCAAAGTGGGGATTGGCGATCTGGTGGTTCCCGCCTGTTCGTTAAGCGGCGATGGGTTCACGCGCTATCTGGACCCCACCCTACCGCCCGAAGATACCTTCTTTCAACCAGCGTATCCGAACAGCGAGCTGACCGCGGCCTTGCTGGCAATCAGCCAGGAAAGAGGCCAGCGGGCTGAGGTGAAGGTCCATTCGGGGCTGGTATTTTCAACCGACAGTATTGTGGGGCAGCTGCCATTTGCCGAAGAGGCGGAACAAGAATACGATTGTATTGCCATTGAGATGGAGACAGCAGCCACATTTGCGGCTGCCCGGCGGGTAGGAATTGCGGCAGCGGCGATTCTGGCTATTTCAGATTCGCTGCCAGAGAAAAAGACCATCCTCAACCGCGACCCTGAAGCAACCAACCGGTACCGACAAGTGCGCGCGAGTGTACTGGCGCCGATTGTGATTGATTTGCTGGCAAAAGGGTAACCTGATGGATTTGATTGAGAAAATTTATCGGATTAATGCCGGCTTGAGGCGTCGTTTCCCCAACGGGAATGGGCCTTTTGAAATTATGACGCGCGTACTGGAAGAGGCTGGCGAACTGGCTGAACAGGTGGCTATTTTTGAAGATATGGGGATCAAGCGCGAAAAACATGGCGAGCCTGACCGAGCCGCACTGGCCAAGGAAATTCAAGACGTGCTGCGAACTGCGCTCCAGATTGCCCAATACTACGGAGTTGAAGCGGATGTAGAAGCATCGATTGAAAAATCTTACCAAAAGATGAAAAGTGAAGGGTATTTTTCAGATCAGGAATGAGCTGCAGAGCGCCTGTCAGGCCAGGTGCTGGCGAGCCAATTGCCAGATGGAATCAAACATGGCGGTGGTCAGGCGGCCGGTCTGGGTGTTCTGGCGGCTGGGGTGATATGAGCCGATAAGCCAGGGCAGACCAGGGCCCAGCGGATAAAAAACGCCGTGACCAAAGGTTAGAGACGGGATGGCGTACCCAAGCTGACGATAAGCCGAGAGAATACCATTGAAGCCAATGGCCCCCAAAGCAACAATGCCCTGAAGGCGGGTGAGTAATTGGACTTCAGCCATGAGGAAGGGCTGGCAGGTTTGAATTTCAGCCGGGGTGGGCTTGTTATCAGGCGGGGCGCAGCGGCAAACAGCTGTAATAAAGGCATCGTGCAGCTCAAGGCCATCGCCCGGGCGGGCGCTTTGGGGTTGGCTGGCAAAGCCGGCGCGATGCAGGGCCGGGTACAAAAAATCGCCGGAGGCGTCGCCAGTGAACATGCGCCCGGTGCGGTTGGAACCATGGGCACCGGGGGCCAGGCCCACGATGAGCAGACGGGCCTGAGGGTCGCCAAAACCGGGGACGGGACGCCCCCAGTAATTCCAATCGCGGTAGGCTTTGCGTTTGAGGCGCGCCATCTCCTCACGCCATTCTGTGAGACGCGGGCAAAGGCGACAGTCGGCGAGCGCAGTATTCAGCTCGGGCCAGGATTGTGGGATTGGCATGCGTCAGGCAATCAACATGGCGTCGCCAAAGGAATAAAAGCGGTATTCCAGGCGGACGGCCTCGTTATAAGCTGCCAGAACGGCCTCGCGCCCGGCAAAGGCGCTGACCAGCATGAGCAGGGTGGAGTGTGGCAGGTGAAAGTTGGTAATCATGGCATCGACCACTTTGAAGGTATAGCCGGGCAAAATAAATAGATCGGTAGGGCCGGAGAAGGGGGTCAGCAGTTGGCCGGGAGCAGCAGCACGCCCGGCAGATTCCAGGGTGCGGACGCTGGTGGTGCCCACGGCAATCACCCGACCGCCGGCGGTCTTGGCAGTTTGAATGGCGGCTGCGGCTTCGGGGGTGACCTCACACCATTCGGTGTGAATCACATGTTCCAGCGGGTTCTCCTCAGTCACGGGGGCAAAAGTATCAAGACCCACGTGGAGGGTGACGGTGGCAAACTGGATGCCCCGGGCTTTGAGCTGTTCCATGAGGGTGGGCGTGAAGTGCAGGCCGGCGGTTGGCGCAGCAGCCGAACCGGGCTGGACAGCATAGACCGTCTGATAACGCTCCGGGTCGGTAAGGCGCTCATGAATATAAGGCGGCAGGGGCATCTGACCGATCTGCGGCAGGTAGGGCTCAATGGGCTCGCTGAAGCGGATCAGGCGGCGGGAACCTTCCAGCGCCTGGGTGACTTCAGCCGTGGGGCCGCCTTCGACTGCGAGGTGACGCCCGGGCAAGATGCGTTTGCCGCCAACAAGTGCTTCCCAGGTCAGCAAGTCAAGGCGGCGAATGAGCAGCAGTTCAACCCGGCCGCCGGTGTCTTTGTGCGCAAAGATGCGGACAGGAATGACCCGGGTTTGATTAACGACCAGAATGTCGCCAGGATGCAAATATTGACCGATTTGGGAGAAGACGGAATGCTCCAGTGCGCCGCCGCGGCGAGAAAGCACCAGCAAGCGCGACGAATCACGGGGCTCGACGGGCGTCTGAGCAATCCGCTCGGGAGGCAGATGGTAATCAAAGTCGGCTGTCCGCACTTAAATCAGCCTCGGCTGAGCGGAATCGGGGGGGAGAGGCAGCTTCAAGTGTTCATAGGCCAAGCGGGTAGCGACCCGGCCCTGGGGGGTTCGATCCAGGAAGCCAAGCTGTAGTAAATAGGGCTCGACCACATCCATAATCGTATCGGGTTCTTCGCCCAGTGAAGCGGAAATTGTATTCAGGCCCACAGGGCCGCCATTGTATTTTTCAATGATGGTGCGCAGGACGCGGCGATCCACATCGTCCAGGCCCAGTGGGTCCACGTTGAGGAGATTGAGCGCTTCAACGGCAACAGGCTGCGTAATGACGCCATCAGCGCGCACCTGGCTGAAATCTCGCACCCGGCGAAGCAGCCGCAGTGCCACACGGGGTGTGCCGCGGGCGCGGCGAGCCACCTCGGCGATGCCTTCAGGAGCGGCAGTGACACCCAGCATCACCGCCGCACGGGCAATAATCTGCTGCATGGCAGCCAGGTCGTAATAATCCAGACGATAGACAGCTCCAAAGCGGGCCCGCAGCGGAGCGCTGACCAGAGCCAAGCGCGTGGTGGCGCCAATGACGGTAAAGCGGGGGAGCTTGAGGCGAATGGAACGCGCTGAGGGGCCTTTGCCGATGATGATATCCAGGGCGTAGTCTTCCATGGCGGGGTACAGAACTTCTTCAATTGCCCGTCCCAGGCGGTGAATTTCATCTATAAAGAGGATATCGCCGGCGCGCAGGTTGGTCAGAATGGCAGCCAGATCACCAGCGCGTTCAACGGCCGGGCCGGAGGTAATTTTAATATTGACACCCATTTCATTTGCCAGCACGTGGGCCAGGGTGGTTTTGCCAAGGCCTGGAGGACCATAAAAGAGGACATGATCCAAAGGCTCAGCACGGTGGCGGGCTGCAGCGATTAAAATCGCCAGGTTTTCTTTGACCTGTGATTGCCCAATCAGGTCGTTCAGACGGCGCGGGCGCAAGGCCTGATCAATGCGATCATCCGGGCGAGGCTCCGGATCAACAAGGCGTTGGGTGTCATCTGTCATAGGGTGAATTATACCGCCTCTTGGGTCTGTGGGATATAATGTAAATGATCCCAATGTGATATCAGGAGTAGAAGATGCCCAATCTGTTTGTATCCACTCACCCGCTGGTAGCGCACAAGTTGACTCGGTTGCGTGATGTGCGGACCGAGCCGAAGAAATTCCGTGAACTGGTGCGCGAGATTGCAAATTTGCTGGCCTATGAAGCCACGGCTGACCTGGCGATCTCACCTATGCCGGTGCAAACACCCCTGGCGTTGGCAAACGGATATGAATTGCAGCAAAAGATCGGGCTGGTGCCGATTTTGCGCGCCGGGCTGGGAATGGTTGAAGGCGTATGGGACATGATGCCCTCGGCAGAGGTGTGGCATATTGGGTTGTATCGCGACGAGCGCACATTGAAACCGGTGGAGTATTATAACAAGCTGCCCACCGAGCCGACCGTTTCGGTGTGCCTGATTCTGGACCCCATGCTGGCGACCGGTGGCTCGGCAGTGGCAACGGTGGAGGTGCTTAAACGGTGGGGGGCCAAGAAAATCAAATTTGTGGGGTTAATTGGAGCACCGGAGGGCGTAGCTCGGCTGCAACAGGCACACCCGGATGTACCGATTCATCTGGCGGCGGTTGATGAGCGGTTGAATGAACACGGATATATTCTGCCAGGGCTGGGAGATGCCGGCGACCGGCAGTTTGGAACCGCATAAAAAACAGACCGGGCGAGAAAATCTCGCCCGGTGCTGATTTAGAGGCTGAATAGCGGCGGTTAGTCGCCCTTGCGTTTGCCCAGTTGATGATCAAGCTGGTAGAGACCGCCGGCGCTGGAGCCAATCTTGCCCAGAACATCCAGAATCTGGGAAGCGTTCTTTTCTTCTTCGACCTGCTCGTTGATGAACCACTGCAGGAAAATCTGAGCGGCGACATCATTTTGAGCCACGGCCTCAGCATAGATCGCAAGAATGAGGCTGGTGACTTTCTGTTCGTGCGCCAGAGTTTGTTTGAAGACGTCTTCCGGGGATTTGAAATCGATCGCAGGTTGAGGAATAGCCTGGAGCGCGACCTTATCGCCGCGGTCAAGGATATATTCAAAGAACTTCAGGGCGTGTTCCTGCTCTTCTGCAAACTGAACGCGCATCCAGTTGGCAAAGCCAGGAAGGTTCTCGTTTTCAAAATAGGCGGCCATGGAGAGGTAGAGATAGGCAGAGGCCATCTCATGGGTAATCTGGGCATTCATTTTTTCGTACACGGGTTTGCTTAACATAGTTTTTCCTTTCAAGGTGATGTGAGAGTTATAGGTTTATCCAAGAGGTAATCTTACCTCAAGTATACATTAGGATTCGAAAATCAGACATTTTGGTGCTGACATTCGGGGCAAATGCCAAAGTAATCAATCCGATAGCTTGTGATCTGGTAACCATATTTTTTGGTCAAGTCTTTGGATAAATCAGCAAACAAATGCTCATCGGGGTCAACAATTGACTGGCATCGAGTACAAATGAGATGTGGGTGGGGCTGTGGCTTAGAGCCATCATAACGGCTGATATTTCCAAAGCCAAGCTCCAATACCTCGCCTTCAGCTTTCAACATGGCAATTGTTTTGTAGACCGTGGCAAGGCTGGTGGTGGGAAATTCGACATGAACGCGGGCATGGATTTGTTCAACCGTGGGGTGCCCTTCTGAGGCTGCCAGGATATTAAGAATGGCTAAACGCTGGGGCGTCAGGCGGTAACCGCGGCGCTTCAGTTTTTCAGTCAGGGTTAATAAACGTGGATCAGACACAGGTACACCTAAATAAGAATTATTATTATTTGATAATTATTATCTATATTATAGCAATTAAAAATTAAAAGTCAAGCATTTTCGGGGTTTCCTAAAAATTCAATTGGTCGGACCTCGCTAACCGGAGTAAAATCAGTTAACTCATACGGTTATGGTGGTGTAAATCTCATGGATATGAAACTTTTTCAAGTTGATGCGTTTACCAACGCCCCATTTGCGGGGAATCCGGCGGCGGTGTGCATTCTGTCCGAAAAGCAAGATGAACAATGGATGCAGCAAGTTGCGCGTGAGATGAATCTGTCTGAGACTGCTTTTTTGCTAAAACAGCCAGATGGATTCTCGCTGCGGTGGTTTACGCCAGCCACAGAGGTCAACCTGTGTGGGCATGCAACCCTGGCGAGCGCCCATGTTTTATGGGAGGCAGGGCTGTTAAGCATCACTGAACAGGCTCAATTTGACACCCGAAGCGGGCTGCTGACGGCCAAACGGCACGGTGACTTGATTGAGCTGGATTTTCCAGCATTGAACGAGGAACCGGCTGAGGCGCCGGCGGAACTGATTGCAGCGCTGCGAGTGACGCCCCGGTATGTTGGCAAATTTGGGACCAAATACTTGATTGAAGTGAACGATGAGGAAACTGTGCGCAAGCTGGACCCGGATTTTTCGGCATTGAGAAAGCTGCCGGGGCGCGGGATTGTGGTAACAAGCGCTACCTCGGCAACCCCATTCGATTTTGTTTCGCGTTATTTTGCGCCCTGGGTCGGTGTGGATGAAGACCCTGTGACCGGCTCTGCGCACTGCTGCCTGGGGCCCTATTGGGGACGCCGGTTGGGCAAACAAGAAATGAAGGCTTATCAGGCCTCTGCGCGCGGCGGAGTGGTTAACATCCGGCTGGGAGTGGAACGGGTTTATCTGGGTGGCAATGCAGTGACCGTGTTTAGCGGTACGCTACATGCCTAGTTGAACACATCAGAAGGCGGGACAGACCCAGAAATGACCGGGCTTGGATCATCAACCGCCAATCTGGCGCATGCAGCGGCCAGAGGGGGTGTGATTCTGGCTTAATTCGTGGGATTCAGGTTTTTGCTCCACTGCCTGCAGGATCAATGGGAGGGGGGATTCGCCGCGACGGATAGCCGGGAGGACGGGGATTTCAATATCTGAGAGCAGGCAGGGGCGCAAGTTGCCATCAGCCGTCAGACGCAGGCGGTTGCACTCATGGCAGAAGGGCTCACTGAGAGGAGAGATAAAGCCCAGGCGGCCGGGAGCGCCAGGGATGCGGTACTCGTCTGCGGGGCCGCGGCCAATATCGGTAAGAATGGGCTCAAGCTGCAAGAGTGCAAGCTGGGCCAGCATTTCAGCAATGGGGAAGTAGGCATCTTGCGGCGAGGGGAAATCCTGGCCCCAGGCCGATTGATTTTGGACTGGCATTAATTCAATAAACCGGACGTGCCAATCGTGCTCAAGGGTCAATTGGGCCAGATCAATCAATTCATCAGAATTGACGCCCCGCATGACCACCGTGTTCAATTTGATGGGTTTCAATCCAGCCGATTCAGCAGCGGTCAGACCCTGCCAGACTTGAGACAGGTCGGCGCCGCGGGTGATGCGGGTAAATCGGTCGGGGCGCAAGGTATCCAGACTGACATTCACGCGCCGCAGCCCGGCATCAGCCAGAGAGCGGGCATATTTGCCCAGCAGCAGACCATTGGTAGTGAGGCTGATATCTTCAATGCCAGGAATTTCGGCAATCAGGCGGATGAGTTCAGCAAGATCCAGACGAACCAGGGGTTCGCCGCCGGTCAGGCGGACTTCACGAATGCCCTGGGATGCCGCGGCACGGACCACCTCGGCAATTTCCTCATAACGCATGACGGCGGCATGGGACTGAAGCTGAATGCCCTCAGGCGGCATGCAGTAGACACAGCGCATGTTGCAGCGGTCTGTGACGGAGACCCGGAGGTAGGTAATTTGTCGACCATAGCGATCCAGGAGCATGGGGCACCTCTCAGGTCATTGTACACATTTGGATAAAGAATGTCAATTTAGGCCCGCCCAGGCCGAACTTCCATTCCAGTAAGCCGGCTGATTAATGCACGGACCAACCAGGCAGGCAGCAACATCACCAGATGGATGACCAGACTGATGCCAAACACAACCGCAATGGCGCGCAAGCCCTGATTGAGTGGGGCAGATAAATGGGATAATAACCAGGGCCCAGCGCCCGCAAGAATTGCCAGAACCAGCAGCAACGCAAGACCCGAAACCACCGGCAGCCAGGCGCGGCGGTCTGAGGCTGAGGGGAGCATGGTGCTGCTGATGGCCAGCAGCAAATAGAACCAGAGCCAAAAATCTGGGAGGGCGGGCAAATCAGCCAGCCCCTGCCAGAAGAGCGGCCAGTTGCGGGCGCCCAGGGCTTCGGCAACCGGGCCGAGGCCCAGGCGAGAAAGCCCCAGCCAGGCAGTGAGCAATCCGCCGGTGATTAACGGGGCCAGACCGATCAACGCATCGCGAAAGACGTCAGTGGGGGCGGTTTCAATGAAGCCCAACTGCAACCGACCATTCGGGAGACGCTGAGGGGTTAGCGAAAAGCGCCCGGTGCGCACACCCAGGATTTTGGCAGTGAGATAATGGCTCAGCTCATGGAGCAGCGTGCCGGGGAAGAACAGCAACGCGAACAAGCCCTCGGAGAGGGTTGGGCGGCGAGTGAGCAAAAGGAAGATAGCCTGCAGTTCAAAATGCAAGCGGCGCTGCACAAAGATAAAGAGCAACAACCCGCCGGTCAGCCAGAGCAGGCCGTCCATTGGGGGCAAATTCACCGAGCAGCAGCCTGGACGATCTGAATGAAATCCGGTTTGAGGCTGGCGCCACCCACCAGGGCACCATCAATTTCGGGCTGGCCAAAAAATTCGGCCGCGTTGGCGCCGGTTACAGAGCCGCCATAGAGCACTTGAATGCCCTGCGAGACCTGGGCATTGAAAACGGTTTTCAGGGCCGGGCGAATGATATCGGCAACCACGGCATTGGCGCCTTCACCACTGGCAGCGCGGCCAGTGCCGATGGCCCAGACTGGTTCGTAAGCGATGACCAGAGCAGCGCCCTGTTCGATGGTCAGATCTTTGAGGCCTTCCACAACCTGACGCTTGAGCACATCGGCAGTCTGACCGGCTTCATTTTCGGCCAAGGTTTCACCAATGCACACAATTGGGATCAGGCCAATGCCCAGGGCCGCTTTAATCCGGCGATTAACGGTCTGATCGGTTTCGCCAAAATAGGTGCGGCGTTCGGAATGACCGATGATGACGTACTGGCAGAACTCTCGCACCATCTGGGGAGAAACCTCACCGGTGAAGGCGCCGGAGGCTTCCCAGTGCAGATTCTGAGCGCCCAGTCCGATATCGGTGCCGGCAAGCAGCTCGGCAACCGTCATGAGCGCGGGGAAGGGCGGGCACAGGACGCGCTGCACGTTTTTGACAGCCTGCAGAGCGGGGAGCTGCTCTGTGACCAGGCGGCGCGCTTCGGCAGCAGTTTTATTCATTTTCCAGTTACCAGCAACAAGTGGTGTTCTCATAATGATGTTCCTTTACGGTTTATTGATCTCAGGAAGTCCGGTATCCTGAATGATTTTAGCTTCATCACGCACCCATTGGGGCAGCGTGGTGTCATCTATAACGGATTGGAGCAAATCTAAGGCGCGGATATCGTTTTGGAGTAGGAGAATTTCTGCTTCAAGGAGCTTCATTTCGGGAAATTTTTTCGTGACCAGATTGCTTCCCTGCAACAGGCCCAGCTCTCTTTTAGCAGCATTCAAGTCGCCGTAATATGCCTGGTAGCGGACCCGCCCAACAACAAACATCGGCTCAATTTCAGGCTGGGCGATAATCTCGGCGACCATTGGGTCCAGCGCACAGCGGTACAGGATGAGATGGGCGCGATCATTATCTTCAGATGCAAGATCATAAGGTAAGGGGTGCACCGGATTTAGCATTAAGTCAAACCCGATTGGATAGGCTTCTTTATCCATCACAACCTGGTAGACATGCTGATAAAATTCCCGATCATCTCCGGCAGCAATAACCATCAATCTGAGATTATCGTGCATTGATTCCCAACTGCTTAACCGCCAGGAAGCAATGGCCCCATCAAAAAATTGATCTGCGGTGGGAGCTGCAACCGTTGAAGTCAGATCAGGTGTTTTGGAGGGCTGTAAGGGGCGTGGGGGAACCGCCGGTAGGGTGGACTGGGCCAAAAGAGCCGCTTGCGTTTCTGACAGTTCAGCCAGCGCTGTGGCTGTTCTATTCAATTCCTGCCAACTGACAGCGGCATCGGGAGTGGATGGTAAGGAGTTGTTTGTTTCTGTAACAACCAGGACGGCGGCAGTGGCAGTAGAAGATTCAGCCGTGCGAATTTTTTTCTGCCAGGATACCATCCTAAACAGAAAGGCCAGGAACATCAGGGCAATCCCTGCAAAAATGATGATTCTCCCTGTGCTCCACCGCCGGGAACCTGGCTTTGCAAGCACTGCCTTGGCTTCAGCGGCAGGCGGAACGGGTGTATTTTGGACAGGCAGCGAGGTCGGGGTAGAAGCTGAAAGCGGAGAAGCTGTTTCAGATGCCGCGGCAGGGGGCGTTTCCATGGCTACACGAAACGCTTGAACAAATATCGAAACCTCGCTAAAGCGGTCAAGAGGGTCTTTTGCCAGGGCTTTGAGCAAAACCCGCTCTACCGCTGGCGAAACATCGGCATTAATCGTGCGCGGCGGGGGCAGCGGCGAGTAAATATGGTCATGAATCACAGCAAAGGGGGTGTCGGCGCTAAATGGAGCCCGGCCCACCACCATTTCATAGACCATGACACCCAGAGAGTAAATGTCGGTGCGGGCATCAAGGTCGGGACGCGACATGGCCTGTTCGGGAGAGATGTACTGGGGGGTGCCAACCATGCGATCAGAGGTGAGTGTGGTTTCGCCGCTCTGGGCAATGCGGGCGAGGCCAAAATCTGCCAGGTATATTTGCCCATCGGCAGCCAAAAGAACGTTGGAGGGTTTTATGTCGCGGTGCAAAATGCCGCGCTGGTGGGCATAAGCCAAGGCTGAACCAACAGCCTCAACCACGCGCAAGATTTCCTCAGCAGATAAAGGGTTACGCTCCAGGGCGGCCTTAAGAGTTTCGCCCTCAATGTATTTCATCACCAGATATGGGCGGCCCTCGTGTTCGGCAAAGTCAAAGATGGGGACGATGTTGGGATGCTCGAGCCTGGCTACAACCCGCGCCTCACGCTGGAAGCGGGCAAGGAAATTGGGATCATCCATAAAGGCGGGATGAAGTGCTTTAATCGCGACATACCGATCCAGAGCAGGGTGATAGGCCTTGTAGACAGTGGCCATGCCACCCTGGCCCAACTGCTGTAAGATTTGATAGGGTCCAATTGTTTCGCCAACCCCAAACGGCATGGGCGTCCTCCTGAACAGATTCGGTTAATTATATCATCCGATTTGACGAAACAACTTGAAAGCGGTATGATGAAAACACCCCTAGGTCGGTCGGGTGATCGCGGCTCCTCAATTTGAGGGGTCGAGGAAAGTCCGCACTCCAGAGAGCAGGCTGCCGGGTAACACCCGGGGCGGGGTAACCCGCGGGACAGGGCTACAGAGATAAACCGCTGATATCGCGCCCGTAAGGGAGGCGGTAAGCAAGGGTGAAACGGTGGTGTAAGAGACCACCGGCGTCCGCAGTAATGCGGCGGCCAGGCAACCCCCAGCCGGAGCAAGGCCAAGCAGGGACGATATCCCTTTCGAGGGATGGGAGGCGGCTCGTCTTCCTTGAGTCCCGGGTAGGCTGCATGAGCGTGCGGGTAACCGTACGCCGAGAGAGATGATCACCCTCTGAGAAGAGACAGAATGCGGCTTATAGATTGACCTGGGGGGGTCTGTACCTTACCAGTTGAATATTGATATCGTTTCATTGTGAACAACCTCATGGGGATCATGATCGTTTCCCTAACCGGTTGAGGGCCTGGCGGGTTTGGTCAAGTTCAGTGTAGATGTAATATTTCAACGACGTGCCCGGATCCTTATGGCGGAGCTGGAGCTGTATGACCGATATGTGCTCCCCCGCCCGAGCCAAAGCCGTACCGACGGATGTGCGGAGACGGCGCGGGGTTAACGCCTCGTACCCTAATTCAAGTCCGATTCTGTGGATGGCCTCCCGCACATGGACAGCATCCCACATCCTCCCCTGCCGTGTTACAAATAGCGGATCAGCACGACCTAGGTGGCTACAATAGCAGGCCAGCGCCACGTGCATTTCATCAGGAAGAGCGCTGGTTTGGTCAGTGCCGGATTTTGTGTCTCGGAGGCGGACGAGCTTTTCACGGAGGTGGACATCCGAACTCCGCAGAGTCGCGACCTCGCTGGGGCGCAGACCACACCAACCGCAGAAGGCACCAGACAGGATAGCCTGAAATCTTTGTCGCTCAACCCAAAATCGGAGTTGTTCAAACTCACCAATGGACCATTTTGAGGGATTCCCGGACAAGTATTCTAATTTTGCATACCGGAGCATTTTGATTAGATGCCAACTAAATTTCTTCGGACGGAGCATTGTCCCATCTACTGTTGGAAAGGCGATTTCAGATTTCGGGAACATGAGATCTCGGAGTTTGAAATAGGGCGAATCGATATCCTCGCTAAACTCATCGCGATTCATTCGCAAAATTGTAGTCAAGCGCGATCCTTGTCTAATCAGGCGAATGATGGAAATATCACGATAGAGGGGCATCTCATCTGATTTCAGCAAGTGCACTGTTAACCTCTGACAATAAAATCGAATAATCATTTTCACTTAACGGGATCGTTCTAAAGCCGTCTCGTTGTAGCCTTACCCCCAGATCTGCCAGCGTGACAGGTGGTTGGTCAATGATGCCCTGGTGGTACGCGAAGGACCAAAATGAGACCACGCCAATCACACGGCGCTGGATTGTGGCTGATGATAACCCGCGTTGGGACATGTAGTTAATGAAATCTATCATTAGGTCAGCATTAAACTCAACCCGGCCATCCAAAAACTCGATGTACCCCTCCACATCCGATGTGTATGCTGCGACAGTAGATTCGTCACGGCGTCGCCGCAGCAGGAACCGTTGGAAATCCTCGAGGCGCACATTAATTTTTTCCATTGATTGCTCCACCACAATTCCTATAAAGAACATTGTTCTCTACAATAATACACGATTAACTTTTACATGTCAAGTTTTTTGCATTTGTTCCATAAAAATTTTTGACAACTTTTTCAAACCACAGGTAGTGATTTTTGAACTCCGCAAGACCTCACAGGTGCCATTTCTGTGAACTTAGCTCAAAACCCACCAATAATCAGCCAGACACAGATGTATCCAATAATTTTTTTATTTTTAGGAGATAACTTATGTCCACAATCAAAAAAACAAAGCTTTCACAATTTATATCTGAAAACATGTACCAACAAGGGTTAACACCTGCTGACGTATCTCGCGGGGCTGGGATTAGCAAATCTTATCTATCAAACATCTTAAATGGCAATAAAGTTCCGTCGATAGATGTTGTAAATAGAATTGCAGATTTCTTTAACACACCGCGTACAATCCTATATAATTTGATGGATTGGATCAGCCTTGCTTCACGACAAGATCAAGACCAGCTGACGTACCTGTTAGATTTGGCAAAGCAGGACCCACAATTTGCGGAATTAGTGCAGTTGTATTCACAATGTAAGACTGATGCAGATCGTCGATTGGCTATCCGAGTTTTACAAGCTTTATTAGAGAATAAGGAATGATATATTAAACCATGGCACTATCTCAACATCAAAAACACAGAATATTTACGATGACCGATGATCGAATATTAAATTTCCTATTGCTGATTGCGGGATTCTGCGCTGCAATAACACCTGCCAACCCGCGCAAACTCTTAATTGTTACCGCGTTAACAATTCTGGTAATTGAACTAATCATTAATGGTGCAGGGAGTACTATCCGTGATTTTAGGCAGTTTCACCAGTTCAACAGAATGCCTCAAAACGCAATGAAACTAGTTCGCGTCATAACCATTACAACACGAGCTACGCGAGCAGCGTTTGAATTTATTATTCTCAGCGCGTTTCTTGTAACACTGACAGAATCTAAAATTCCAATCGCATTTTTAGAGATAGGCATTGCGTGCTTCATTTTGGGTATAGCATCCCTGGTGTATGCCATAGTGTGTGAGAATTTATTGACCAGGTTAAGTGAAGCTCATTAATCTCATAGCGGATTCTCTTGCTAAATCTCTAATTGGAGATCCAAGCACCATAAATCATGTTTGTGCTTTGATTTCGATTCCACCACCCCCAACACCTGCTCCACGGCGCGCTCAAGCAGTTCGGTATAGCGAGCCACATCCACCGTGCGCGGGTCAAGCTCGCCGGGCAGGTCCCAGGCCCGGACGCCTGGCTCGCCGCGGGTGTAGATGAACCGGACATACTGCCCCGGCTGCAGCGGCGGATGCCCTGCGGCCTTCAACTGTGCGGCAGCCCTGGCTGGCGGCGAGGGGGAGCGGTACGCACTCACCGCCCGGCTCAGTTTCTGACGTACGGCCAGTTCGGTCAGCGCTACCTGCCCACTCCGCAGCCGCTGCAGTTCCCGCCCTACCAGGACCCGCACCCGCGGGAGCATCTGCGGCAGATCCGCAGCAGTCCTGGCCTGGGCCAGAAGCTCCAGCAGGCGGGTCTGCACCCCGGCCACCCAGGGCGGTGTATCATGCCGCCGGGCGGCAATCCCGCGCAGCTTGATCGAGCCATCTTCAAATACCCCAAAATAACTGTTGGCGGTTGAGCGTCGTTCGTTCACCCGTGAGGGCAGAAAAGCCACCCAGCGGTACACCCCTTCCAGGGCAATCGGCAACCCCGTCCGCTCGGAGATCGCCTCCAGCAGGGGGCGCAAATCCCCCGGCGGTGAGCCATCCGGTTTCTGCACCCACAGCCCGTCCACATACAGATGCAGCACCTGGAACCCGGCCTCCTCGGCGACTTCCTTGGCCCGCAGCAGACATTCCCGGCTCCAGGCGGTCACCGCTTGATGGGCCTCAATCCGGCCAAACCGGGCATTTTTGTACCCCAGATACCCGAAACAGGTCACCAGCAGCCACTTGTGTGCTGCAATCCGGGCCTTGTCGATTTTCTTCTGGGGATCATAGGGTCCCAGCTCAGCGATGCGCTGCTTGAGGGCGATCCGCTTGTCCAGCAGCGGCGTCAGGGTCAGCGGGATCAATCCGGGCGGGTCGTCCGGCCCATGCGTCTCGGGCGAGATGTTGAAGCGCGCCATGATTCCCGGATACATCGAGATGAAATCCAGCTCAGCCACATTCGCGTGCAGCCCGCAGATGGGCTGGTACACCAGCCCGCCCTGGTCGGCGTGGAGCAGGTCAAGTGCTGAGCGGGGCTGTTCGGCCTGCTGCTTGTGCCAGGGCACCAGGATATTGTGGCGCAGCGCCGTGACCACCTGCATGGCCGAGATGCCGCTGCCAGGTGAGAGCCGGGCGGCCTGCTGCACAGGCATCCCGCTCACCCGGGCCGATTCCAGCGCACCCTCCAGGCCGTATTCAGCATAGAGCAGGGCATTGCAGCAGTCCAGGTGCCAGCGGCCAAACAACAGCACCTGCCGGCCACGGTGCACCACCTGCCCATAGGCCATGTAGGAGCGTTCCGGGCGGTGCAGCGGCTGCCGGTTGACGTCCCGGTTCAGCAGCACGGTTGGCTGCTCGGGCCGTTCCAGCAGCCAGGGCAGCAGCCAGGTATCGCCCCAGGCGGTCAGCAGCAGGTCAGGGTCCAGCCGCCGCAGGATGGCATTGAGGTTGACCCGCAGCAGGTGGGGATCGGCCAGGGCCAGACGGCAGCTGCCGCCTTCCCAGCGCAGTTGCAGAAAGCGCGGGGCGGCATGCCCCGGATCGCAGTCCGGCTCGAGGTGCAGCACCCGCAGCGGCGCCGGTTGGGGGTCCAGCTCCCAGGGCGAGGTTAGCACATCCAGACCGCACACAAAGCCGCGGGTATCCACATCCAGCCGCAGCCGAGCCAGGGGAAACGAGCCAAACCGGGCCGCATGACGCAGCGGCAGGGCCAGGTCGGCGTCATACCAGGTCAGGTCGGGGAAGAGTCGGGCGGCGCGCTTGAACCAGGCGGCTTGCTTCCCGGGCGTTTGCGTCTCAATGGCCAGCACGGGCACTGGCCGCGGCTCAAACAGATCCCGCCGCTCGGCAAATGCCACGGTGATCTGTTCGGGCTGGGTGGTCAGCCAACCCCGCAAGTCCTTCAGGCGGTTGGCTGGTCCGGCCGCGTAGCAGGTCACCGGGAAGGGCTGATCCAGCTTGCGGCGCTGACCGTCATCACACAGCAGCCACAGCGCTGCTCCGGCCCGGGGATCCTCATAGATATCCAGCAGCCAGCCGGTGTGTTCAGTCATCGCCCAGGCGGCGCTGGAGCCGTTCAAGCTCGGCCCGCAGCCGCAGCACCTCCTTGTGTTCCTCCAGCAGCATCGCCAGCAGGAAAGTTTCAAACGGCAGCGCGTGAGCAGCATAGGATGCTGCCGCCAGGTGCTGGTGGGCAGCGGTGAACAGGTCGTCCAGGGCCAGCTGGTCGGTGCGCCGCAGCGCCCGCCGGAAGCGCATGAAGGCGGCTTCTTCCTCCTGAAAGACCTGCGTGATGGAGGGTACCGTGCGGCCCATCTCAGCCGGCCTCCCAACAGACATCGGCAGCGGCCTGCAAACGCGGCAAAAAGGCGGCACCGGGCCGGGCGGTGACCAGCACTGCCGCCTGGGTGGTCAGGCGGCGCAGGTGCTTGAGGCCGTCTTCCAGCAGCCGGGTGCGTTCCCGCAGGGAGACGTTCTCATCGCCGAAGGTGACGGGCAGGTCCAGCACGATCCAGGGCAGCGGAGCAGCCGGGCTCTGTGCCAGCCGGGCGGTCAGTTGAAAGCAGGTGAAGGCCCGCGCCACACGGACCCGGCTGAGAACAGGCTCCAACTGCGGGGTTTCCCGGCGCAGGGCGCGGGCCAGGGTCAGGACATCAAAGGCATTGCCGCCATCCAGTACCTGGGCGCCGCCGGCCAGCGCCAGCCGGGTGAGCAGGGCGGTGACCAGGCGGCGGGTCTCCGGGAATGGTGCGACCAGCACGTGTAACTGGTAAGCCGAAAGGGAGATCAGTGCATCCATGCTTACAGGATACGCCACCGCACCCTGCCCGGCAATCCTCCCCCGGATGATTTGGGGTGCAAATGCGGACTAGTCCGAGGGATTAGTCCTGCCAGGCGCTGAAATCCCAGTCTGAGAGGATGTGCTGGAGCTCGGAGCGGCGGGAGAGACTGAACTTGCGCAGGATGCTGCGGACATGCGCCTTGACGGTGGGCAGCGAGATGGACAACCGGACGGCGATTTCGGCGTTGGCGTAGCCCAGGCAGACCAACGCGGCCACCTGCTGCTCACGAGGGGTGAGCAGCCGCCAGCGCAGCAGATGGGCATCCGCCGAATGGCGCTGGCGCAGGGCATCGGTCAGCAGCGCCGCGGCCAGTTCGTCTGTGGGGCGCTGCTCGCGCTCGGCCAGAAGCTGCAGATCACTCAGCAGGGTCTGGTCAAAGCGCAGCGAGCCGTGTGCAGGGCGTAATCCGAGGGCGGAAAGGAGTCTTTGCCAGAGAGACATGATAAATTGAGTGTATCAGAACGCATGTTCTGGTACAAGGCGTCAAAAGGTGCAAATGGAACTGATATTTGAGAAGTTAAGACCAGGGAGCGAAGGTGCAGAGCCCTAGTAGAGCCGCACGCACGCAGGTGCGGGTCGATTTTTTGCGCGCCATCGGTCACCCAGATGCGGAGAAGGCCGCTGCAGGGGTCGAGCAAATCTGGCAGAAACTGAAGTAATTTGCGGCAAGCTACTTGATCTGCTCGGTTAAGAGTTTATTGTTCCCGCAGCGGCGGCGAAAATTTTCCAAGTCATAAGGCTGGATTAACCAGTCACGGCCCACCTTTTGAGCCGGCATAAATGAGCGCAAGGATATGCTCAGTGGCACCCCAAGGATCTCGGCAGCCTGGCGGGTGATCGGAAAATCCATAGGATGAATTTATAACAGTCGGATAAGAGGGTCAATTTACATGTGTTTTATAAAATTCGGTTGAGTGTCATGTAATGTTCTATGAAGGTTTTGGGTATAATAGGGCTAATAAAATTCCTTTCCAGAAACGATCGGGGATATATGGCGAAGCGACGTAAACAGCCCAAATCAGACAGCAATGATATTTCAGTTGGTAATATTTCCAATGTTAACGGTAGCGTTATTAACATTGGAAATGGCAACGTTAATGATGGCGATATAAGCCCGCAGCTGAATGCACCCTTACCTCGTAATGGAGATGAAATTCGCCCAAGTGAGAATAAGGGCCAAAAGAAGGATAATAGAACGTAACTGCTCAGGCATGAAAAGCCTGAAATTGGTAGAACTTTAACATTGCCAAAAACATAAAAGACAAGCACAATATAGGCATGGAACCGCTCCGCCTACCAAACGATGAAGAAATTGGC
>Ga0208940_1001284_pt1 | contig 26998 bp, 26 predicted proteins | sample AD_JPNNA6_MetaG_FD_184445 | JGI IMG/M metagenome (GOLD analysis project Ga0208940, IMG submission 184445) | Active sludge microbial communities of municipal wastewater-treating anaerobic digesters from Japan - AD_JPNNA6_MetaG (SPAdes) (version 2) | ecosystem: Engineered > Bioreactor > Anaerobic... | reverse complement strand
GGCTTCTTTATGGTGGCCCCCATTGTCAAGACAAAAAAACCGTCGACTTATAGCTACTGTACGATTCTGAGTCTTCGATGAAGTGACGCCAGATGTCTCCAAGGCGCTAGGGTGCACAATATTTTCCTTAACGCAAGAAGTAAACTTCTGCCGGAGTTTTGTTTCCTAACGCCTGATGCGGACGAGCGTGATTATAAAAATCAAACCATGCGGCGGTCCTTTGTCGACATTCCCGGGGTGACTCGTACTCGTGCAGGTACACCTCCTCATACTTGTAGCTACGCCAAAGTCGTTCCGTGAAAATGTTGTCCATGCAGCGTCCGCGCCCATCCATGCTGACGGCGACTCCCGCCTTTTCCAGGAGATCAGTATAGGCGGCGCTGGTGAAATGGCTTCCCTGATCACTGTTGCAAATGGCTGGGCGGCGGCCTTTGCCAAGAGCACTTTGGAACGCCTCAAGGACGAAGGGCAGCTCCAGGGTTTGGTCGAGCTCCCAGGAAACGACGTAGCGCGAATGCCAGTCCATGACGGCCACCAGGTACATCCACCCCTGCCGCATGCGGACGTAGGTGATATCGGTTCCCCAGATGTGATCGGGCGTCGATGCCGTGACACCTCGCAACAGGTAGGGGAACTTCTTGTGCCCCGGCCGCGAGCGGCTTGTGTTCTTCCTTGGGGAGATGGCCACCAGGCCCATCTCCCGCATGCAGCGAACGACATGTTTCCGGTTGACCAAAATCCCGTCCCGGTGGAGGGTGGCAGTCATTTTACGAGATCCGAAAAACGGATAATCCGTGAAAAGTTCGTCAATGCGGTGGCGTAAGCGAATTTCCTCCGCTGATGGCGCCACGGGGCGATAATACAACCCGCTTCGATTCAGGGCTAAAAGCCTGGCTTGCGTCGCGATCGGTAAGGGTGACTTTTCGTCCCAGTCAAGGCACTCCGCGCGCTCAGGCCTTGGGAGCTGTGCGACCACATTTTTTTTCCAACCAGTCAAGCTGCATGGTGAGCCGCCCGACCTGGGAGTAGAGTTCTCTTATGAGGGCATCCTTGTCATCCCGCTCCTTCTTGCGGGGGTCTTCAAAGATCCTGGGAAGCCCTTCGAGTAATTCCCTGCGCCACTTGTGCAGGAGCGTGTAATGTACCTCGTAAAGGGCTGCCAGTTCACTGACGCTTTTTTCTTCTTTCACCAGCTCCAGAGCTGCCTTAGCTTTAAACTGGGGCGAAAACGTCCTTTTGGCGATCATCCTGTAGCTATGTCCCCCCCTCAAAATCTGTCCGATTTTCGGGGTCCATTATAGTTTACAGAAGACCCCCTGGGAGGTGCGAAAGATGCCGCAGTACAGCCAGGAGTTTCGCGAAGCCTGCTTGAAAAAGATGATGCCGCCGGAGAATCGCTCGATATCGGAGATAGCGAAAGAAACCGGCGTAACGGAAACGACGCTCTACAACTGGCGGAAGGAATCTCGAAGCGAAGGGACCGCCACGCCTGGTGACGGCCGGATTCCGGACAAGTGGAGCTCCGAAGACAAGTTCCTCATCGTGCTGGAAAGCGCATCGCTGAACGAAACAGAACTTGCAGAATACTGCCGTCGCAGGGGTCTTTTCGTCGAGCAGGTGCAGGAGTGGAAGGACGCCTGCATGCACGCCTGCGACGACCTGGCGCGCGATAAACGAGCCCTGCGGAAAGAGATTCGCGACGAACGCCAGCGAGTCCGCGAACTGGAGCGGGATTTGCGGCGCAAGGAAAAGGCTCTGGCGGAAACGAGCGCCCTGCTGGTGCTCCGAAAAAAAGCCCATGCGATCTGGGGGGACGGCGAGGACGCCTGATCAGCGCCCCGGATCGCAAGAAAGCAGTACAGCTGATCGAAGAAGCGTGCAAAAACGGAGCACGAAAAGCCCAGGCATGTCGGGAAATCGGCATCACTCTGCGCACCTTGCAGCGCTGGACTGGCGCGGGCGACGTCCGGGAGGATCGTCGCAAGGAGGCGCCCCGCCCTGTGCCTGTCAACAAGTTGAGCGACGAGGAGCGCCAGCACGTGCTCGTCATCGTCAACAGCAAGGAGTTCAGAAGCCTCCCGCCGAGCCAGATTGTGCCGACCCTGGCCGACCGGGGCGAGTACGTGGCGTCGGAATCCACCATGTATCGCCTGTTGCATGAAGAAGGGCAGCAGCAGCATCGGGGCCCGTGCGCGAAACCGGAACCCAGACCCCTTACGAGCCACGAAGCCAAAGGGCCGAATCAGGTCTGGAGCTGGGACATCACCTGGCTTCCCGGCCACATCAAGGGAACCTTCTGGTATCTCTACCTGATCCTCGACATCTTCAGCCGCAAGATCGTGGGGTGGGAAGTCTGGGATCGGGAAACGTCGACAAACGCCGCCACACTCATTACGCGAGCCGTGCTGGCGGAAAAGCTCCGGGGGAGTCCCCTTGTGCTTCATTCCGACAACGGGAGTCCCATGAAGGGGGCCACGTTTCTGACGACCTTGCAAAAGCTCGGCGTGCTGACTTCCTATAGCCGTCCTCGCGTCAGCAACGACAACCCCTATTCCGAGGCGCTTTTTCGCACCTGCAAGTACCGGGCCAACTTCCCATCCGGCGGATTCGCCTCGCCGGAGGAAGCCCGCATCTGGGTCGCGAGCTTCGTGCGCTGGTACAACAAGGAGCATCATCATAGTTCCATCGGCTTCGTGACTCCCCATCAGCGCCACGCGGGGGAAGCGGTGGCAATTCTGGCTCAAAGGGCAGCTCTCTATGCACGGGCAAGAACCCTTCATCCCGAACGCTGGCGGAGTGGAACACGGAACTGGACAGCGCCGGAGGTGGTTTGGCTTAACCCGGAAAAGGATCGTTCAACCGATGTCGCGACAAAAAAGAAGAGCTCCTAAAGTTCGGGGAAACGCGACATCTTCCTTGACAAACACCGAGTACGAGGAGGTGTACCTGCACGAGTACGAATCGCCCCGGGAATGTCGACAAAGAACCGCCGCATGGTTTGATTTTTACAATCATGTCCGTCCGCACCAGGCGTTAGCAAACAAAACGCCTGCGGAGGTTTACTCCTCGCGATGAAGCGGAATAAATGCGCCGCAGCAGTTTGAAAAATTCACGCACCGAGCAGACAAGAGCGTCGGGCACATCTGTAGCTATAAAACGACGCTTTTTTGTCTTGACAACGGGGGCCACCTTAATATCTCCTGGTCCATTTTCGTAGGACCACTATACGTTCTAGCCTAAAGAGCTATCTACTTCTCCCCCCCCCTCGGCAGCGAACACGAGGTTGCAACCGCACAGGGGGCAGTGTAACCGTTCGGGAAGATCCTCTGGGGCGCAGAAAAAGTGACGACAATGCCCGCAATGCACCCAGACGGGGTTACCGCAGTAGGGACAGGGCAGTCCTCCCCACAACAGGTCGGTGGAGACGGCCTCCTGCGCGCTCCCCTCTTCGGGGAAGAAGGACTCGTCGAGGACGTGCGCAGCCCGCGCGATGTAGACGCCGTGTTCGTCGTCGAAAACGTAGCGAAGCAGAAAGGGACGCTTCGTCTCGGCGCAGCGCACGTGGAGGAACACCTGACGACGGGGCGTCGAGCCGCCCCGGGGCATAAGGTCGGCGTGCACGCGCACGCATCCCTCGGGCGGCGGCAGGGTGAGGGCGCTCTCATTGAAGGAGGAAGCGGCCTCGCTAGAAGCCTGGATGCTGGCGCTCATCCAGATGAAAAGTTTGGAGAAGAGATCGGGCGACATGTCCTTCATATGGAAAACGCAGTCGGAGATAGTGCCGAGGGTACGAAAATCGACCTCCTCGCCGCAGCCGATGACGTAGATGTTCGCGGGGCGTGGATGAATGTCGGCGAGGCTCGCCACGGCCTCGCGCCCATTGTCGGTGGGCTGGCCGTCGGTAATGAGGAAGACGAGGGGGCGAAAATCGCCCTTCTCGCTGGCCGTGGGTTTCTGCACTTCGCGCCGCAGGCACTCGCCAAGCAGCACGAAGGCTTCGCCGAGAGCGGTGCCGGGCTGGACGGCAAGCGGGGGGAGAGAGACAGCGGCGATCTCGGTCAGGGGAAAGACCTGCCGGGCCTTGTAGCCGAAGGCGATGACGCTCAAATAGACGGTTTCGAGGGCGTAGGGGTTTCGGCGGAGTTGAGCTACGAGCGCCCCCAACCCCTCCTGAACCGCTTCCACCGACGCCCCCGCCATGGATTCGGAACAGTCCACAAGCACGTACACCGGTAAACGACGCATGGCATCATCCCCCCACCATCTGCACCTGCACGATGCGCCCCGCCGCTTCGGCGGAAAGCAGCAATTGCAGCCCCTCTTTCAGGACCACGCTCCCCCCGACCGGCACCATCTCTCCCGTCGATAGATTTTTCATCCCCGCCAACGCCCGATTGATCAGCACCCATTGCCCTTGCTGCCGCTCGCAATCGGCCACGGGCTGGCGCTCGGCGGTCTTCAGATGCTCGTTCTGGAAAACGATCCGCGACGCATGCCAGGGAAAAAGCTGTTGTCCCTCGAAAACCAGTAGCCGATGATTATCGTACCGGAAATCTTGCCCATTGTGCGAAGAGTAGAAATTGAGGACCGGCATGATCTCCCCATAGGGAGTCCCGCAGAAGGGGCAAACGGGACGGGTTCGGTTATCGAAGACAAACCATTTCTTGACGCACGAAGGATTGTCGCAGGGAACCAGCAGATCAAACGTCCGCACCAGCGCTGTCTCCCAGTCGTCCGCCGTGGGGCGGCGGGCAGGTGCATGCAGCCCGTCGATGAACGCCTTGTCGAAAAGCTCTTTCAAAAAGGGGCCGCAAACCGTGTAGGGAAGCTGTTCGGGGTCGAGCCAGGGAAGACAGGGGGCGTCGGAAACCCCGAGCCGGGGACGGTTCGACAGATCGTGCGGGTGCTCGATGAAGAGCGCCTTTGTTCCCATTTCCAGCTCTTCCTGAAGGTCGTTGTCCATGTCGTGAACCTTGCCGCCGCGAAGAGGATGCCGATGGAGCAGATACATGTACACCAGCACCGCCAGCGCGTGCTGGTCGGTTTCGCGACAGGGCAGCCGACGCCCGGGGTCCTGCATGGACAACTGGCGGGTGGCGATTACCTCGGGAGCGATGAAATCGGGGGTGCCGATGACCTCCGGCGGGAACAGGTGCGGCACCACCAGCCCGTCGATGTCGATGATGCAAGCCCGCCCTCCCACGGGATCGATAAGGCAATTTTTATAGGAGAGATCCGAATGGGCGAGCCCCGCCGCATGCATGCGGCGCACCGCTCGACTCAACAAAAGAGACGCGGTCAGATAACCCGCCAGAGTTCCTTTCTCCTCGGCGGGAAGAAACCGGTTGAAGTTCTTCGCCGACGAAAACCACTTGCCCTCTTTTTCCACCCCCGCCAGCGACGTGGAAGCCCCAAAGAAAAAGTGTCCCTGATAGGCGGGCACCACCAGCCCCCACAGGCCATTCTGCTCCACGATACGTTCGGGCCAGCGGTAGAGCGATTTCCAATAATCTCCGGTATGCTGGTCGAAAATGCTGGTGCGGTATTCCCCCACCAGTTTCTCCAACCGCTCCTTGCCGGAAAAATCGAGCGGTTTCCGGAAAAACGCCACCACGTAGCTCCTGTCGGGAGAAAAGTAGACATCCTTCATCCCCCCCTGCATGGGGTTCTCGTTGACATACTCGACCAGCGCTCCATCTCTGGCGGTCAACCGAACCACGTTGCCCTTCCCCATAGCCTCACCTCCCTCTCCGTATCATCGCACCACCACCAGCGTTCGGTCGTCATGATTGCCCCGGGACCAGAAATTGAGCCATTCGAGCAGATCCTTCGCCTCGAACCGCGTTTTTTCCTCCAGATCAGCGGTCAGGCGCTCCCAACGCTCGGGATTGAAAAGATCGGCCTCGGCCTCGAAGAAGGGATCGGACACCCCGTCGGTCATGAGAAAAAGGGCGTCGAAATCGGAAACGAAGGAGTAGCGCAGCCGCCCCCGAATGTTCTCCTCGGTGATCTCCTCTTTCATGGTGAAGAAGCGCGTTTCCCCTGCGAATTCGCCCCCATCGGGCTTGCCCAGAATCCGCACCTCCGGCGCCCCATCGGCCCCCAGCAGGGCGACCGCTCCATCGCCCACCCAATAGTTGGCGATGAACCACCCGAAATCGAAGCGCTTCACCGCTGCCACCAACAGGGTCGTGTAATAGTCGCGCATCTTCGCGCCACGCTGCTCCGCCTCCCCATTGACGGCAAACCATGCGTCGTAGAGCGCCCGGTGAAAGACCTTGTCGAGCTGCGAATTTCCCCGAGCCTCGGCATCTTCAGGAGAAGTGCGCCATTGTTTCAGATGCGCCTCCAGTTCTCCTTCGGGCAACCTTGCCATGTTCTCGCGAAGAAAGCGTATGGTCCCTTCGCAGGCCATTTCCGCCCCTTTTCGGGAAAAACGCGCCGAGCCCGCCCCGTCGGCCACCGCCAGGTAAAGCCACCCCGTTGACAAATCCTGCTCCAGCGCAAAGGCATCGTCGCGAAACTTGCCTTCGTGGGCGTGAGAGCGCCCCCGAACGCTGGCGGCAAGCACCCGTTTCCCCTCGGGAATTGCCAGCTCCCGCACAGCGCAATGCTCCCGCGGATAGCCCTCGTCGGCGGCGGGTTCGATCTCTTTCCACAAAGAACGAGGATCGGGCAGCAGGGTCAAAGTTTTTCTCGCCTCGATTTCCATGGCGTAGTGGATATGCAGGGTCACTGCGCCGTCGAATTCCTCCGTCGGCACGCCTTCGACCCGCAACTGGCCCGATTCGGCTTGCACTGTCAGCCCAAATCGGTCGAATCCCTGCGCGGTGCAAACCTGCACGCGAAGTCCGGGAATGCGCTGCAGATCGAGGGTGAACGCGAAGGGCGAACCCACCTGACCATGGGGAATACGCAGCGCCTGAACCGCTTCCGCAAGCTTCAGCATGCACTCGTTCGCCTTGCCCCACACTGCCGCATCAACCCGATTGACCCGCAGCGCCAGCGTTATCTCCGGAGGTGTTTCCTCCGATGCGCAGGGTTCCGGTTCTTCGGGCGTCATCGCTGCCGCCGACTTCTGCGGCTCCTGCTCCTCTTCCATAGGGCTTCCTCCTTTCCGGCGTCCCCTGTAGGCGACCTACAAAACCAGCCGAATCTCCGAGGGCGGCGGCGGCAGGGAGTCGGAACGTCCGTCCACCGCCTGGCTCTTGCCGCTCACCGAGGCGGAAACCCAGGACCAGAACTTGGAAAAGGTGTTGCTGTCCATGGTGTCGAGGCTGACAATCTGCGACGTGATCCCCCGCAAGGGATCGACCTTCGCCTGCGGTCCCGCCGCACAGGCGATGATGGTGCCGAACTTCCGCCGCTTCACTTCCTCGGTCATCTGCCGGAAAAGCATGCTGTCCGAAGGGCTCCCGTCGGTCATAATGAAGGCCAGCGGCAACCAGTCGCCCTTCTTTTCCGGCGTGCTCTTCTCCACTTCCTGATCGTATTGCCGACAGAGAAGCTGGAGCGCCTCGCCCAGGTTGGTGGGGCTGGTCTCGGGGGGCGTGATCTCGGGAATCTGGAAGCGGGAAACCTCGGTCAGGGGAACGAGCACCCGCGCTTCACGATCGAAGGTTATGATGCTGAGGCAAACGGTTTCCAGCGCGTAAGGATCGCGGTTCAGGCTCGAAATCATGGCTCGGAGCCCCGATTTCACCGCCTCGATGGGCTCTCCCCGCATGGAACCCGACGTATCGAGCAAAATGTATACCGGTAAACGTCTCATACCGCATCGCCTCCGTAGAGAGTTTCCAAAAGACGCATCAGGACTTGACAAGGGTGATTTCGGGCGGCGGCGGGGGCAGCTCCCCCAGCGACGACAGCTCCGTGCGCCCTTCGTCGATTTTCTTGCTGCCCGTGGAAATGCTGGAGGAAACCCACTTGAAATAAGCCGCGATGGCGTTGGAATCCGCCGCATCAAGGCGCACCACGCATTCGGTGATGCGCATAAGCGTTTTCGTATCCGCCTGGGCTCCCGCGGCGCAGGCCACGACCATGCCCCATTTCTGCTTCTTGAACTCGGCCAGCCCCGCATCGAAGTTGTCCGTGGGCATGCCGTCGGTCATGAGGAAAACCAGGGGCTTCCAGTCGCCCTTTTGGTCGACCGTTGATTTCACCACTTCGCGCTCGGCGCACTCGGCAACCTTCTTCAGAGCCCCTCCAAGAGAGGTTCCACCCCCGGCGCTGACTGCGGGAGGCTGGAACTGGGCCACCTCGGTCAGGGGTTTCGTCTGCACCACGTCGCCAGCGAAGGTAATGACGCTCAGGTACGCGGTTTCAAGCGCATAGGGATCCTTCCGTAAAGCGGACATCATGGCCTGCATGCCGTTTTTCACCGCTTCGATGGGCTCTCCCGACATGGAACCCGACGTGTCGATCAAGATATATACAGGTAAACGTCGCATAAAGACACCTCGTTTGTATGGTTTATAAAAGCGACATCATCATGCGAAAATAATTCACGACAACCGCTATCGCAACCACGGCCAACGCAAGGGTGACATTTTTTCTCGTTGCGTTTCTCGATACCCAAGCAATAATTCCCTGTTTTTCCACTATTGCCATCCCTCCCGAAGATACGGCACAGGGGGAGTGCCGTACGCATCTCCCCCTGTGTGCTGTGCCGTTACGCGCCTTCGCTGCCCTGTTCCTCGGCCAACGTGGCCGGAGCCAGTTCAGCGTTTCGCTTCCGGGCGAAGCTGCGAACCACTTCACCAATTATGAGCACAATGCTCGTGCCGCCGATGATGAAGAGCCAGTCCTGGAGCGAAAGGGGCACGGTACGGAAGAATTTTCCTCCGACCTGCACCACCAGCACCTGTACCGCCGCAATGCCCAGGGCAATGAAGAGAAAAGCCTTATTTTCAAAAATGCCGCACAGGGCGCAGGTGTCGCGTCCAAAAATGCGAGCGTTGAACATGTTCCAGAACTGCAGGAACACGAAGGTGCTGAAGAAAACCGTCAGTTCCTTCTCCGTCACGCCGCCCCCCTGTATGTAGAGGAGCCAGCCAACCATGAGCACCGCGAAGGATCCCCCGGTCACCAGAATGTTCTGCCGCATGGCCGGGGAAAGGATGAAGGCCTCGGGATCCCTCGGCTTCGCCCGCATCACGTCGTCGTGGGGCGGTTCGGAGGCCAGCGCCAACGCCGCCAGCGTATCCATGATCAGGTTGATCCACAGCATCTGAATGACCGTGAAGGGCAGCGCCACCCCGATGAAGGGGCCGAGAAACGCCACGGTGAGCGCCGCCACGTTGATCGTCAACTGGAAGAGAATGAAGCGCTGAATGTTGGCGTAGAGACTCCGCCCCCATTTCACCGCCCGCACGATGGACGCGAAAGAGTCGTCGAGCAGCACGATGTCCGCCGCCTCCTTGGCCACGTCGGTGCCCGTCATGCCCATGGCGAGCCCCACATTGGCGAAGTTGAGCGCCGGAGCGTCGTTGGTGCCGTCTCCGGTCACCGCCACCACCTGCCCGTCGTCCTGCAGGGTTTTTACCAGTTTGCGCTTGTCAAGCGGACGCGCCCGCCAGATCACCTTCACCCGGCGCACCGCTTCCGTCGCCTCTTCTTCATTCATGGCGGAGAATGTGGCGCCGTCGATAGAAACCACGTCGGGGTCGTCTTCCTTTGACACAAGGCCGCACTGCCGGGCGATTTCGAGCGCCGTCGCCTTCACGTCGCCGGTGACGATCTTCACATCGATGCCCGCCGCAAGAGCCGCCCGCACTGCATCGGGCACCTCGTCCCGCACGGGGTCCATGATCGCTGCAAAGCCGATCCAGGAAAGCCCCGCCGAGCCCGCAAGGTTTTCCGTCGCCGCCTCGGGCGTTTCTCCCGCTTCCAGAGGACGCGAGGCAAAGCCCAGAGCCCGCATGCCCCGCACCTGCAACGCTGTGATCTCCCGCAACACCTCGTCGGCGGAAGCCCGCTCGATGCAAAGCCCCAAAATGATTTCCGGCGCACCCTTTACGTGCAGCACATTTTCGGAAACGGTCGCCATGAGCTTTCGTTCCGTAGAAAAGGGAAGCCGCGCCTGCACCTTGTGCGCATCCCGCAATACGCCCGCGTCGTACCCTTTTTCACCCAGCGCGAGCAGCAACGCGCACTCGGTGGGGTTCCCCAGACAGGCGGGTTTGCCCGTGGAGTCCTGCCCGATGGTCGCGCTCGAATTCAGCGCAATGGATATCGCCATTTGGTCGTCGAGGGCGAAGGATGTCTCCACCACCCGCATTTCGTTCTGCGTCAGCGTACCCGTTTTGTCGGAGCAAATGACGCTCGCCGCCCCAATGGTCTCGCAGGCATGCATATGACGCACGAGGTTGTTGTCCTTCATCATGGCGCGCATGGAATAGGCCAGCGAAAGCGTCACGCTCATGGCAAGCCCCTCGGGCACCGCCACTACGATGATCGTCACCGCGATCATAAAGTACTCCACCAGAGCCCGCAACACTTCCGACGGCATCCACAAAGCCGGGGACGCGCCCAGAGCGCCGCTCTGCGTCAGATAGAGAACCCCGCCGCCCAGAATGGCCAACCCTGTCCCGATGGTCGCGAGCCAGCTTTTGGCCCCCGGAGCATCGAGCCACGCGGGGACTTCCGCTTCGCTGCCCGCCAACTCAAGCCCATCGTAGAAAATGGGCACCCAAACCTTGGCCAGCATGACGAGCAACGCCCCGATGCCGACCCAGAAGAGTTTCCATTGCCCCGCATCGAGCACCAGCGTACCCGAGGAGGCCCCTCGCCACACCAGCGCGGCGAACAAACCCGCCGCAATGCCAAACCCCACCACGCCAATGAGTTTGGATAACTTTTCAAGTTGCCGATTCAGCGGCGTTTCCTCGTCGGTCTCTTCAGCCGCCGCCCGGGCCGTTTTTCCGATCTCGGTGCCGTCGCCGACGGCGGTGACGCGCATAACCCCGTCCCCTTCCCGCACGGCGCACCCGCGAAGCAGGACATCCACCGGGTAGGCTTTCCCCTCGTCCGACTCGGAACCGCCCACATCCTTGCGGACGGGAACCGATTCTCCGGTGAGCTTCGATTCATCCACCCGCAAACCAAGCGCTTCCAGCACCAGACCGTCGGCGGGCATCTCCTCCCCGGTCTCCAGCAACACGATGTCACCAACAACCAGGTCCTTTTTCGGCACCGAGGTCACCACCGCGTTTCGGACGACCTTCACCGGCGTCTCATCCTGCGACGTCAGGAGAAGATCGAACTCCCGGGCCGCCTTGTATTCGTTCGCGAAGGCGAGCCCTGTGGCCAGGAGCACCGCCATGACGATGCCGAGGCTGTCGAGATACTCCCCGTGCATGGCGCCGGTAATGAAGGAGATAACCACCGCCACGAGCAAAATCCGGATCACCGGATCTTCGAACTTTTCAAGGAAAAGCTTCCACCAGGGATCCCGTTCCGCCGGGGTCAACACATTCGCCCCATGTTCAAGGCGGCTTTTCAGAACTTCTTCGTTCGTTAAACCTCTATACGCCATCCTGCAATCTCCTCATTCCTTCGCAGCACATCCGCGAACCTACAAATTTGGGGTGATGACGGGCAGCAAGTCCTGCACGGTTCTGCCGCTGCCGTATTCACCCAGCGCATGCATCTTCCATTCCCCGTTGTGACGGTACAGCTTGGCCATCACCATGGCCGTATGCTTGCCGCTGCAACTCAGATCATATTTCGCAATTTCCTTCCCCGAAGCCTTGTCGACAATGCGGCAGAAGGCGTTTTCCACGCTTTCAAAGGTCTGCCCGGTAAAGCTGTTCACCGTAAAGACCAGCGTCTTCACATTCGCCGGCACCTTCGAAAGCTGAACGATGATCTGTTCGTCGTCCCCTTCACCCTCGCCCGTCCGGTTGTCTCCCGTGTGCACGACGCTGCCGTCCTTACTCTTCAACTGGCGGAACCACACGATGTCGAGAATCGCCTTCGCTTCGTCGAAAAAGACGCAGGACGCGTCGAGATCGATGCTGCCGCCCCCGCCGAAGAGTCCCTTTAACCCACCGGCTTTCTTTACATCCCAGCCAAGCCCCATAACCACTGTATCCAGTGCGGAACCCGCTTCTTTGTCCAGAGAAATTTTCTGTCCCTTTACAAGGCTGATCGACATTTATCCATCACTCCTGTCTGTAAATTATTGTCGCAACACTCCTGCGCGTTCTACTTTCTGCCCGCTTTCCAGTTGAAACCAAATCCGTAATGCTCGTCGCAGGGCTGGTGGTTGTCGAAATAGCGCTCTTCCTTGCTCAGCTCCAGCCCATGCCCCCGGTTCTCGAAAAGCCCCACGGCGCAGAACCGCTTTCCCGCATCGGGATTGTCGAGCCGAATGGTGATTTCCTCGTTGCTCGTCTTGATCGTGAGCCGCCCGTTCACATCGGAAAAACGCGCGGTTCCTTCGTAGATGAGGGCGAAAACCAGAACCCTCCGCAGGATTTCCGGCTTCAGAATGTACATGTTCTCGCCGTCGCTCGCGCCGCCGCTTCGGTCGTCCTTGTCGAGATAGATGAAGGGGTCCTCGCTCCCCGACCCCAAATAGCCGCCCAGGGGCTGGATGACGCCCTTTCGCCCGTCCTGCAGTTCGAACATGCAGCCGAGGTCGAGATCCACATCCCCGCTGCCGCCCCCGAAGAGCGAGGAGAAGAAGCCTTTCTTCGCCCCCGTCGGTGCACCGCTGTCCCAGTTCAGGTTTATGTGAATTCGCTGCCCTTCCTTCTTTTCCAGAGAAAGGAGCTTCTTTTCGCCTCGTTTTTCCAGCGTGACCTTGCTCAGGGAGAGAGAGCCCGAAGGTGAAGGAGCTGGAGATGGCGAGGGGGGCACGGGAGCGGGCATGGGCGACGCGGGAGGAAGGGTAAAGCCCGCCGCACCGTAGTGCTCGGCCAGAGAGCTGAAGCCTTTGGAAAAACCCTGCGCTTCTACGGAAAAACGCCATTTCCCGTCCTTACGGTAGACTTCGAGAAAAACCGCATCCTGCTCCTGACTAAAATCGGGAGCGAAGGCGTAGCTGTCCGAAAAATTGCCGCACTGCACGCTGAGCACGCCTTTTCCCGACGCCGCCAAAGGAAGCGTCGAGGTAAAGCCAACGCCGATGCGCTGCACCGCGGCGGGAACCGCCGAAAGAGTCATCTGCACGCCATTGCCTTCAAAGGAAAAAACCTGTCGGAAACCGTTCCCTCGGGCGACGACCACGTGGCTGCCGTCGGGAACCTTGTTGCCCGCATCCAGCAGGAAACAGACAAAATTGCCCGCAGCCCCCCCGAGGGAGACGTGAACCGTGTCGCCTTCCAGTACCTGTCTTTGTCCCCTTACGAGCATGTGCCTCATCCTCCCCGATCAAACCGAAGAATCCCGCTCCCGAAAGGGCTTGAAAAATCGCTGCAATTCCGGGGCAAGAGCCAGCATCTCCGTATCTCCGTCGGAATCGCCATAGGCAAAAAGGGGCGAAGGGAGGGAATCGCCGAAGCAGTTCCGAATGCGACGCACCTTCTCCGCTCCCCGACAGTTCTTTCCCGCGAGACGCCCCGTCAAAATTCCGCCGACATCCGCCATTTCGGTCGCCAAAAGCGTATCGACTCCGTGAAGCACGCACCAGGGGGCGAGCCATTCGCGCACCGACGCGGACACCACCGCCACATGATCGCCCCGCTCCCGGTGCCAGGCCAGACGCCGCAAAGCTCCGGGGCGCACGCAGCGTTCCACGTCTTCCACGAAAGCCTCTCCCAGCCAAGCGAAAGTTTTCCGGGGCACTCCCCGCCAGAAGTCCGAGAAAAAAAACTCCTTCATGGCCTGACGGCGATCCGCGCAATGAACTGCGCGGATCGCCGCCGAAAGCGCGCTGAACCCCACGCGCCGCCAGCCGAAAATTTTCCGGTGAAAGAGCGCCCCCGTATCGCAGCTGGTTATGGTGCCGTCGAAATCAAAAAGCGCAAGCCCCATCAACAATTTGCCGGAGAAAAGCCTGATTCCTACAACCCAAACTCGACCGGGGAAAGACCGACCACGGCGCAGATTTCCCGCACCACGGCCTTTTCCGATTCGTCGAAATTCCCGTCGGCTCCGCCCACCGAAATAGCCACCGCCACCGCAATGCGGGCTTCTTCGGGCTTGCTCTTCAGCTTGCCCATGGCATTCAGGGCCTGCGCCTTGCCGATGGTCAGGTCGAAACCGAAACCCGCCATGTAGTTGTCGAAGCTCTTCACCACATCGCTCATGCCAAAAATGGAAAGCTCCTTGCTGTTCTGGATAAAGCCCAGCATCTTCGCCTTTTCCGCTACATCCACCTTGCCATCCGCATAGGCCACCAGCGCGCATCCCGCCACGACTGCCTCCATCATATCCTTGCTCTTGTACTGCTTCACCTTGGTTGAAAGATCCGTAAACTTGTCCTTGAAGATATCGAGAATACCCATCGCAATCCCTCCTTGCCCTAGTGGGGCTGCCTAAAGTGTCTTCACGCTCCTGATGAACGCTGCCGCCGCATAGGGCAACTCCGCCGCCTCCTCCACGGGAACGCCCTTTTCCCCCGCCAGATGCACAAGATGCCGCACGCTGCGGTCTTCCCGGTTTTGCACCAGAATACGCCCCGGAACGCGCCGCAGAAGCACCCGGGTGGTCTCGCCTATCCCCACCTTGATGTGGTCGGGGTTCTCCATGCCGTACTCCCGGGCGCACTGGTCGAGAAAAGCCCGGTTCCCCCGCCGCAACCGCTCCTTTGCCGCTTCGGACAGGCAGACGCCGTTCGCCTCGCCCCCCTCGTCGTAACAGCGGGCGACCTCGTCTGCGACCGCATCGACGAACCAGCGGGAAAGATCCATGGGCGCGTACTCCTCGTAGAAGAGGCAGCCGTGAAAATCCCCCTCGCCGATGTAGCGGTCGTTGAGGATGGAACGGCTCACGAGCCCTGACACCACCGCATTGAGGATGCTCGACGGGATCAGATAGTCCGCGCCCGTGGCGGCCACCCCCGAAACCCCCGCGATGTCGGCGACCACGTACAGCTGCGGGTCGAGGGAGACCCCGTGCCGTCTATTATACGCCCGGACGAATCGGTCGAGCTCCCGGGCGATGACGCCCTTGCCCGTCCAGCCGTCGACGAAGACCACGCTTTCGGGCGAGCGACCATCCTCCTCCAGGATATGCCGTAATGCCACCTCGTCGATACCTCGATCACGAATGATCGAAACAGAGTAATGCGCCGCTTCGCGATGAAAGTGGCGGCGAAGGATCCGGGCGAGCAGCACGCCGATGGGTGTTCCCGCCCGAGCCAGCGACACAATGGTGACGTCGCCCCGACGCCCCGCGTCGACGGCTCGCGCCAGCCGCAGCAGGTCTTCGGCCAAACGCCCCCTGTTCTCCTGGAACGCCTCGTGAAAGAGGGCGAGATAGGCGGAAGACGGGGGAGCCTCCCAGCTGATCATCTCGCTGTAGTGCCGCTGCCCCGACTGGATCAGCCGCTCCTTCTCCGCAATGTCCAGCGGCGGCAGATCGATGACCTTGAGCAGAAAGGTGACGTCCTCGCGAAGATAGCTGCCGCTAAACATGGAGCGCCTCCCGCAGACTCGTCATGATCTGGCTCCCTCCGGGCACTAGGGCGAAATCGAGCCCCGCAAGGTAGGGCACGTCGCTCAGGCTATCGCCCATGCCGAAGGCGAGAAGCGGTTCCCCTTCGGCGCGTCGCACCTCCTCAAGCACGTAGGCCACCGCGAGGCGCTTGTCGAGACAGGAGGGCACGACGGCCAGATTGTTGTCGTTGAAGAAGAGGCTGTACCCCGTCGCCATCCCCTCCTCCCGCACCCTCCGGTGCAGCCGGGCCAGATCGCCCGATGCAGGATCGACGTTCTTGAAGACCACGTAGAGGGTGAGTCCGAAATCCTCGATCACTCGCCCCCGCACCGCCAGCACTTCCCGAGCCGCCAGCGCCGTCATCTCCCCATGGATTCGCCCGAGGGCTGCCTCGTACGGCGCCAGCGCCTCATCCATCCGCCCATGCCACGCGGGGTCGGGCGTATGATCCTCCCGCAGCACCACCGCACCGTAGTCGAGAATCGCCCGATGGGACCAGGGCAGGAGCACCCGCCCGAAGGCCCCGCTGTTCCGCGCCGTGGTGGGAATGAGGGTGGCGCTTGACGCAAGCCACTGGAAGAGGGCCTGCTGCCGCCGCGTCATGAACGACAGGGGACGCCCCTCCCGATCGAGGGCCGCAGGTACGAGCTCCTCGCCGGGGGCGCATTTCTTCGCCGTCTGAAAGAGTGTGTCGTCCAGATCGACGAAACCGTACATGGGCATCATGCGAAGAAGATCCCTTCGGCCCCGAGCTTTTCGAGCAGATCGTGCTCGGGCGGCAGGGGACGGGTCTCGTAGCCCGCGAGGATACGGTCGTAGGCTCCCGGCCGCACGTTGTAGACGAAGTTCGGAATGCCGTCGCCGTAGTTGTCGACGGTCTCCACCATCGAGCCGACATCCTCCCCCACGAGGATGGGAGACCGCGTGGAGGACTGGAAAACCACGTCGAAACCCGCCTCTTCGAGATAATCGGCGAAGAGGAAGGCGGGGTACATGAACTCGCCGGTACCGAGGACGAGCAGGCGATCTCCGGACGACAGCCCGTACCGCCCGGGCCAGGAGGAAAAATCGAAGGCGAGGGGTTCCCGACAACCGAAACGACCGAAATCTCCCCCGACACGCGTCGCCTTGCACTCGCCCGCCCCCACCGCGCTGGCCGAGGCCTGACAATCGAAGGATTCGTTGGGGACGAAGGAGAAGGAACCCTCCAGAATGTTGTGAAAGCGGATCGCAAGGTCGGGGAATTGCGCCTCGATCTCGCGCCGTCGCGCGTCGGAGAGCCAGTCGGTAATGCTCACGAAACGCGCCTCCTCCACTCGGGGGCAGCTCGTGCGGCATGCCGCGAGGAGATTGCAGAGGGTTTTGCCCGTGCTCATCTCGTCGTCGACGAAGACGAGGGCCCGGGCCTCCCGAAAGAGGCGAGCCGCCTCCTCCTCGCGGGGCAGGTAAAGCAGGTGTTCCGTGGCGTGGCTGTGCTGCTCCTCGAAGGCGAAGGCGAGAGGCTGCGGGAAGACGTAGCGGGTCGAGTGGAGAAAGACCCCCTCCCGCATCCCGAGACGCCACATGGCTTCGTACACCCCCTGCCCGAGGGCGATGGCGGTCTCGGCCATGCCGATGACCACAAAGGGCGAGGGCAAATCGTCGACCTGCCGGGCCAGCATCTCGTGGATGCGTCGCATCTGCCGTGGACGCACCGGGTAGTGCTTGCCCAACACCTTACTGATGAAGAGAAACCCGCGTTTCCTGTTCCGCCGGTTGCCGAAGCCGAAGAGTTCCTCCGGCGGCACGAGACTCCGGTCGATGGCCATGCGCAGCACGCCGCAATCGAGGGTCTTCTCGATCATCTTCGCCGCAGGAATCATCCATGTCCTCCGGAAAAAGCCGCCGTCGCGGCGGGACGATTTTTCACTTCTCCCTGGACACTCTGGGCGATGTAGAAGCCCGTTCGGGGCATGGGTATTTCCTCCCTCGTGCAATCTCCTGCGGCAAGCCGCAGGGCCCAATAGGGCATGTCGAGTCCGGTGAGGTTCGAGAAGACGAGCCCCCCGGACATTCGTCCGTTGATTTCCAGCAGATAGACCTTTCCCTCGTGCTCCCGGAACTGCACGTTGAACAGGGCGTCGAGCCACAGCGCTCGCGTCAGCGCCGCCGTGGCGGCCACCGCCTCGGGATGCTCCTCGATCAGTTGAAAGGCGCCGTCGTCGTGGGCCTTTCGCCGCACCACGCAGCGCAGCAGATCTCCCTTTACGGCGAGGGCATCGACGCTCCGCTCGACCCCGTCGAGAAAGGGCATCACGAGCAGGGGGCGAAAATTCCCCGCCTCGGCGAGCAGATGCCGGAAGTAGGCGAGTCCCATCTTCGAGCCGTCCCCCCCGAGCAGTCGGTTCAACCCCTCGTCGTCGTCGATGAGCACCCGAAAGCCCTGCCCGAACATGCCGGAGAGCGGCTTCACGCAGAGCCGGTCGAACTGCTCCCGGAGGGAGGCGACGGCGGCATCGAAGCCCTCCGCATTCTCCACCACCCGGTGCGGAGGCACCAGCGCCGCCAGCTCTCCCGCTTGGAGCGCCGCATAGAGCCGGTCTTTCCGGTCGAGGAGACGCAGCGTGGCCGCATCGCCCGCCGTGAAGAGCCGCACCCCGACCCGATCGAAGGACTCCCGCCGCTCGGCCAGAAAGGCAGCCCGACGTCCTGGAAAGAAGAAGGCCACCTCGTGGCGGGCGCACACGTCGAGACAGTACCGCAGATAGCCCTCGTCGTCGATATGCAGCGGTTCCACCTCAGCGCAATCCGCCGAACAGAAGCCGATGAAGCTCGGCAACGTATGGGTGCAGAGCGTGCGGAAACGCGATGCCGCATCGGAGGCCTTCAGATGGCCGAGGATATGGTAGATTCCCGACAGATTCTTGTTGAACCAGACCGTTTTCTTCGTCATGTTCTCCCCTGGAAAAACACGAGAAACACGCGGGGCGTCCGCAAAGGGGACACACCGCGCGTCTCTCGCCCGTCATTTCGTTCGTCGCAACCTACACGCTCAACCCAAAGGAGCGGGCCATGGCGGCAAGACCGCCTTCGAAGCCCTGCCCCACGGCGCGGAACTTCCACTCCGCCCCGTTCCGGTAGAGTTCGCCGAAGACCATGGCGGTGTTGACGCTCGCGTCCTCGGAAAGGTCGAAGCGGGCGATCTCTTCGTTGTTCGCGTCGTTGACGATGCGGATATACGCCTTGGAGATCATGCCGAAATTCTGCCGCCGGGTCTCCGCCTCATGGATGGTGACGGTGAAGGTAACCTTGTTCACGTCGGGGGTGATCTTTTCGAGATCGATCTTGACGACCTCGTCGTCGCCCTCGCCCTCGCCGGTGCGGTTGTCCCCCATGTGCTTCACGCCGCCGCAGGGCGACTCCTTCTGATTGTAGAAGATGAAGTCCCCTTCGCCGCGCACCTTGCCGTCTTCCTTCAACAGGAAGCAGGACGCGTCGACGTCGAACGCATCCCCATCGGTGACCCGGGCGTCCCACCCGAGCCCCACGTGAACCTTCGTCATGCCCGGTGCTTCCTTCGCCAGAGAGATGTTGCCGCCTTTGGTCAAGCTGATCGCCATAGCCGAAAACCTCCTCAATCATGGTTTGCACTGCTTCCCTTTGTTTCTTTCCGGCGGGCGACCACCGCCCGCCCCACGAACTACCCTGTTTTCGCGTCCGGGCTAGACGTTGACCCCATAGTTTCTCGCCAGAGGCCCGAGACCGCCCTTGTAGCCCTGCCCCACGGCGCGGAACTTCCACTCGCCGCCATGCCGGTACACTTCGCCGAAGATCATGGCCGTATCGGTGCTCGCATCCTCGGAGAGGTCGAAGCGGGCGATCTCCATGTTGTTCTCCTTGTTGACGATGCGGATGAAGGCCGATTTCACCATGCCGAAGTTCTGTCGCCGCGCATCCGCCTCGTGGATGGTGACGGTGAAGGACATCTTCTGGATATCCTGGGGCACGCGGTCGAGATAGACGATGATCGCCTCGTCGTCCCCTTCGCCCGCCCCGGTGCGGTTGTCGCCCGTGTGCTCCACGGAACCGCAGCTCGACCTGAGCTGGTTGTAGAAGATGAAGTCCGCATCGCTCCGCACCTTGTCGCCGTCCTTCAGCAGGAAGCAGGAGGCGTCGAGATCGAAGTCCGCCCCGTCGGTGGCGCGGGCGTCCCACCCGAGCCCCACGAGGATTTCCTTGAGATTGGGTGCTTCCTTGGAAAGAGAGAGATTGCCGCCTTTGGAAAGGGAAACTGCCATATTCTTCTACCTCCTCGAACGATAGAGTTTTGGCGCTAGCCGCGCGCCGGAAGCAGGGGATTCATCCACTGGCCGAAGACCTGGGGGTTGCGGGTCTGAATCATGATGTTGCCGGGTCCCCGGAAGCGGCAAACCAAGCCCTCCCCCGAGGTGAAGGAGGAAATCCACCCCGAAGCGGAGGCCTTCTCGATGTTGTAGTTCATCTGCTCGGGCCAGGCCACCAGATGCTTGTTGTCGATGATGATTTCCTTCCCCGGCGGCAGACTGATCACGTGAATCGCACCGAAGGATTCCAGAAAGAGCACCCCCTTGCCCTGCGCCCGGAGGACGAAGAAGCCCTCGCCGCTGAAAAGCCCCCGGGTCAGGTTCTGGCACGTGGTGCTGATCTCCACCCCTTCGGTGGCGGCGAAGAAGCCCCCCTTCTGCACGAGAAAGGGTGTGCCGTCCATTTCGAGATCGATGATGTCGCCGGGGCATTCGGGGGCGAAGCACGCCTCGCCGTCCCCCCGGGTGGCGGTCACCAGCTGGAAAAAGAAGGACTCCCCGGAAAACATGCGTCCCAGAGCCCCCAGCACGCCTCCGCTCATGTTCCCCTTCACGTCGAGGGTGCTGTCCATGCAGACCATGGCGTCGGACTGCGCCTTGATGGTCTGGCCCTTCTTCAGGGCCACGCGCAGCATGGAAAAGGCCCCTGCCTGATAGAGCAGTTCGTAGGACAATCCGGAATGGTACTCCAAGTGCAATCACCCCTTATCCGCTCCCCAAGCTATTCACCCACGAGACCCCTGAACAATCGGGGTTTTGCAGAACATGAGCAAGCGGGAGACCCGTATTTGTGCCCCCTGCTGCCAAAAAGCGCTTCGAAAATGCAATTCAGGCTAGTTTGCGGCCCTTTCGGGCGCGACGGCGCGCGCTACGTCCGCAACACCACCTCCCCCAAGGTGTCCGGCGGCAAAACGGGCACCGCTACGCGTCCAGCAGCGCCACGACGCGCCGGAGATTGAAAGCCATGCCCAGGCAAAACGTCTTCAACGCGTTTCGTGCCTTTCCGCGATAGGGCATCCGGGAAAGATCGAAAGCACGTTTGAAGATGCCGAAAACCCGCTCCACTTCGCTGCGCGTGCCGGACCACAGCTTGTTGAGCCCCTTCTGGACGTCATTGAGCGGCCGGTTTCGGGCGGCCTTATGGAGAATGCGACAGGCAATGCCCTGCTTTTCGTACCAGTTCCGCACATGCCGGCAGTCGTAGGCCTTGTCTCCGTAGACGGCCTGCACATCGAGAGGCATGAGATCGCGCAGGCAGCGGCTGTCATGGGTGGAGGCAGTGGTAAGGCACGAGGGTGCGGATGAGCAGCTGGCCCTCGTCGATGCAACAGTGAATCTTGTACCCGTAGTACCACGTGCCATGCTTGTATGTCCAGCTGGCATCGGGATCCACGCTCTGCGGGGACGCCGACGTTGCGTCCGCTTCCTGGTCGTTCTCGCCAGCGAGCTCTTCGCCCACGGTCGCAGACGCGGCCTGATCGTTTTCCAGCGCACCATGGCCTTTCCGGCTCTTCGGAGATCGCGGCTTCCGGACCGCCGCATCGACAATAGTGGCATCGATGATGGCGCCCTTTCGCACGAAAAGCTTGCGCGCATCGAGCTGGGCGTTCACCAGCTCGAAGAGCTTCTGCCCGAGGTTGGCGGCTATCAGGCGCTTGCGGAAGACCACGAAGGTCGTCTCATCGGGGACGGGATCATCGAGGCCAAGTCCCACGAACCCCTGAAAAGAGAGACGATCGCGCAGCGATTCTTCGAGCCCCGAATCGGAAAGCCCGTACCACTGCTGAAGCAGCAGCGACTTGAACATGAGGAGCGGCGGGTGGCTCGGACGCCCCAATCTCGATCCGTACAGCTTCTCCAGTTCGCGCTCGATGGGCGCTCAGTCGATGTACTCGTCGAGACGACGAAGGAAATGGGTTCGCAGGCACTCGCGACTCGCGTTCCAGATCGAGGAAAGACAACTGATTCGAGCGACGGCCGAGCATTTACAGACCCCTCCCAAGCGCTTTATTGTCGAGACTAATTATATCGCAAAGGCGACTTTTTCAGGGGTCTCAAAACCTATTTGTACTCATTCACCGGTCCTGCATCCATAACGACATCGATAGTTCCATCCTTTTCCCGGACCAGTTTTGGACGGTTCTCAGAATTTGGTCGACTGTAGCGTTCCACCGGATCGATGATGATTCCCTGTGGGGTGTTTCGGATGATGCCCGGAACACAGGAATATACAGTGCTCTTCTTACTGGCGTTTTTCGCGGGAATACTTACAGTCGTTCCTCGTTTATTGTCTATCAACATCGAAACCTGGTACTCATAGAATGAACCCGTACCGTTTGATTGGGCGGAATAGGCTACCGGAACGACCGCAAGAATATCGTCGTTGAGTCGGATCTTGATGATTTCGGTTTTGTCCGAACCGTCACCCCGCCCGACGTCTCCCATGTGCACCACCGCTCCATTACCGTAATTCATAAGAGGTGGTACCCCTTCTGCTCCGAATGTCGCAACATCCACCTGGCCTCCGTCTTTGGTGAAGACAAGGGCAAGGACATCGTAGTCGGTACCGGAAGGCCAGGAAATAGATGCTGTTATTTCCGGAGTCTTTTCAATAAGAACGGGTTTCTGTCCTTTAGTAAGATTGATAGAACCGCTGACTTTTTGGAGGTTGAGGGAAGAAGTGAGCAAGGCTGGTGCCGATGGGGAAGGCTGTGGGGCAGAGCTTTCATCGACATCCACCCCGTAGTTCTTGCACAATCCGTCAAGACCTGAGGAAAAACCTTGCCAGATCGCACGTGCTTTACACTGTCCGTTTCGAACATACAATTCGAGAACGATTATGCCGTTTTCAGTTTTAAAAGCATTGGGAAGCAGATGGAGAACATGACCTCCAGAATGTATTTCAGCTTTAAGATTTTTTACTGCAGAGAAACCCAGGCGTTTGTCCTCGGTAAGAGTAACGGCAATTTTCGTGATTCCCGTTGGAGCTTTCTGGAGGTCGAAGTTGATGCAATGGCTCTTTACGGCCCCCGAATCCTGAGGGGAAATGAAAGTCGCCACGCCCTGGGGTCCCTTGGGCTGATTGTAATACACAATCCCACTGTCTCCCTGAACCTTTCCGGAATCAGTTAGAAGAAAGGCTGTTAAATTAACATCCAATCTCGGGTCAACGTCGTGAGTAACAATGACCATACCGGAAAAAGCCTCGAGCGCAGTGTTTTCACCAGGTTGAAGAGACGGACTCATCGTTCTTACCCCCCCAAAAAAAGAATGTTAATTGGAAATTTTTTAATAACTACACATTTGTATTAATTTTTTGATATTATTAACCTTAATATATTAATTTTTCTACTTTTGCGCGTGTGCCTATTGCTTACCGATAGACCAGAGGGCGAGCGTATTGCGACTGTCTCCTCGCAACCTATACCGAAAGCGATTTTCTACATTCTTTGTTCTCCCGTCGGCATAGGTAAGCCGATGTCGCTCTGTCACGAAAACGATAATGTCGTTGCCTTCCGGTTCAACCCGTGTTACTTCAATGCCAAGCAATTGTTCGGACATTCCTTTTTGGTAGAGCGAATCGATAAGTTTCATCTGTTCCCGAAGCAAAGGACCTCCCGGATTGAAGAAAGGACGGACAATAGATCCGTCACCGGTAGAAACGGCTTCCGCCATAGCAGTTGCATAATTTTGCATGTAACGCGTTGTCATATCGTAGATATCACTAGCGTTCGATGAGGAGGCGTTATCTGTCTCGAGATATCGAGGATCGACCGGGATGTTTGTTTCCTTTCCACGGTCGGACATCGTTTGGGAATGACCTGTGCTGGAAATAGATGTGGCAGCCGAGCCAGAATCCTCAAACAACGTACGCGATTGAGATCGCGGCGAAGAATCGAAAAACCACCCGCACCAGATTTCTGCCCAACGAGCATGTCTTTGATTTCCATCAACGACAGCAGCGATGATAAGCAACGCTATGAGTGCATAGGCTGCGATCGCCTTCCACAAACTCTGAAAGAACGTTGCCAGTCCGACGAAGATGCCAATGGCGCACAGGAGAGCCCCCACCCACATCCAGATAATCGGCAGAGCAATCCCTATCGTTCGGAGAAGCGCCATGACCAGCATACCGGGCGAAAGGTGTTTGTCAAGGAAGATGTCGCGTTTCCCCGAACTTTAGGAGCTCTTCTTTTTTGTCGCGACATCGGTTGAACGATCCTTTTCCGGGTTAAGCCAAACCACCTCCGGCGCTGTCCAGTTCCGTGTTCCACTCCGCCAGCGTTCGGGATGAAGGGTTCTTGCCCGTGCATAGAGAGCTGCCCTTTGAGCCAGAATTGCCACCGCTTCCCCCGCGTGGCGCTGATGGGGAGTCACGAAGCCGATGGAACTATGATGATGCTCCTTGTTGTACCAGCGCACGAAGCTCGCGACCCAGATGCGGGCTTCCTCCGGCGAGGCGAATCCGCCGGATGGGAAGTTGGCCCGGTACTTGCAGGTGCGAAAAAGCGCCTCGGAATAGGGGTTGTCGTTGCTGACGCGAGGACGGCTATAGGAAGTCAGCACGCCGAGCTTTTGCAAGGTCGTCAGAAACGTGGCCCCCTTCATGGGACTCCCGTTGTCGGAATGAAGCACAAGGGGACTCCCCCGGAGCTTTTCCGCCAGCACGGCTCGCGTAATGAGTGTGGCGGCGTTTGTCGACGTTTCCCGATCCCAGACTTCCCACCCCACGATCTTGCGGCTGAAGATGTCGAGGATCAGGTAGAGATACCAGAAGGTTCCCTTGATGTGGCCGGGAAGCCAGGTGATGTCCCAGCTCCAGACCTGATTCGGCCCTTTGGCTTCGTGGCTCGTAAGGGGTCTGGGTTCCGGTTTCGCGCACGGGCCCCGATGCTGCTGCTGCCCTTCTTCATGCAACAGGCGATACATGGTGGATTCCGACGCCACGTACTCGCCCCGGTCGGCCAGGGTCGGCACAATCTGGCTCGGCGGGAGGCTTCTGAACTCCTTGCTGTTGACGATGACGAGCACGTGCTGGCGCTCCTCGTCGCTCAACTTGTTGACAGGCACAGGGCGGGGCGCCTCCTTGCGACGATCCTCCCGGACGTCGCCCGCGCCAGTCCAGCGCTGCAAGGTGCGCAGAGTGATGCCGATTTCCCGACATGCCTGGGCTTTTCGTGCTCCGTTTTTGCACGCTTCTTCGATCAGCTGTACTGCTTTCTTGCGATCCGGGGCGCTGATCAGGCGTCCTCGCCGTCCCCCCAGATCGCATGGGCTTTTTTTCGGAGCACCAGCAGGGCGCTCGTTTCCGCCAGAGCCTTTTCCTTGCGCCGCAAATCCCGCTCCAGTTCGCGGACTCGCTGGCGTTCGTCGCGAATCTCTTTCCGCAGGGCTCGTTTATCGCGCGCCAGGTCGTCGCAGGCGTGCATGCAGGCGTCCTTCCACTCCTGCACCTGCTCGACGAAAAGACCCCTGCGACGGCAGTATTCTGCAAGTTCTGTTTCGTTCAGCGATGCGCTTTCCAGCACGATGAGGAACTTGTCTTCGGAGCTCCACTTGTCCGGAATCCGGCCGTCACCAGGCGTGGCGGTCCCTTCGCTTCGAGATTCCTTCCGCCAGTTGTAGAGCGTCGTTTCCGTTACGCCGGTTTCTTTCGCTATCTCCGATATCGAGCGATTCTCCGGCGGCATCATCTTTTTCAAGCAGGCTTCGCGAAACTCCTGGCTGTACTGCGGCATCTTTCGCACCTCCCAGGGGGTCTTCTGTAAACTATAATGGACCCCGAAAATCGGACAGATTTTGAGGGGGGGACATAGCTACAGGATGATCGCCAAAAGGACGTTTTCGCCCCAGTTTAAAGCTAAGGCAGCTCTGGAGCTGGTGAAAGAAGAAAAAAGCGTCAGTGAACTGGCAGCCCTTTACGAGGTACATTACACGCTCCTGCACAAGTGGCGCAGGGAATTACTCGAAGGGCTTCCCAGGATCTTTGAAGACCCCCGCAAGAAGGAGCGGGATGACAAGGATGCCCTCATAAGAGAACTCTACTCCCAGGTCGGGCGGCTCACCATGCAGCTTGACTGGTTGGAAAAAAAATGTGGTCGCACAGCTCCCAAGGCCTGAGCGCGCGGAGTGCCTTGACTGGGACGAAAAGTCACCCTTACCGATCGCGACGCAAGCCAGGCTTTTAGCCCTGAATCGAAGCGGGTTGTATTATCGCCCCGTGGCGCCATCAGCGGAGGAAATTCGCTTACGCCACCGCATTGACGAACTTTTCACGGATTATCCGTTTTTCGGATCTCGTAAAATGACTGCCACCCTCCACCGGGACGGGATTTTGGTCAACCGGAAACATGTCGTTCGCTGCATGCGGGAGATGGGCCTGGTGGCCATCTCCCCAAGGAAGAACACAAGCCGCTCGCGGCCGGGGCACAAGAAGTTCCCCTACCTGTTGCGAGGTGTCACGGCATCGACGCCCGATCACATCTGGGGAACCGATATCACCTACGTCCGCATGCGGCAGGGGTGGATGTACCTGGTGGCCGTCATGGACTGGCATTCGCGCTACGTCGTTTCCTGGGAGCTCGACCAAACCCTGGAGCTGCCCTTCGTCCTTGAGGCGTTCCAAAGTGCTCTTGGCAAAGGCCGCCGCCCAGCCATTTGCAACAGTGATCAGGGAAGCCATTTCACCAGCGCCGCCTATACTGATCTCCTGGAAAAGGCGGGAGTCGCCGTCAGCATGGATGGGCGCGGACGCTGCATGGACAACATTTTCACGGAACGACTTTGGCGTAGCTACAAGTATGAGGAGGTGTACCTGCACGAGTACGAGTCACCCCGGGAATGTCGACAAAGGACCGCCGCATGGTTTGATTTTTATAATCACGCTCGTCCGCATCAGGCGTTAGGAAACAAAACTCCGGCAGAAGTTTACTTCTTGCGTTAAGGAAAATATTGTGCACCCTAGCGCCTTGGAGACATCTGGCGTCACTTCATCGAAGACTCAGAATCGTACAGTAGCTATAAGTCGACGGTTTTTTTGTCTTGACAATGGGGGCCACCATAAAGAAGCC
>Ga0208940_1001282_pt1 | contig 27022 bp, 34 predicted proteins | sample AD_JPNNA6_MetaG_FD_184445 | JGI IMG/M metagenome (GOLD analysis project Ga0208940, IMG submission 184445) | Active sludge microbial communities of municipal wastewater-treating anaerobic digesters from Japan - AD_JPNNA6_MetaG (SPAdes) (version 2) | ecosystem: Engineered > Bioreactor > Anaerobic... | reverse complement strand
ACGGTGCGTGCATTCGTGCGGAAGGTGTCCTGAATCCATAAGCATTGTTTGGTATCGCGGTCATACGCAACGAGATACTCAAGGGTACAGTGATTGCCCGTGGCTAAGCCCGCCAGCCAATAGTTGAGCGTGTACTCCCCGTCAATCTGGTCCGGGGTTAGCGGGTGCCAAGTATATACCTGCGAGACGTATTGCAGATAGCCTTCACTCGGTGGGGAGACGAGTTCTAATCCGTTAGACGATGCAGAGAACCGATTGTAAAGCCCGCCCCCGGCACGCTCGTCCAGCAGGTAGAAGCCGTACTTGTTCCACCCCGCGAGGCCCTCAACGTTCTCAGTCCAGGTTTCGTTAATCATCTCTTACGGGTTCTCCACTTCAAGGAAGCTCAGGGTAGCCGTGTTGATATCATCGAGGAAATGCTGGCTACTGAAGCTCCCGGGGACGTACTTTGCGTGGAAAGTCCCCCATTCGCAGTAAATCTTGAGCCCGGTGTTTCCGGTCTCCGTCAGAGCCTTTATCTTCACGAGCGTGGCGTCGGAACACTGATTCCAGGTTATTGTGCATTGGCACTTGAAGCCCGTTGACGGGCGTGCATTCACCACGTGCATGGCCCCCGTGCGGGTACGATAACGTATAACCACCCCGTCGTCCCGCCCTTGAAAGGCCATCGTCGAGGGGCGTTCCGCGCCCGTTGGATTCCACACCAGCCCGGCACCGTACTCGAACTTCAGCATCGCTCTACATCTCCGCGAAGGACGCTGATACGGTGAAGAGACCGTACCCGCTGTCCGTGCATGAATAGCTACCCGGGAGGGGTGCTACATCCAGTTGACCGTACTCGTCCGTGGTCCAGACGACTTTTGCGGGGAAGAGCGGGCGCTGATAGACGTTCATCATCGACCGGATATTCAAGTCCACGGTCGCGCACGCTGCAGGCCAGTTGAAGGTGAACACGCGCTTCTCCCACAAGGTGTTCACACGGTAATCACCGTGAATGTTATGCAGGGTACTCGACTGGCTCTCGCGGGTGATATCCCACGGGCGGGTGGGCTCCTCCTGCGGAGTGAGCGTCCAGAGCTTAGCGCTCCCGTTAGCTAAAACCCACCTGAAGGTCATTTATCGCCCCCCGAGGAATCCGCCGACGCCCTTGCCGCCTAGCAGCTTGCCACTCTTGCCTCCGCCCGCGAAGCCGAGGATTTTGCCGCCCAGCCCGCCGGTGAAGGCATCTGCCAGGGTTTGGACCGCAAACGCCTTAATCAAGTCCTCCGCCCACCGGCGAATCATGTCCGTCACGAACTCGTCAAGCCGGTCCATGTTGTTCAGCATCCCCTCGCCGAGGTCCACGAGTTCTTCTGCACGGGATTCGGCCTCTGCGATTCGCTGTTCCTGTTGCTGCTCAAGAAGTTCGTTCTGCTTCTCGGCAATCTGGTCAAGGAGTTCGGACTCCAAGTCCCACGCTTCTTGCAGGGCTTCAAGCCGGGCCTGTTCGGCCTCCTCCATAAGCCTCTTGCGTTCGCGGTTAAGCTGGACAAGCTCCTTCTCCCACTTGACGGCATTCTGAGCCTTGCGCTCTTCAGCCGTGAGTTCGGTGTTCCCGGCCCCCCCTGCAGCCGTGAGTTCGGTGTTCCCGGCCCCCCCTGCAGCCGTGAGTTCGGTGTTCCCGGCCCCCCCTGCTTCAACGGTTTCTCTCGGTGCTCGAACTTCAACTGTATTCATAGAAGCCTGAAGTTCAAGCATCTGAGTCTCAAGTTCGGCTATCATAGGTGACATTGCTCCCATGGTATTGTACCGCGTGAGGAGAGCCCGAGCGTACATCAACTCGGCCATCGTCATTTCTTGAATCTGAGTTTTGAAAGAACCTTGCTGGACGTAAACTTCGTTAAGAATCTCCTCTGTGGACTTAAGCGAGGCGTTTGTTTGGTCATTTATGCCGAGGAGTCCACGAAGCCAGTCAGCCGCATCCTGAGCGGCGTCAGCAAAAAGTCCCGTTGTGTATGCAAGTCCTTCAAACAGGTCGATAGGCGGTCCTATTGCATTCGCAAGCTGTTGGAAGCCGTCCCACAGTAAATCTATAAGCTCCACTACAAGAGTGATTATCGGAGTAATAGGTATGAGAGCCGCTCCAATCAGATAGGACAGAAGCTCCGCTACTCCCTGAATCGCGGGCATCGTTTCTGTTAGGAGATTCAAAAAGACTTCTGCCACCGGCGCGAGTGTGTCCCCCAACTCCGTTGCCATGTTCTCGTATGCGGTACTGAGTTGCCTCTGCGCCCCCTCCAGGGTATCCATCTCGGCCGCAGCCGCGCCGGAGTACCGCGCGGTGGCCTCCATGATGATGTTGTAGCGGGCCTGCATCTTCGTGGCTTCATCAACGGACGAGGCGGTGCCGCTGATACCCATTGCCGCGAGTTCGGCGTTCATCGCAGCTTCAGAGAGGTCGATACCCAACTGCCGCGCCCCGCGCGTTGAGCCGCGTAGGGCCTGCTCGACCAGCCCGGCGGCTTCGCTGAGTTCTAGCCCGAGAGCCGCTGCAGTATCCGCAGACGCCTGCGTCAAGTCCTTAGCCATCCCCGCAGCTTCTTCACGGGCCACGCCCATCGGGACAATCATCTGACCGATATCGCGGGAGATACCGTAGAGTTCAGAGCGGGCGTAGCCGGTGGCTTCGGAGATATTATCAAGACTGGCAACTAGTTCTGGACCCGCGCTGCTATAGATATAGGTCATAGCGTCCGCGAGGTCATCCATCTCAACGGTCAGGTTGATAGCATCCGTAACTAGTTGTCGGAGAGCGTCAATAGCGGCTTTCGCGGCCTGCTGCGCAAAACCACCGAGAGCAGAACCGAGAGCGACGGTGGAGACGCTTAGCCCGTCGGATTTAGCGCCAGCCTGTTGCGCAGCCCCGCCGAGGGTCTGCATCTCCGCGGCAGCCTCGTTGGCGCCGGATACCTTTAGTACGTACTCTACCTGGTTGGTGATATCAGGCATTACGCCCTCTTCTTTTCCTCGCGGGTTAGCTCTCTCTGGAGACGCGATGCGGCGTTGATTTCAGATGATATAATCGAAAACGCGTCGGCAATCCACTCGGGGGCTTCGGTGTAGTTGATGCCTAGTGAACCGTTCTCCCACCACGTGCGTGCGCGGAAGGTTTCCGTTGTGAACGGCGTTATGAAGCACTTCGGGCATACCCCGTTGGCGTCTAGCAAAAACACTAGCGGAGTAGAGCGCCCTCTATGTTCTATAACAACTCTAGAGGCTATTGGTTCAGCTAAGTCGTACGCGTTCTCGGCCCGCAATGGACAGACGACAGTAGCGCCGCGGGTGCAACTCCTGCAGTCCCAGCGGTCTCTGAATATGGCAGTCCACGCGGTTAACTTAAATCCCGTGCCTCTGACTTATCAAGCTTACTCGCACGGCTTATCTCCACCCACAATGAAGTCTGAATAGCCGGAGGCAGGATGGCCGTCCAGTCAACCTTCGGATAGCCTTCCCACTTCTCGTACTCAGTCATCGTCACCGTGCCGTCCTTGTTCTCAACGGGTATCTCGATATTGGTGACGGAGACGATGCCGTAGGAGAGAAACTGCTTGACCAGATACCGCGTAGCATCGCCGACGTCACTGGAGGGCGGGACTATTGGCCCCGCGTAAGCGCGATACTCGAAAACCGTATCAGGGGCGGACTCTGGGGACCACGTATAGGTCTGGCGCGGGTTAAGTGTCTTAAGCATGGCTCCTCGCATTCACCTCGCTAGTGTTTAAGGAGGGAGGGGGCGGGCGCCCCCTATCACCCGGCGAGGTAGCGGGTGCCCTCCTCTTATTGAAATTATATCTGCGATTGGTCGCAGAGCGTGCGGACAGACACCATAATCGGCACCTCGCTGGCCGGGGGTGGTGTGCTCACACACGAGAGATTCACGGTCTCGATACCCGCGCCCTTCTTCAAGTTCATGGGTGCGAAGTTCTGCGGAGTAACGAACGTGGTTATCGTGCAGTTGTGATAACCCGTCGGGGGAGGTGTGTCTCCCGGGGCGTCGAAGAAGAACTCCAACTTCTGCACCGCTCCGGTCGCGAAGGTGTCCTGAAACCGGCTAAAGAAGTCATCGTCAATCCACATCTGTAACTGGATATCACACTGATAGTTACCGAGAGCGAAGCCCTGTCTGCCTGCGGTTGACGGACTCACCTGGTCTATGATATTCCGCTTACTCGTGATAGTAAAGCCCGCCGGGTGTATTGCGGTGCCTGCGAGGTACACGCCGATATTACCTGAAACCACGGGGCGGAAGACCGAGGGGGAGGACTGTATAGACACGGGCTGGACTCCTGATGCCCCGGAGAGGAACTTCAGGGTCGGTTTGAGCATCACGCACGGTTTAGCCTGCGCCCACGAAATTACGAGGGTATCTATCACTCCGCCCGTGAAGGACGTTAGCTTCGTGACGTTCCAATCACGCACCATTGAGTACCCCGACCAGCGCGTAGGCTGCGCGGTATCCTGCGCATAGAAGTTCTGCGTAATCCCGAGGGCGTCCGTGGATTTCAGGCTATGCTGAAAGTGGTTTCGCATCAGGTACAAGAGCGGCCAGTGGTAGCCGTCGTCCTTGAAACCCATAGGGACTGCGCCGATAGCTCCTCCCGGTGCCTGCGTGGCACGCACGAAGAGTCCGGCCCTGTCCAGTGCGTGTCCGTAGATAGGCCGTCGCACGATAGGCGTCTCACCGAGAGTCAGTGCATCAGGCTCGTCCGAGGGCCATAGGGAGTAGGTCGGAGAAGTCCCCGGGTTGCCGAGATTGTACTCGTAGGCGAGATACAGCGCGGACTGCCAGCCGGCTTTGATTCCCATATCAGCGCCTCCGCGTGTTACGACAACGCAGCGCTGCGCTCGGAGCTGACCACCAGTGTCGGATAGGCGTCGAAGACAACGTCTAGCTTAACGGTATCAGTCATCTCCCCGCGCGATAGCCCAAGCTCGGGGCGTGCCTTGGCGCGCGTGTTAACCGTCCAAGTGGCAGTGAAGGGTGAGTCATCAACGTGCTCACCATAAGAGGTGTCCACGCTGGCGGTGATTATCAGCGTGCCCATCTCCATTGCCTCGTAGGGGGCTACGTAGCGGGCGTAGAAGTCATCGTCACGCCACACTTTAAGCTCAACCTCACCCGTAGCCTGGCCGAAGCTGAAGGTGCGGAACGCGTCAGTCGACGGTCCTGTCACGCCGTCCACGTTGGAGTCGAGCTTGATGCTCCAGCTTACGGGGTGGATAGTATCACCGTTAAAGGTGACTGCCATGTTGGGTGCCTGCAGATAACCCGCCTCGGGTGGCGCGATGGGGCCCGGGGCCGTTGCGTTATCCTCGCCCTTAAGAGCCATCAGCGTGGGCGTTTGCATGATAGCGCCGCCGAAGTCCCAACTATAGTTAATAGCCGAGATTATCGCGCCGGTGAACCGCTGACACTTACCAGTTCCCATGGCGGTGTCCTTAAGCACCGTCAGAGACTTGATTGCCGCCCCGTCGGGTTGAGTGTCTATCGGCGAGAAGGTATAGTTGTATAGCCCACCAGTCCCTACCGGAGTGCGGGTCACCTTCTGGAAAAACCGATAGCTAAACTCAAGGAAGTGATTGGAGTCGGCATCAAGGTAGATAGGGGCCGCGCCGAGTTCTCCCCCGGGCTCGTATACACCCGTGCGGAGCTGTCTACTCAACGCGCCACGCGCTCCCGTGAAGGCCTCCATCATATCAATGGGAGCTTCGCCAAAACCTAGCGAGTCAGACTCGGTGGAGTTCCATAGCACCGCAGGGGTTACTGGAGTGCCAATAGAAACCTCCGGCGAGTAGACCACGCGCGCCTGCCATCCAGATAATGCTTTAGACACGCTATCCTCCTACGGTTACCTGGGTTGCTATCTTCACGGTGAAGTGAGCGCCGTAACGAGCGTTTGTCGATACCGGCCCCTTCACGTACTTAGCGCGGCCTAGGGACTCGTTATCCAGGGCGGTCCGCGCGAAGCCGCCCAGGCTATTATACTCGAGAGCGTCGTATATAGAGCGCAGCTTGGAGGCTATAACCTCCGCGGCGTTCTCTATGCGCTCAGGCGTTGACACCCAAACCCACACCTCAAGCGTGAAGTGCTGGAGATAAGAGTTGGCAGTCTCCGCCTCACGATACTCCTCAACCTGCTCGATATTGACCCAATAGCTGCTAGCACTAGCCGGCTGCTGATTGCCGTAGTCCTTTGGGACAACTAGATAAAGCTGCGGAGCTTCATCGGCGGTCATTATTGCCGCTCCTAGCCGATGCCCGGCGTCGTTAATGCTCCACGATGCCACTAGAATCTCCCCTCGAAGGCGCGTCCCATCCAGTTGTCAAGCGCGGTGGCAATCTGCTCGTCAAGCTCATCGTCAACGCCACCGACGCTATTGCCGCGCTCTTCTTGATAACCGGCAACGTCAACGTTGCGCTGCCCTCCGGGGCCTGCAGAGATGCCGTCCCTTGTCACCGTGACGCGTAGTGACGAGTATAACTCGCCGGTGTCTATCAAGTCACTGCTCCACGGCGAGCCGTCTGCATTGGACTGCGTGGCAAACCTGCGCTCCCACGCATCGCGAAAACACGGCTCGAGCTCATCCTTGAGAAGCCTAAAGAGCTCGTCAGGCTTAAGATGAGACGCCACGCTTGATAGGTGACTGGGCAGCTCTTCAAAACCAATTATCATCGCGTCATCACCAATTGATGCGATTTAGCACCCGGCCCGTGGCTAGCGCGCCCCTGATTGGGATGACACGCTATCTCCCAACGCATGCCGGCAACAAACGGTGCGGCGTCAACGAATCTGATATAAGCACCCAGCGCTAGCGGTGTCCATGATTTACTCAACGGGACACCCTCTTCAACCCAACCCTCGTCATGCTTGTATTGCCAGCGGAACGTCTGCGTGCTTATCTTACTCCCTGTGCCGTCAATCTCAACAACGAAGGTACGCGGATAGTCTCCGAGGAACCACTGATTGGGCACTTCAGAGTTGGAGAAGCATAACCCGTATACCGGAGCCGTGACGGTGCCGTTATCAACGCCCACCGCCGGGGCAATGCCGCGCTCCCACTCTGCAGTGTCGTGTACCTGGATAACGTGTTTGCCATCAGCAACCCCGCGGAGTATCTCCTCGGCGTCTTCGTGAAACTTGTTCCAAAAGCCGGAGCTAGAGGTCTGCCCCTGCTCCATGCGCCGCTTAAGCCCTAGATAGACACTCTCCAACGCGGCGGCCTTGCGAATCCAGAAGGGATAAGTAGTCCCGCTCTCGGCAAATACCGGCCCGTGAGAGTCAAGCAGCGTGGCCTGCACCCAATCACTAGCGGCAGTTATGATAGCATCAGCGTCAGTCCCGACGAGTGACGCGAAGTCCTCGTAGAACACGACGGCGTCTTCTACCGTGCAATACTTAGGCATGTAGTCTCCCGTATGATATGGGCAGGGCCCGCCTATTGAGATAAACAATAAGCAGGCCCTATGGTTCACGGTTTGGCGCGAAGGACTAGCTGACGCCCCGGATTGCTCCCTCGCCCCACTTGTGGTCAAAATACCAGCGGTCAAGCATAAGCTGCCGCCCGACACGGCGTTGCGCAGTTTCGCTTCCGGTCGGGCGCCGCTCTTCACGCGTAACTACCGCTGCGGGGTTGAAGACAATCGGCCAGGAGGCTGCCGTTGCGCGCAGGCAGTAATCAACGTCTGCGTAAAACTCAACGAGCCACTCGTCAAGCATGCCCACCTCACAGAGCATGCCTGGATGGAGGGCGACGGCTAACAGTGATACCCACCTCGGGGTGTCTCTCACTATATTATCAGCGCCGCGCATGCCGGTTAAGCATTGCGCCATGGGATAGCCCACCCCGTAACCACCGCAGGCAACTATTGAGGGATTGCTCTCCTTGACCTGCATGGGGGCGGCTAGACCGGCCCCGGAGGCAATCTCCGCAGTCAATACGTCAACACACCCCGCCTCGGGGATAAAGGCGTCGTGGAGTATCACCGGGCAGTGTTCTGCATCATAAGTGGCGGTGAAGTGTCTCAATGCGGCGTTAATGGCACGCGTGGTGCCGGAGCGTCCTCCGTTGATGGCGTTGGGATATTCTTCAACGCTCAACCCGCCGTCGGTATTGTCAATCACGTGCACGGTTTCAACGGCAACCAGGCTATCCAACACGGCCCGTAGGCGGGCTGCATCAGCGGTGGCAATAACGTACACTATCGGCGTCATTTTGCCTCCCTAGTCGCGAAGCGCTCGCTGTTAAGCGTATCCGTTAAAACACGCGCCAGGTCTATACTTGCCGAGCACGGAGCTTCACCATGACGCAGAGAGGCTAGTTTGCCGAGGGTGCTATTAACCTCCTCCGCCAGGGCGTGTGGGGTAGTCCCGAAATACTCGTGAGGCTGCTTGTGATTGAGCTCAACCGGCGGGAGCTTGGGTATATCATCGGCCTCGCGTGCCTCGTCGTTAAGCAGGGACAACAACTCAAGCTCGCGTTTAGATAGCGCTTTAAAGGCCTGACGTGACTTAAGCAGGCAATCACTCGCGACGGAGCAGCATTTACACAACTCGCCGGTCTTCTTATTGCGCCTGTAGGTTGACTCGACGGTGAACTCGTATTCATAATCACGGCTACGCGTCCACGCGGGGACGGTAGTGTAGCACGTCAGATGCAGCGTGCGCACCGCCTCGGCCAGGTGGGACACACACGTATCAGCACTAACCAGCAGGTCAGCCCGTGTAATCAGCGCTGCAGTCGCGCGGATATCATGCGGCGTGATGCTATCAGGCCATGGCAGGAGTGCGTTGACGGGGTTCGTCTCTCCGTTGAGTACGCTGAACATGACGCGCCAATTGCCACGCCGCTCGGCTCCCTGGGCAGGCTCCCAGAGCAATACGGTGACGTTGTCAAGCTCCTTAAGCACATCGAGCATATCAGTCACACGATAAAGCGTCCGCGGTGGCGCACTCGCATAGGGCTGCAGCATGATAACCGGACGCGGGAAATCCCTTAAGACACCCGCCGCCCACTCCAACTCCGGGCGTGTCGGATAGTAAAGCGGCCTGCGCTCGTGAGCCGGAACTCGGCAGGGGTCGATATGCGCCCACGAGAAGTGCAGGTCATAGGCGTTGATAAAGTCAGAGTTCTGCGAAGCCCACGTTAAGGCGTGCGGGGAGTTGACTTCAATCACCTGATAATAGTCAACGGCGTTGAAGGGATAGATGCTGCCATCACCGGCGTAGTATTGACCCAGGCTGCCCAGCGTCGGCATCGCATAGCCGTCATACTCCGTTAAATCAGACGGATACTTGTCATCTATAAACCCGATAGGCCCGCCGCGGCTCTGCCCCCACGCCTTCGTGACGTGCGGGTTGTTCTCGAGAAGTGGCAGCGCCTCCGGCGTGGTTGCCACGTGAACGGAGTAGCCCATCAGAGATAGCCGCCTGATGACCGGCGTGCAGAACATCAAGTCGCCCAACCCGCCCCAACGCTTAATAAGAAACGGCTCAGACTTAAGCGCGCGCTTTTTCCTAGCCATGCTTCTTCACCTCGCCGGCAACGTCTTCATCAGACAAACCCAATATCGCAGCCACGCGGTTGATAAAACCCATCTGCGCATCAACGGTGGCCTGCGGGAGAAACCGCGAGCGCTTAATGTTAGCCTCAACTACCTGACTAAAGGTGCGGCGATGCTCAATCGCAACGTCACGCGCGATGACCCATTTCCCGCGCACTGCGGGATAGGTGTGTGGGTTATAGCTAAACACCAATGCGTTATCACGGCTGAGGCGTATCTGATAGTCCAACCCCTCGGGGTCAGTCTCCGTCGCACGCGCAACGTTCACGCCGTCAACTAGATTGACGCGCGGAGTGATAACCGTGGTTACCTGGTGCTCCTTAAACGCACGCATTGCGATAGCCATCAGCTTATCAAGCTCGGCGGCGCTTAACCACTCGTCAACGTCAAGCTTGAGCATCCATTTACCTGCCTGCGCAGCCATGGGGCTTATCGCGTTAAATACCGGCTCGCACATGCCCAGCGTTGGCGCGCGGAATAGGTCGACGTTACACTCACCGGTGTAACCCGCGATGAACTCCTTAATCTCCGTTAGCGTGCCGTCAGCGGAGTCCTGGTCAATGATGACGATATCATCAACCAGCCCCGTCCAATGCTCAAGCCATGGCTTAACCCGACCGGCTTCATTGTAGACTGACACGCCCAGCAGTACGTCTTTTCGCATTGATACCTCGCTTTAGATGGGGAGAGAACCCTCTATAGGCTATAACAACTTAACGGGGTTAAGGTTCATTTTGCCCATGAAAGCATCAGGGGCCCGAGATTGACTCGAGCCCCCTCTGCCTGCTAGGGTCTAGCGCCTATCAGCCCGCGTGATAGACCTTCCAGACACGGCCGTTAGCCGTGCCATCCACCGGCCTGACGTAGCCAGCAACGGCATACCAACCAGCCTTGCCGACACGACCGAAGTCCTGACCGGCGTCAGCGTAGTAGGTTATCAGGTCGGGGCGCAGGAAGTTGTCGTATCCGTAGACTGCATTGCGCCCGAAGACAACGGTAGTTCCGGCACCGGTTCCGCCATAAGTCGTCGAAGTGGCCGAGCCCACCTCTTCGATAAAGCTGAAACCGCCGAAGACCATAACCTGCCCGAAGGCATAGATAGAATCCCTGCCGAGATAGGCTGCCTGATTGGCAACCTCCGCCTTAAGGGTCTCGAACATCCCAGGAGTGCCGACCCAGCGATATAGGCCGTCCTCGAAGGGCTCAACACCCATCCTGCGAAGCTCATCGGCAATCTTCCTCACGTGCGTCGAGTTCAGCGGGGCGGTGCCAAGAGTGCCGGAGTCGTTCTTGACAATCGTCGAGCCGTTAGTGCACGCGAAGTAGTTGGTGGTGGCGAGGAACGTGTCACCTATGAGCTTGTCGCGGGACTTCATCGCGTTCTTGGCGAGCGAGATGGCAGACGCAGCCTGCATATCAACACTCGAAACCCAATCGGCGAAGTTGGCGATAACCTCTGCCTTGCCGTACTCTTTAAGTGTACCAGTCACCTGAGACAGCGCGGTAGAGTTCTCGGCCGGGACCTCAGTGCCCTCAGTTAGAGCCGTAGAGACAACAGTCAGGTCACCAACGCTGGTTAGCTTGAAGTGCCTGCCCATGCCGGGGCCGCTGATTTCAACTCCACCGTAGGTCTGGCCGAGAAACTGCGACCAGACGGAGTACAGCGGGAGCTGCTCCTCAATAGCGGGAACCCAGTAGTCAGGCTGCAACACGCTACCCGTGCCGCCGGCAGACCATCTGGAACTAGGGGTCCAGGCCACTATCCTTCTCCTTTACTTGTTTTTCAAGCCCAGTGGGGGCTTCATGGTTTTCCGGCGAAGCTCTTCAAACTTCGCCTCGTCAAACTGCCCAGTGCGGTCGGCCGGAGGAGGCGGCGTAACTGCTCCTGGAGCAGCCGGCCTCTTGAAGAAGCCTTCATTACCCTGCTGCGGCACTGGCTTGGAGGCTTGCCAGTCTGCTAAAACGGCATCCAGACGCTCTTGTAGCTCTTCAGCGGTGTCGAAGCCCTTCAACGCCTCCGCGTCGTATAGTCTCCGCAGTAGCTTCGCCTCCGCCTCGGGCACCCCGGACATCTTGCTGGATACCATGCGCTCGTATAGCAGCGCCTTATCTCTCTTGGCGATATCAGCCTCGTGAGATGCGACCTTGCGCGTCAACTCCTCGACGAGGGCTTTAGCACGGTCAAGCTCCGACATCTCAGCCTGAGCCTTCTCGTTCTGCACCTTCTCATACTCGTCAGCCTTGGCCGCCCTCTCCTCCAGGGACTTGGCCTTGGCTTTCAACGCCTTAAGGTCATCCTTCACTGCTACGAACGCTCGGTCCATGGCCTCATCGGAATCGAAACCCCTTCTCTTCCAGATAGGCTCAGGACTCTCGACAACGGCACCGGGTTCTGCTGTATTGTCCACTGACAACCTCCGAGTTGTGCGCCCCACCGGACGCTACTATTGACTTAAACAGTTATTGGACCCGAGGGTTCACTGATTGCGTCAAGTTCACTCTGAACCGCATCAGCACTCCACCCGGGATGCAATGCGCTCACGGCCTCTTCGCGGCTCATCACGCCGTTATTAACGCCCTGCACGAGGCCGGAAATCAACACGCTGCGGTCAACTGGATAAGACACCGGCTCGAATTGTATCGACGCCTGATTGGTCTGCTCCATGATGCGTGCCGCGTAGGGCTCCTCCCACTCGCCGTAGGCGCTCGGGATAGTCCACCCGGGAGGGAGATAACCGTAATACGCTAGCGCCGCGATTGACTCACCCATCAGGTCAATCTCCTGCTCGCGCGCCACGGCCTCCTTCTCCTTCATCAAGTCCGACATCGGTATCATGGCAATCTCAAAAGCCCTGCCGCTTGATAGATTGCCGATATGCTCAAGGTCGCCCGTCGCCACACTAGGCACGCGCGAGGTTTCGTGTATCATATTGACGATGAAGTTGACCAACTCCATCACGGGCGTTATGCTGGGGTCAGACTCGAGGCGCTTGAAGAACTCCCCCGAGCCAAGCCCTCCGGCAATAGTCCACATCTCCCCGGGGGCGTATCTCAACGAACCCGGCTCGACGTTGATATTAGTCACTATCGGCGAGTGCACGTTCCAGATTATCTTCTCCCCCGCCGTGCAGATAAGGTCGTTCAACCCGTCAAGCATCTTGATAAGCGGTATCACGTCAGACCTGCCGTGGGCATCATCGGGGTGGTCAGCACCCCTCCAGAAGACGCAGCCGAGGAAATCACCCAACACGTTGTATCCACCGTCAGCCAGCGGGACGCGTTTGCCGTCCTCGAAGAGCACGTGTATGCCCGGGGCGATGATATCGCCAGCACCGTCACGCTGATGACGCGTCACAACCTCAGTGATATGCTTAACCGTCTTATGCCCGCGCAGAGAGTCCTGCACCTGAGTGTCAACGTCACGCGTATCAGAGAAGTACTCGTGTATCACCCCGATTGGTTTCCCGTGCGGGTCCTCCGGGTCGAGTATGGGCACGGAATTGCCAGCCCCGTAGTCATAATACTTAACCGCACCGGGATAGCGAATCCCAATGCCGATGACGTCGTTTTTAGCCAGGCTGGCTACTTTAGAAACGCGCAGCATCACGCGGCCCATATCGCGCCACGTGGGGGCTAGTATTGCATCAAGCTCTTCATCGCCACTAGTACGCCGCACACCGCGGCCGTAGAGTGCCGTGGCAATCTTATCAACGATGACTGAAGTCAACGCGACAGGGAGCCAGCAGCGCTTGCGGCTAGCAACGTCACTCGAGTTCATCGCACCGGTTATCACTGGCTCCGTGTTGTTGTCATAAAGCAGTGACGCACGCTCAATCTCCTGCAGCGGCCGGCGGTCAACCTGCGTGAGAAGGCGCATCAACGCCTCGTAAGATAGGTCAGGCGCCAGAAAGTAACTCATACTCACACCTTCTTCATGCTTTGTGCCGTAACCGCACCACGGTGGCGCCACTTGATATAGTAGCGCAACGCATCCGCGGGATGGTCAGTCCGGCCGTCCTTCACGGGTAGTTCCGATGATTGGCTGTCGGGATAGCCGTAGTTCTCCATGGCATATATCAACTCGTAGCACTCCGGTGCTATATAGAGGCGCACCTCTCCTTTAGCATTACGAAGACGTGAGCGCACTAGCTGCAGGTCGTCGAAGATGCGCGACGGGACACTCTGCCACGTCTGCCGCGTACGCCTAAAATACTCCTGCGCCTGCATCCAGCGTACGAAACTCGTACCCGTCTCCTGCGAAGTGGCACGCCCCGCGATATCGCAGACGAAGGCTTCATACCCCTCTGCGGGTTCATAACGCTCTATCGCCTCCAATACGTCAGCGTAAACCATTTTAGGCTGAACTATCTCACGGATGACAAAATCCTCCGACGAGACACGGTTGTGCGCTATCCAGAGCATGGCGCACGCGCCGTTGTAGCCAGGGTCAACCGATAACGTGATTGACCAACCCTCAAGGTCAGGCACCGGCCTGACGTGGACTTCTCTGCTGAAGTCGTCATACACCATATTGGCATATGACACAAACTCCGCCTCGTGCTGCGCGAGAAAACTAACGCGGTCTAACTGACTCTCCGCCAACTCACGCTCCGCCTCGTCATAGACAAACGTGTTAGCCCACGACGGGAAACGGATGCTCCAAAAACCGTCCTCTCGCTTCTGCCCCTTTATAAATAAGTCATACAACCAGTTACGCCCTAACGGTGTTGAGATGAACACGACACTACCCTTGCGGTCCCTTAACGTCGGGCTGAGACGCTGCTGCCAGACGCGTTCCTTAAGCTCCGCGGCTTCATCAACTATCAGCAGGTCAACGCCTTCACCTATCAGGCTGGCCTCGTGGTCAGCAGACTTGCACTCCAGCATGGCGCCCCACGGGAACTTCATCGTCAGCGTTGACTCGTTGATAACCACGTTGCGGCCCGGCATCAGCTTTTCCATCATCGGCACCAGGTAGTTCCACACCTTACGCGCCAGGTCGTACGTTTTGGAGACAACCCACACCTTGGTGTCTGTCTCAAGGCAGGCATAACACGCCAACAGCGCCGCGAGGAGTGTTTTTCCACTACGCCGACCGGCGATGACAACTATAAAGCGGTTGCCGGCAAAAAACGCCTCCGCAACCTCCCGCTGCTTGTCGTGAAGCGTATAGCCCAACGCCTCCGTTAGCCTATTGAAGACCGGCAGAGACTTGCGTAGCATTATGACGTGCCCATTGTATCTCGTTAATAGCACGCGTGCCTAGGCAGATGCCAACAACCACGAGCCACTCCCCGGGGGATAAGATTGATTTAGCCAATGCCCACGACGCAAAAATGAGCACCTCCATCTTCATGCTCGCGAAGTTCTCCGCTAGCCTCCAGATGAAGTCAGCCCAACTGCGCACCGTTGACACCCTACTGCCCCCTCCAATTGTTGCGCAACCACTGCACGTCGTCATAAACGAGGTTAATCATAACGTCCAGTCCGTTGGCGTTCTCCTTAAGCTCAACGATATCGTCAGCCATGACCTCAAATCGCGCCTCCAGCGCAGCGTACTTGTTCTCAACGACAAGCAGGCGCGCGTCGCGGTTGCCTAGGGTGAACCACAACCCGAGGATTGCCAGGATATACGGGCTGAGCGCTTTAACCCAATCAAGTATAGCACTGCTGTTAGGCTTCGTCATTTCAATCCCCCAGGTGCGCTCAATGCACACCGCGTAGATACCACCCCGCGTCAGTTGTCGTGATTGCGGTCACGCCTCAGCCTCGTCAGGCGTCTCTTCACCATCCGTGGCATCGGCGTCATCAGTGGCGTCAACTCCAACGCCGTCAGTTGTATCCACCGCTTCGGCCAGCATGATGTCAAGCGGGGAGCGCTCCTTGGGGGCGTGTATCACCTGATGCGCGGCGTACTCCTCTGGATGCTTACGCTCGAGATACCACGTCGCGGCGCGCAGGCGTACGCTATCACTCGCGCCATGCTCTGCCATGTAAAGCACAACGCGCAGATATTTCTCCTTAAGGGATAGCTTGGCAATGCCGTACTCGCTGCGGAATGCAGGGTCGCTGCGCTTCCACAAACCGATAGTCCCGCTGGAGAGTCCTAGCTTCTCCGCGGTGTCTTTATCAGTTAACCCGTTGGCAATGCACTCAATGACGGCTTCCTTCGTCCCCTCCGGATAAGCACGCGTGGGGCGGAATGCCGATTTGCGTTTAGGCATGATGCAAACCCCCAGATAAGGTTGCCTCTATGCCTATAAACAACTATCAGGCCGCTTGGTTCACCTATTCGGCGTCAGAGCCTTCAGAATAGTACTCAACCCGCCGACGAGATAGCTCAACGTACTCTTCAGAGCAGTCAATGCCGATGAAGTCAAAACCCTCGAGCATCGCGGCAATAAGCGTTGTACCGCTCCCGCAGAAGGGGTCTAACACAAGCCCCTCCGGTGGAGTGACTAGCCGGCAGAGGCGGCGCATAAGCTCAATGGGCTTAACCGTCGGGTGATGGTTTTCACAAGCCTCATCACGCTCACGTCTGCTTACACGCGGGCAGTAAAAGAACCGCGCCGCGGATTTGCCGCCGCGACGGGGAAACAAGTCCAACACGCCCTGCGAGCCGTCGTGCATAATACCAGTCGGGCGTCTGCCTGCCGGCGAAGAGCAGTGCTCGTCACCAGGATACTCGTCACCCCACGGGATACGATTGTCGTCGATGTTGATAGCTCCAACGCCATGCGTCATGACGTTGTCAATCAACGCACCCCTTAACGGCTTGCGAGCTACTGCAATGAAATCATAACGCGGGGAGAAAGCTGGACCCCAGCCCCACCAGCGGCGGCCCTCGGGCGAAGACGGACGCAGACGCGGGATTGCGTGGCACTCTGTGGTGGTGCTGCGCAAGTTGTCGTCAACGTTGTACATCATCGCCGCGCAGCGTTTGCCGATGACTTCGCTCTCAACACCAAGACGCTTATCAATAGCGAGCCCAATATCAGATTGCGTCATCCCGCCGCCGTTATGGCGGCACCACACCCACACGTCACGGATATCAAACCCAGCAGCGACAATAGCCGCGGCTAGGTTGTGATACTCACGCGGCACTGCAAAAGCCAAGCAGTGTCCGCCCGGCTTCAGTACGCGCAGACACTCCGCCCACGCCTCCGCACCAGGCACTCCACTATCCCAGGCTTTGCCCTTGATATTAATCCCGTACGGCGGGTCGGTTACAACGGCATCAACCGATGCCTCCGGCAGGGACCCCATCACCGCAGCACTATCTCCGCATAGGATTTCTCTTGTCATAGCAGCTCCCGCAGCTTTTTACGCGCGTTGTGCAGACGGCTCTTAACCGTACCGAGCGGTATCTCTAGATGGACGGCTATATCACGCATCCGCCAGCCATCCTCCGAGAGCGAAAACACCTCGCGATAGATTGCCGGGAGGGCATCAACCGCGCGCTCGTAGGCATCACTCGTACACGCGCCCTCGCCACGCGGGGCTAGAACGTTAAGCCCATCCTCGGGCAGCTCCCCGTCAAAAGCGTCAACCACAACCAGCTTGCGCATCTTAGCGGCGTTGATATAGAGATTGCGCGCTATCGTGGTTAACCACCCGCGCATATTGTCTCCGTTAAACGTGTCACGAGCCTCAAGGGCTTTCACAACGGCTTCACCCGCCAGGTCAGCCGCGTCTTCACGGTTGCCAGTCAGATGGTAGCACTTCTTCAATAACGCGCGATAGTTGCGCGTCAACTGCTTATCAAAATCATCACGCTTCATTGCTCTCACCTGGGCAATACGTAAACGGCTGGGTAGTCGACAACGCAGCCGTACGGTTGGCGTAATCAACAGCATCGACTAGCGGCTTCTCGCAAACCGCCAACGCAGCCATGAAGATATCACCAGCGCCTATCGCATCAACGGTTTCAACCTCGTGCCCGCTATAAAACCGCGGCGTGGCAGCACCCAGCTCGGCCAATACCGCACCGGCATAGCCGCTCGTGGCAACAACACTAACGCCTAGCGCGTCACGCAATGCCATGGCACTCTCCGCGTGTGTGGGAGCGGGGGCCATCATGTATACCTCTTCGGCATTGGGCTTAATGACCGCACAATGCCCGTAAAGCGCACGATGAACCGGTTTGGGGTCTATATACACACGCTCCGCAAACGGCTCGAGAACGGCCATCACGGCCTCGGTAATGCAGCCCTTATTATAGTCAGACACCACAATGCGGTCTGCTTCACTGGCTAGATTAAAAAGCCGCCCGAGCTGCCCACGTGAGTATTGCACGTCAACGCCGATATCCTCTTCATCAACACGGCAAACCTGCTGCGTGCCCGCTAGCACGCGCGTCTTTACTATCGTCCGCTTGAGATTGGTCATCAACCCGCTGGGATTGACACCCGATTTAGTCAGCTTGAGCATTATTGACGCCCCGGCAGTGTCTCCACCAACGTTACCCCATAAGTCAACGTGCTTTGCGCCAAGTATGCGACACGCCCTCGCGACGTTGGCGGCCCCGCCTAAACGCGAAGTGGGCCCGCCACGCGGGACTAGTATGATGGGCACGTCAGCCTCGGGCGATTTGCGCGTGTAGCGCCCGATGATGTAGCGGTCAAGCATAACGTCTCCGACTACGAGTATTCTCACTTCACACCTCTACGCCTCTTATGGCGCCCGTTGCGCGCGCCAGGAGATGCAGTACACTCCCGGTCACGTCTTCTATTATCTGCGTGTCGTCTGACGGTATATCAAGGCGCAGACTGGAGAGGTTTAACAGTTGATTGTTCTCCCACGGCATACGTCCCGAGATGCCAATGACTACCCCGCCAGCGTTGACCATTAACCTCGCGGCACGCAAAACGTTTTCACTCCTCCCACTCGAGCTGATTGCTATCAACACGTCACCAGGCTCCGCATTGCGCAGTTGCGCCGTGAAGATATCGGCGTAACTAGCGTCATTGGCCGTTGCCGTTAAGACGGCAGTGTTGGATGATAACGATTGAACACGGCTATGCCCGGCCAGCTTCATAAGGTCAATCACGAAGTGGTCAGCCATGGAGGCACTCCCGCCATTGCCGCAGACGTATATCGTGGCATCACGCTGTATAGCCGCTAGCAGCGCCACGACGATATCAGTCACCCGCGGGCTGCTCAATGCCTCAACGGCATCGCGCAACGCATCAACGTAGTTAGCCTGATAGCTCAGCACGTCACTCCCTCCAGAGATTGCTCTCGGCGAGGCGCTCAAGCTCAATTACGTCGCACCACGGTTGCGATGCGATATCAGCCTTGGGCACTAGCACGCCGGCAACCTTGTTATCACCGTTGCGGAATCTCTTAATCTCATAAGTGCCCTCGTGGAGCTTGTCATGCAGGAAATTGCGCATCGGCTGCGTCTTAAAGAGATAACACTGCTCACCGAAGACGTGGACCTGAAGATTGGCCTCCGTGGTGTAAATCCCCGAGGGGTGTTCATCCTCCCCGGCGTGAAACTCAAGGCAGAGATTGGGGCTGGAGGCGTAGTTGCTCTCATCCTTAACCTCAAGGAGATGACAACGCAACCCAGGGATGCCTACCGCCATATCGTAGGCATAAGTATTCGGCCCCGCCATCACGCGCAAGCCCGCCTCAACTAGTATCCCGGCTATGACGCTCTCCGTGCTCCGCCCTATCGCTAGGTCAGTCAGCCAGTTGCCTTTTGCCATCTCCTCGCCTCCCGTGAAATAAGCCTCATCTACCCGCTCAAGACTATTATAGTCGACAATTGTAAAAAAGCAAGTCGACTCCCCCTGATACACCATGCTACTCCGCCGCCGTTATGTCAAGCAGCTTGTCATAACCACGCTCGCGGATAGCATTGGCCGTGACGGTATAGTCTATCCCGTACGTGCGCGTCAGCTCCTCAAGGTTGTTGTAAAACCGGCGACACGCTATCGTCTCCTCCGAAACACGCGGGCGCACCTCGTTGATGTTCCACTGATTGATAAACTTGTCCCAATCACCACGGAGAAACTCCGGCGAGCTCCAGTACGTCTTCTCAAAAGCCTCTGACCAGTCTTCGTCACGCATCCGCATGGCTAGCGCACGCATCACGAGTACCCGCGAGGTGTTGAGCCTATCAGCCGCCTGCGCGGCTATCTCCGGCAACACCTTGCGCCAACGGTTGATAACCGAGTTGACCTGCGCGTGACGCGCTTCCTTATATGAAGAGTGTATCTGACCCATCACCATCTCAAGCTCAACGTCAAACTCCCCAGGACGCTCCGCGTCACCACGCCCACCACCTGCGCGCGGCGAAAACCTCTCGCGGCATTTATCCAGATAAGCATCAACCAACTCGCGGGAGGCCGTGTCGTCTTCGTTGTGATTGATTATCTCCGGGGGAGTTGCGACGGAAAACCCATAACGCGGCGCGGCAGAAACTTCAGCGGCAATTTCCGGCGACGCCGCGATAAAACTCTCTGGCTCATCTGCGGCCCGATGATTGTCATTAGACCGGTCAGTCTGGTTAGAAAAGAAAAATTGTTTAGTCCCGGCCGCCGTAAGGCGGCCTTCAAAAGGCTCGTCCTCCTTCTCCTGCAGCTCTGCTGCTTCTGCAGCTTCTCTCTTACTAGAATTGTTGCTATCCTTGTCAGAGCTGGCAGGTGCCAGCGCACCCTCGACTGGTTCTACCGGTTCAGCGCTCGCCTCTCCTGTTGCTTTCCCCTTAACCAGATTTTTTTGCTCGCGCTTAATAATAATCTCTGTAGTATTCTCTGTAGTACTCTCTGTATACGTGTCACCCTGGGGGGCAATAGGTATTGCCCTGGAAGGTAATAGGTCATGCCCTGCAGGGTAATACCTATTACCTTGGCTTACAGTATCAACAACTTGCGCGCTCAGGGTTTTCAGGGCTTCAACGTTGATGCCGATGAACAAAACGTTAGAGAGTGTTAGTCCCTCGTCCGTGGAGATGTTCCTCAACTCCCGGGAGACTACCCCGAGTTCCTCGAGGGTATCCATGGCTTCACGCACCTGCTTCTTCGAGATACCGAACTGGTCTGCGAAGCTCTGATAGCTGCGCTGCAGCTTATCAGCCTTGAAGCGCTGGGTGTAGCCCTTAAACTCGCCGGTGGCTTCATCGCGCACCTCAACGGGCCTATACCAATAGACAATCTCCGCTAGGATGATGATAGCGTTGAGATTGGGTTTCCCGCTAGGGAACGTGACGTTCTTATACCACGCATGCGGAATGACGTTACCGGTGATGTTGACCTCCGCCATGTCAACTACCGTGCGCGTAGCCGGATATCCGGTCATGGTTCTCCCTCTCTGGGTTGAATTGCCCTCGGTTGACTGATAACCCCTCTGCTCTATAAACAATTTAGAAGCCGAAAGGTTCATCTCTCCTCCTTGCCCTTATTATAGTACAATAACGCGATTTGTCAAGTCCTAGTTCCCGCTCCCGCATCAGTTTAAGCATCATTCACCTCCCCGTTCAGCAATAGTATAGTCGCCCCCGCAGGCGTGTCAAATTTCCGAGCCCGGCCTCCCACCACGGCTTGATTGCCACCGACCCGGCCGCCGCACAAGTCCACCCTTAACCAGAAAACACCCCCGCGTCTGATATCTCCCGGGTATACCCGCCCGATTGGGTTAAAATCCCCGCATTGGCCCCTGAGAGCCCGTATTTGAGGTTTTAGCTATTTCCGCGTGTAGGACACCCACCCGTGGTTAAATAACCACAAAACGCATCACAAGCCCGGCTAGGGTATTACCCTGACAAAACGCAGTGCTGCATTGAGATGCACGGATTGGTGTTTTGGGGAGGGTGAGGTTTTCATCACTCACCTTTTGTCGCGATTGCGTATCTTTGAAACCCTCAACACGTTATGTCATAAATGCGGATTAAGGGTGGCTTAAGCCACCCTAAAAAGTCAGGGCAACACCCCCTACCCTGGAGGGTAATACCTATTGCCGTGGAGGGTAATACCTATTGCCCTGGCGTGACTGATAAAAAGAGACCCGGAGGCTGTTGCACCCCCGGGTCCCAGGTTGAGTGGATGCGCTTTATCTAGGACGCAGGTTGCCCCTGAAACGCCTATATGCACCAGCGCGGCGGTTAACATCACGCCTGCAGCGCATCACGCGTCCACGGGGTAGCCTGCCGGTGTCGGCATTGAGACGGATTGCCTCGTGAAGCTTACACTGACGGCAGACCGCCTCCTCCCATACCGCGCTCTTACGAGCTAGCGTGGGGGCACCGCAGTACATGCAGGCAACAACCCCTAGGTCATCAGGGTTAATCCCCGCCTCTTTAGCCTCGGCTTCATCCAGGGCTAGAGCGGCACGCGCAACACAAACGTCCATGGCATCCAGCAGTTGACGAGTCTCTTCATCGTTAGAACGCATGATAAGCCTCCTCTGCGGAGCGGTCATGCTCCGCCGTGCCATCTCGCCTAGCAGTCACGTGATTGTGCATGGGGCAGAAGGGGGAATCGTCGCTGGGGTCTATCAGCCGGTCGCAGCATTCGCAGGTTGACATCTCGGGCTCCTATCTGTTTGCGAGCAGGGCCTTTTCCCCACTCGCCTATATTATAGGTGCCTTTTAACCCCTGTCAAGTTTTGAGTCAAAACACAACACGTTTTCTATCACGCAGTTGCACGAGTGAACGAAACCCCTCCGATTTTGTTATATAATTGTCCCCTTTCTTTTGGAGGAAGCCATGGCGTTGTCAATCTGGGTGCGGTACGGTGCTGATATGAAGACTGCGCGCGTCAGCGTGACTGACGGAAAGGCGTTGTCCAACGTCACCTTCTATGAAGATGACGAGAGCGATGCTGGACACACCATCATCGCAGAGCTGCCTGACTTATTCGGGAGGTTGCTTGATGACGGAGGCAGAACCGGGACTCGGCGCGTTTCTTAGAGACTTATATAACCGGGAGCTGACCGTCCGTTGGATTATCGCCGCGGGGAAACTATACACGCCACCGCCCGCGCCACCTGATTGGGAGGATTATGAGTACGAGCTTGAAGAAGGGTGACGGCGATATTAAGGCCGTGCCGTGCGAGGTGTGGTCACGCGTCGTCGGATACTATCGCCCGGTGTCGTCATGGAATGAAGGTAAGCGGGAGGAGTATCGCGACCGCGCGGTGTTTAGCCCGGATGACTTAACCGCACTGCCACTTATCGAGTCTGATGATTACGGAGAGGCGTTGTGAAGGCACGGACGCGTACTGCGCTGATTGTCATTGCTGCCGTCGCGGTAGCAGCTCTCCTCGGTGTGGTTTTCCGAGAGCATCTGCCGGCGAGGGCTTGGCCGGTTAAGCTAGCGCTGCCGACTCTATCGCTCCCTAAACCCGCACCGCTGATGCCAGAGAAGGTTACCGTCGAGGTTGACGGACGCTGGGTGCCTGACGAGATATACACTCCGAGAGACACGCTACCCGTACACGTTGACGTTGCTATCTCGAGGAGAGATACCTCGGCCGTGGTGACAATAGGAGAGCAGGCCGTGCTTGTCGACTCCGTGCGTGTTGTTATAGAACCTGCGCGGCTGCGCTGGAGTGTATACGGAGAGCTGGCGTCTAACGGCGAGCCCGCGGTGGGTGCGGCTTATCAACCGCTGCGCGTTATCGGCCTTGATATCGGCCCCACGTTAAGCGTTGACGCCTCCGGATTAGACTGGCTGCAGGCGGGGGTGCGCATCTCGCGTCAGGTGCATACCACGCTTAATGCGGGTCTTGAGGTGGGTTATCGTTTCTTCGAGGATGATGGGCTGCACGCCGGGGTAAGCTTCGGCATCGGGCTGTAGACTTGACAACCCGCGGTGAGTGACTATAAGTGGAGTAACGGGGCCGTCCTTGCTAGTCGGGGGCGGCCCCAGCCTTTATATAGAGGGTGTCATCGGGGTGTCGTAGGTGAAGCAGACCAGGTGGGTCGGAACTCTATTTTCAGCATCACTTACATAAGCGGGGAGCCTTACCTCAAGTGTTAATTTTTGCCAACCGGGGTCTTCTTTTTCAAAAACTATCATCCGCGTGAAGGAGGCTTTATAGGTGTCCTTACCGTAATCGCTGGCAACGTCCCCGTCAAGAGCCTCGCCATACTCGTGCCGGAAATGAATCATCTCCAGCCCGCCGACCGAGTAGCGGGCCTCCCAGCGCGTGGAGGAGAACCAACCGGTTAGCGTCACCGTCAGGTTGTGGATTCCTCGCGATATCCACGGCTCGCTGTTGCATAGGGCAATGCGGTTATAAGAGTCCGAAATGTACTCGGTTTTCCTCCACACCGACATCGTTGAAATCAGGCGCGGTTCCTGCGCGGCAAACTGGAGGTTGTTTGCTATCCCGTGCGGGAAATACAAGTCCCCGCGACCTGCTTCCGGGAGCATCTCGCGCGTGACGTAGGTCTTAATGGCTTCGTCGTTTATCTTCATGCTAGGACTCCTGCTGCCGGATTCCGTGGATATTGATATACCCGCAGACCACTGCGTTGGCGGTGTATTTTTCAACCAGTATCCGCAGGGTGTTGTCCACTATTGTGAAAAGCTGCGTGACCGCAACGCTGGGCCATTTATTCTGCCCGTCCACTACCAGCTCTCCGTTGATTGTGATATTCGGGCAATGATGCGGGTGGGACGAGCCGGTATAGCCTGAACCAAAGTCTCCGGCTGAAGAGCAGCAGATAAGCCATTGCCCGTTGTGGATGGGCACGTCAACTTCAGCCAGTAGGGCCTGCGGGCTGCCCCCGACTTCTGCTGTCACCGGGATATTGCACGACCACAGGCAGATAGGTCGCCCGAGTATCCACCCGGTGTTATTCGCGAGATACGCCCCGTAGGAGGTGGAAAGCTGTTCCGAGCCGTCGAGGACCATGCCGCCTGCCGTAAATGTCGCGGTCTTGATATCTATATCGCCCATCAGAACATCCCGCGATAGGCTATTGAGTAATCAAGAAGCAGGGTTTGGGCTACGTTGTCAGGGGTCAGCGTCACGGACACTAGATACCACCTTGGGGCACCGGTTATTGTGATATTCTTAGTGAAGGTTATCCCGGAGTTGAAACTCGCGTGCAGGACATTATCCAGATACACTCTCCCGGTGAATTGCGTGCCGGAGCCTGATTGGAGGGTAATTTTCCCGCGAATTGTGTAGGAGCCCGGCTCCATATAGGTATAGCTCTGCATGATGTTACTGTATTCGTAAACCGGAGAGCCTGAGGTTTTGGGGATGCATTTAAGCCGGTGCGTTGCGTGCAGCATTGGAGTGTATTGTTGCGCGAAGTACTCGGTGTTGTACGCCAGTGTGTTGAGTTTTTTATGCGTGAAATTCTCGCCGGGCTCCCACCAGCATTCGGGCTCGAAAACGCCTTCCGTGCCGTTCGGATTCAGGTTAGGCACTAGAACCACCTCCTGCCTGAGTTCTCCGCAAGGCTATCGCCCCAAGTCACCCACTCGGGCTCAGCGCTCGAGATAAGAGTGAAGACCACGGTGTCGGTTGCCCACTTGTAGGTGCGGTTGGCTACTATCCACGGAACGCTCTCTGGAGCGGCGTCACCGAGATAATCCTCCACCTCGTCGATAATGACACAAGTCCCCGCCGGTATCCGTCCCCATTCCCGTCCGTCGAGTTCAACCACCAGAACGGGTACTGCACCCGTGATACGCCGTGCAGCGCGGTGCGCGAGCGTTGCCGCTCCGACGTTCGAGGAGATAAACCGCGTGCTTATCGAGCGGTCGGACACGTGTTGAGGATACTCACCGACTTCAACGGATAGATGCCGCGTGGGGCCGCTGCCGTCCTTCTCGTCGAAGCCGTAGTCAATCTCCACGCGGTTGACCGGCTGAAGCAGGGAGATGCTGAAGTCCTCCCCGTAGTGTTCACTCAGGGCAACTTCTTGACAATTGGCGGACACGCAGTCCAGAGAGTAGAGCCGCACGCGCCCTTCGTGGGAGACCGTGTACGCGGTATTCAATGCCGCGCAAACCTCGTTGAGGGTAGCGATAACGTTGTCACCGTGGCGAATACGCGGCAGCTTCTCAAAAAGGTTTTTGGATACGCTAGTCAGCCACCCGGTTGTTGTCGGGTCCGTTTCGAGAATGAGCCCTGCATTATCCATGATACCCTGAATGAGCAACACGGGGTCTTCAAGAACTTGCTGAATGCAATACTCGTCCGGCCACGTCAGGCGGGCGTAGATAATCGCGTTGAAGACAAAAGACCCCGGCACGGTCGCCTCCTCAATGGTGAAGACCGTGTACCGGTATCCTCTGCTTGAGATAGTGTTGATAACCTCCTTGACCGTGATAGTGTCCTCTTCATGGTCCTGCGGATAGAGAACGTCACCTGCGGCAACAATAGGCGCTGGGGGTATTCCCGGGAAACTCCCGGATTTATGCCGAACGCAGTGTTTTCCGTCTGCAAACGAGGCATCCCAATTGCCTACCGTGCCTAACTGAAACGGTGGCTTGTGGTAGTCGAAGGTAGCGTCCTCGTAGCCCTTGAGCACGGAGTCCAACTGGATATTCACGATATTGCTCTCGTAGTCGTACTCCGGCTGTTCGTTCAATATCCCGGTGAACATTGTGTACCAGACGCCGCCTATCTGCTTCTTGACAACGAACCGCCCGAATAGATGGTAATCTCCCGCGAGACGGCCTAGTACGTTGTTGCGCATGAACTTATCGCTATCCGCAAGGGACAGTGTGCAGGAACTCGACCAGCCACGGAACTCGAGCGGCTCGTAGGCGTAGTCCACAATATCAGAACAGCTTATCAGCCGGTCGCCAAGCGGCAGATACCCGGCCATCTCCGTGTCCCCGTCGTACCAGGTGCCGACGTAGGCAACTTCGGAGGGGGCTTGCCATTCATTGTTCCGGTACGGGAAGGAGAAGCTGGAGGCGGTCCAGCGCAACCCGGTCGTTGAAGCTCCATAGAGACCAACTCGCAGCCCGTGTCGGGTGCAGGATGGGGTATAAACCTCCGCCCCTTGCGGGCCGACAACGAAGGTCTTTTCAAAAGCCGACCCGTCCTTGATACCTCCGAAGGTGCATTGCCAAGTCCCGTTCCCAAGATGCTTAACCTTCAGATACGCGCTGCTCTGCGCCCAAGTGCCTTGTACCATCCAGCCGTCCCCGTAGCTCATTGTCGTAGGCTGTTCAAGAGTCCTCGAAGTCATAAACCTGACGGTGCGTGCATTCGTGCAGAAGGTGTCCTGAATCCATAAGCATTGTTTGGTATCGCGGTCATACGCAACGAGATACTCAAGGGTACAGTGATTGTCCGTGGCTAAGCCCGCCAGACAATAGTTGAGCGTGTACTCCCCGTCAATCTGGTCCGGGGTTAGCGGGTGCCAAGTATATACCTGCGAGACGTATTGCAGATAGCCTTCACTCGGTGGGGAGACGAGTTCTAATCCGTTAGACGAT
>Ga0208940_1001273_pt1 | contig 27164 bp, 19 predicted proteins | sample AD_JPNNA6_MetaG_FD_184445 | JGI IMG/M metagenome (GOLD analysis project Ga0208940, IMG submission 184445) | Active sludge microbial communities of municipal wastewater-treating anaerobic digesters from Japan - AD_JPNNA6_MetaG (SPAdes) (version 2) | ecosystem: Engineered > Bioreactor > Anaerobic... | reverse complement strand
CTATGCCTCGGCGTTAGCACAACATCCAGCAGGGTGACCCGCGGGGCTGCGCGTCCGCGCCATGGATCACATCACGGATCAATCTTGAGCAGGATCGTCGCGGTTGACTGCGGCGATGACTAATCTGACGACATGAACGTCGCGGATGGGGTGGCGCTTGCGGGCGTTCACCAAACTCCCGCAGACGTGGTTCGGGCCATCTCGTCGACGATTCCCGATGGCCTCCTGGTGCTGGACGATTCGCGCCGGCTCGTGTTCGTCAACCGGCGGGCCGAGGAGATCCTCCAGTCGCCGATCAGCGGGTCCTTGGGCCTGTCCATCGAGGAGGCCGTGCCGCTCTGGGACTCTGAGGGGCGGCTGTGGTGGGACGTCGCCAATCCCTGGCGACAGTTGCACACCGTCAAGGGCCACCGGGAGAAGCTGCTGTGGACCGGCTCAGGGGTCGAGGTGCTCGCCACGGCACGTTACCTGCGGCCCGAGCCGCGCCAACCGGTCGAACGAGTCGTCGTCGCCTTGCGCGATGCCCTCGCCCGCCAGCGCGCCGAGCGCGACCACGCAGCGCTCATTTCCACCCTTGCCCACGAGTTGCGCTCACCGCTCACCTCGGTCAAGGGCTTCTCCTCGACGCTGCTTCGTCGTTGGGACCGATTCACCGATGAGCAAAAACGGCTCATCATCGAGACCATCGAGGCCGATGCCGACCGGGTGACCCGGCTGGTGTCCGATCTGTTGGATGTCTCGCGGATCGAAGCGGGCCGGATGCAGGTGCGGCGACGGGAGATCTTCCTGGATCCCCTCATCGCCCGGCATCTGCGCAGGCTCACGGGCCTCGGCATCCCGGAGAGCCGCATCGAGGTCGAGGTCAACCGCCCCATCCCGGACTGCTGGGCCGATCCCGACCGGATCGACCAGATCTTGATCAACCTCGTCGACAACGCCCTGACCCACGGCGCCGGGCAGATCCGGGTGCGGGTGACCAGCGGGACGGTTGACATGGTCGACGGCGCCGACGGCGACGCTCGCCCTGCGTGCATCGTCTCCGTCGCCGATGAGGGACAAGGCATCCCGGAGCGACTCCGAGCGGTCATCTTCACGCGGTTCTGGCACGGGCCGGGCCAGCGCAACACCGGCCTGGGGCTCTATATCGTCAAGGCGCTGGTCGAGGCCCACGGCGGGCGGGTCCGAGCCACCAACGGCCCGGTTGGAGGGGCAGTCTTCACGTTCAGCATCCCCGCCGGTGACCCCGCCCTCGCGTTGTCCGAAGCTGCGGCACTGAGCGTCGGCTGAGCGGTTCCCGCCCCGGGGACGGTCCAGGCCATGAACTCGATGTCGAGGCCACCCTCGCGCGGCCTAGACTCGGGCGCCGAACCCGAACGCCGCGACCAGCCCGAATGTGGAACGTGATGTCAGGACCAACTGCTCCGCTCGACCCTGCTCCGCTCGACCCTGCTCCGCTCGAGCCTGCCGCGCTTGACGCGGCCCTCGATGCAGCCCGCGAGGCGTTCGCCGCTGCTGGCGACCTCGATGCTCTCAAGGCCGCCCGGCTCGCTCACGTCGACAAGGGCGCCATCGCCGCGGCCCGCCGCGAGATCGGTGCCCTTCCGCCGGCCGCCAAGGCGGAGGCCGGCAAGTTGGTGGGCGCCGCGCTCGACGCCGTGCGCGCGGCATACACCTCGCGCGAGGAGGCCCTGCAGGCGGTGCGCGACGAGCGGATCCTCGTGGAGGAGCGCGTCGACGTCACCATGCCGACCGCGCGGCGGCCGCTGGGTGCGCGCCACCCGATCGAGCTCACCCAGGAGCGGCTGGCCGACATCTTCATCGGCATGGGCTGGGAGGTCGCCGAAGGCCCCGAGCTGGAGTCGGAGTGGATGAACTTCGACGCGCTCAACCTCGGCAAGGACCACCCGGCCCGCCAGATGCAAGACACCTTCTTCGTCGACCCGCCCGACGGCGGGCTGGTGCTGCGCACCCAGACCTCGCCGATCCAGATCCGCAGCATGCTCACCCGCAAGCCCCCGATCTATGTCGTCGCGCCGGGCAAGGTGTTCCGGACCGACGACCTCGACGCCACGCACACGCCGGTCTTCCACCAGATCGAGTTGCTGGCGGTCGACAAGGGCCTGACGATGGCGCACCTGCGTGGGGCCATCGACCACTTCGTCCGGGCCATGTTCGGCGACGTCAAGACGCGCGTGCGCGCCTCCTACTTCCCGTTCACCGAACCTTCCATGGAGACCGACTTCCAGTGCTTCGTATGCCGTGGGGCCGACGACGCGTGTCGCCTCTGCGGAGGGACGGGCTGGATCGAGCTCGGCGGGTCGGGGATGGTCAACCGCAAGGTGTTCGCGGCGTGCGGGATCGACCCCGATGTCTACACGGGCTTCGCGTTCGGCTTCGGCATCGAGCGCGCCCTGCAACTGCGCAACGGCGTGAGCGACATGCGGGACATGGTCGAGGGCGACGTGCGATTCTCCGGTCAGTTCGGGATGGCGGTGTGACATGAGGGTTCCCCTGTCCTGGCTCGGCGAGCTCGTCGATCTCGCTCCCGGTGCTCGTGGCGCAGAGGTCGCGGCGTCGTTCGTCTCGGTCGGTCTCGAGGAGGAGGCGCTGCACGGCGGCGACATCTCGGGCCCGTTGGTCGTCGGGCGCGTCCTGACCTTCGACGAGCAGATCCAGAAGAACGGCAAGCCGATCCGGTTCTGCACGGTCGATGTGGGCAACCACGGGCAGCGCGTCACCGATGGCATCCCGCAGGAGATCGTTTGCGGTGCAACGAACTTCGAGGTCGGGGACCTCGTGGTGGTCGTGCTGCCCGGCGCCGTCCTGCCTGGCGGGTTCGCCATCTCGGCGCGCAAGACCTATGGTCGGGTCTCCAACGGGATGATCTGCGCCGAGGATGAGTTGGGCCTCGGCGAGGACCACTCGGGGATCATCGTGCTGACCGACTACCTCGGTGAGTCGGTGGCCGCAGGCCTGACGCCGGGGGATGACGCCTTGGCGCTCCTCGGGCTGGGTGAGCAGGTTCTCGAGCTCAACATCACGCCCGACCGGGGCTATTGCTTCTCGATGCGCGGCATCGCCCGCGAATACTGGCACTCGCAGGGCAGCCCCGCGGGCGCCTTCCGCGACCCGGGTGTCGTCCCCACCAACCCGCCGGCCAACCTCGACGGGTATGCCGTGCACCTCACCGACGCAGCCCCCATCGACGGCGCACCCGGCTGTGACCGCTACGTCGCCCGGATCGTGCGGGGCATCGACCCGTCAGCGTCCTCACCGGCGTGGATGCGGACCCGGCTCACCCAGGCCGGGATGCGGCCGATCTCGTTGGCGGTCGACGTCACCAACTACGTCATGCTCCTCGTCGGGCAGCCCCTGCATGCCTTCGACCTGGACGCCCTGTCGGGGTCGATCACCGTCCGCCGCGCGCGGGTGGGGGAGCGGCTCACCACCCTCGATGACGTCGAGCGGGAGTGCTCGACGGAAGACCTGCTCATCACCGATGGCGGCCAGACGCCGCTGGCTCTGGCCGGCGTCATGGGCGGGGCCACCAGCGAGGTTACGGCGACGACGACGAACATCCTCATCGAGGCCGCCCACTTCGACCCGGTGACGATCGCGCGCACCTCGCGTCGGCACCGGCTGGTCAGCGAGGCCTCCAAGCGGTTCGAGCGGGGCGTCGATCCGCGGGTCGCTGACGACGCCGCCCAGTTGGCCGTCGACCTCCTCGTCGAGTTCGGCGGTGGCACGGTCGACCCGGGCGTGACCGATGTCGACACGACGAGTCCGCGCACGGCATACCCCTTGGATGTCACCCTGCCCGGGCGGTTGGTGGGGGTCGACTACTCCCGTGCCCGCGTCGTGCAGATCCTCACCGACTTGGGCTGCACCGTCGAGGACCCGGGGGTGGCCCCCACGGAGGTCGTCTTCGTCACGCCCCCGTCGTGGCGGCCGGACCTCAGCGATGGCCCGGACTACGCCGAGGAGGTTGCTCGCGTCGACGGCTACGACCGGATCCCGTCGGTTTTGCCGACTCCGAGCGACGGCCGCGGGCTGACGCACGCCCAGGTGGTCCGGCGGATCGTGGCCAACGCGCTGGTCGGGCGGGGCTTCACCGAGGTGCTCAGCTATCCGTTCGTCGCGGCGGACTTCGCGGACGTGCTCGGGATGACTCCCGACGACCCCCGCCGTAACGCCGTCCGCCTGGCCAACCCGCTGTCCGACCAAGCGCCACTGATGCGGACTTCGGTCCTCGACACGCTGCTGGATTCGTTGCGCCGCAACGTCTCTCGTGGGCAGCGAGATGTCGCGCTCTTCGAGCTGGGCATGGTGACGCGGCCGCTGCCGGGTTCATCGAACACCGCTCCGGTGCCTGGCGTCCTGGAGCGGCCTGACGACGAGACCATCGCGTCCATCGATGCGGCCGTGCCGCCGCAGCCTCGGCATGTCGCGGTCGTCCTGTCCGGTGACGCCGATCGGGCAGGGTGGTGGGGCCCCGGCCGCGCGGCCGACTGGACCGACGCGATCGACGCCGTTCGCGCCGTGGCCGGTGCGCTCTCGGTCCCTGTCGAGGTGACCGCGGCCGACCTCGCGCCCTGGCACCCTGGACGATGCGCGAAGGTCGCCCTCGCCGACGGCACCCTGCTCGGGTATGCCGGTGAGCTGCACCCCAAGGTGCTCGGTCGCCTGGGGCTGCCGGCCCGCACGTGTGCGGCGGAGATCTCCGTTGAAGTGCTCACCGCAGCCAGCGAGGAGCCGACCCGGCTGCGCGCCTTCTCGACCCAGCCGGTGGCGTTGACCGACGTCGCGCTCACCGTGGCCGAGTCGGTTGCCGCGGGCGAGTTGCAGGCGGTCTTGCGTGAGGCGGCCGGCGAGTTCCTCGAGTCGGTGATCCTCTTCGACGTTTATCGCGGCGAGCAGGTCGGGGCCGACAAGAAGTCGATGGCCTTCCGCCTGGCCTTCCGCGCCCCTGACCGGACCCTGACGACCGATGAGGTCAGCCGGTTCCGCGACGCGGCGGTCGCTGCTGCTGCGGCCCGGTTCGGAGCCGTCCAGCGCTGACGACCCGCTGGGTCAGCCGCGAGCGAGGTCGGCGATCTCGTCGGCGCTCGCGTTGCCGCCGGTGCAGATCACGGCCACGCGGTCGGGGTGGCTGGTGGCTTTGAGCAAGCCGGCGAGGGCCGCGGCGCCGGCGCCCTCGGCGAGAGTGTGGGCCACGTGGGCGAACACCCGGGCCGCGTCGCTGATTTCGGCGTCATCGACGATGACGAAGTCGGCCAGCCCGGCACCGATCACCGACTGCGGGAGCTCGAATCCCCGGCCCGTGGCCAGACCGCTGTGGCGGGTGAGGCAGGGTGCCGTCTCGATCTGCCCGGCCCGCCAGGAGAGGTATGCCGCGGGCGCCGCATTGGACTGCACGCCCACGATGCGGCAGTCCGGGGCGAGCCGGTCGCGGACGATGCATGCTCCCGCGGCGCCGCTGCCGGAGCCGATCGGCACATAGATCGCCTCAAGGTCCGGGCGCTGGGTGAGCAGTTCGAGATAGACGGTGGCGTGGCCGGCGATGATCGCCGGAGTGTTGCCGGGATCGACGTAGGTCATCCCGTCGCGGCCCGCCAACTCCTGGGCCTTGGCGACGGCTTCGGTCATCGTCGGTCCATGCACGACGACGTTCGCGCCGAGCAGCCGGACCGCGGCCACCTTGGCTTCGGGGGCACTCTCGGGCACGACGATGGTCGCGGTCGCTCCGTGCAGGCGCGCGGCATACGCGATGGATTGAGCGTGGTTTCCCGTGGAAGCGGTGACAAGGCCCGCGGCGAGGTGCGCGGGGGTCAGGGTCGCGGCGAGCGCCAGGCCGCCGCGGACCTTGAACGCCCCGGTGGGCTGGGTGTTCTCATGCTTGACGACCACTTCGCAGCCGGCGAGCGCATCGAGGGCCGGGTAGGACCACGCCGGGGTGACGGGCAGTCGGTGGTGGATTGCGTCGGCCGCCCGCTGGATGTCGTCGAAGGTCGGAGGAGTGAGACTCACGGGGCCGGTCACCCGATGAGTGTGGATCGCCGGTGCCCCTGCGGTCCAATCCGCCGCTGCCCACAACGGGTGTCGGCGGCCCGGTAGATTGCCCCGAGTGACCCGGCGCCGCGGCATACCTCCCTCATGGGTGGTCCTCGCGGCGGGAGTCGCGACCGCGTTGCACCTGGGCAAGTTGCCCCCGGCGGTGCCCGTCCTTCAGGCCGAGCTGGGGATGACCCTCGTGCAGGCGGGCTTCATGCTCGCCCTCATTCAGCTCGCTGGGATGTTCCTCGGATTGGCCTTCGGGATCGGTGCCGACGGGATCGGGCTCAAGCGCAGCATGGTCATCGGCCTGAGCATCCTGTCGGTCGCAGGGGTGGCCAGCGGTTTCAGCCATCACGTCGGCGGACTGCTCGTCCTGCGCGCGGTCGAGGGCTTCGGGTTCCTCCTGGCGACGGTGCCTGCGCCGGGGCTGTTGCGCCGGATCGTCCCGCCGGATCAGACCACACGGGTCCTGGGGGTCTGGGGTGCTTACGTGCCGTTCGGAACCGCGCTCGGAATGCTCGTCGGGCCGCGAGTCCTGGCTGCGTTCACGTGGCCGATCTGGTGGTGGCTCGTGGCGGCAGGCACCGCGGTAATGGCAGCCGCGGTCTGGGTACGCGTGCCTGCCGACCCGCCTCGGTCCGCGTCGGGGTCCGGGTCGTCGTCGGCGGTAGCGGTGCTGTCGGTGCCCTGGCGCGAGCGCGCCTCGCTCACCGTGCGCTCGCCGGGCCCGTGGCTGGGCGCGCTCACCTTCGGGGTGTACGGCGCCCAGTGGATGGCCGTTATCGGCTTTCTCCCCACGTTGTATGCCGCGTCCGGCTGGACCGGTGCGCTCGGGGCCACGTTGACGGCGAGCGTGGCGGCGGTCAACGTCATCGGCAACATCAGCGCTGGCGTGTTGTTGCACCACGGCTGGCGGGCGGAGGTGGTCGTCGGGGTGGGCTTCGCAGGCCAGGTGATCGGCGCGTTTCTGGCGTTCGCCACGCTGACCGAGAGCCAGCCGGTGGTGCGATTCGCCGGGGCGCTGATCTTTTCGACCGTCGGCGGCCTCGTCCCGGGGGGCATTTTCGCGTTGGCGCCGACGCTCGCGCCGGGCGAGTCGACGATCTCGACGACGGTCGGGTGGATCCAGCAATGGTCCTCGGCCGGTCAGGTGGCCGGGCCACCGGTGGTCGCCTGGATCGCCACGGCGCTCGGTGGTTGGCAGTGGACCTGGGTCTTCAGCTTGGCGTGTTGTGTGGCCGGAGCCCTCCTGGCCGCCCGGATGGGCGCCTTCGTCCGCGCCCGCCTCAGCCGTTGAGTGTCACGGCGCCTTCCTGACGATTTCTGGCCGCTGCGTCCACGTGGCGGGACGGGTCAACGCATACCTTCTCGCTGCTCTGTATGATCATGCATCATGTGGACCGCAGCAGTGGCGGGTGCGAGTGGCTATGCCGGAGGCGAGATCCTCCGGCTGCTCCTTGGCCACCCCCAGATCCAGATCGGTGCAGTCACGGCGGATTCCTCAGCCGGCAAGCGACTCGGTGAGGTGCACCCCAACCTCGTCCCGCTGGGGGAGCGCGTCATCGAGCCGACGAACCCCGACACGTTGGCTGGACACGACCTGGTCTTCCTCGCCCTGCCCCACGGCGCCTCCGCCGCGCTCGCGGCGCAGCTGCCCGACGGCGTCATCGTCCTGGACTGCGGGGCCGACTTCCGGCTCGTCGACGAGGCCGCGTGGACGACCTTCTACGACACCCCGTATGCCGGCCAGTGGCCTTACGGTCTCCCCGAACTTCCCTGGGTAGCCGGCGCCAAAGGCCGCACCGCCCTGACCGGAGCCACCCGGATCGCCGTGCCGGGCTGCTACCCGACCGCCTGCTCGCTGGCTCTCGCCCCCGGCTTCACCGCCGGACTCCTGGACCCGACCGATGTCGTCATCGTTGCCGCCAGCGGCACCTCAGGCGCTGGCAAGTCCCTCAAGCCGCACCTGCTCAGCGCCGAGGTGATGGGCGCGATGTCGCCCTACGGCGTGGGGGGAGTGCACCGGCATACCCCAGAGATCGAGCAGAACCTCACCGCAGCCGCGGGCAGCCCGGTGACCGTGTCGTTCACCCCCACCCTCGCGCCCATGTCCCGCGGGATCCTCGCGACGTGCACTGCGCGACTGCTCCCCGGCGCGGACCCGGCAGCCGTCCGCGCGGCGTGGGAGGCGGCATACGCCGACGAGGCCTTCGTGCACCTGCTCGCGCCGGGTGTCTGGCCGCGCACCGCCGATGTCCTCGGCAGCAACAGCGTCCACGTCCAGGTGACCGTCGACGAACGCGTCGGCCGGGTCATCGCGGTCGCCGCGGTCGACAACCTCGCCAAGGGCACGGCCGGCGGCGCGATCCAGTGCGCCAACATCGCCCTCGGCCTCCCCGAAACCACCGGACTTCCCGTTGCAGGAGTGGCACCGTGACCTCGACCGTCAACCTTCCCCAGGGCTTCCGGGCCGCCGGCGTGACGGCCGGACTCAAGGCGAGCGGCCGGTCAGACCTCGCCCTCGTTGTCAACGACGGCCCCGACCACCATGCCGCGGCCGTGTTCACGAGCAACCGGGTCGAGGCGGCACCGGTGACCTGGAGCCGACAGGTCGTCAGCGACGGCCGGGTCGACGCGGTGATCCTCAATTCAGGAGGGGCCAACGCCTGCACGGGCTCGCCCGGCTTCCTCGACACCCATCGCACGGCCGAGAAGGTCGGCGAGGTCCTCGGCGTTTCCGCCGGCGACGTCGTGGTCTGCTCGACCGGTCTCATCGGTGAGCGGCTGCCGATGGATCTGCTCCTCCCCGGAGTCGATGCGGTCGCAACGGCCTTGAGCGTCGACGGGCACGACGCCGCGGCGACCGCGATCATGACGACCGACACCGTCTCCAAACAGGCGACCTTCGTCGGCGACGGCTGGTCGGTGAGCGGCATGGCCAAGGGCGCCGGCATGCTCGCGCCTGCTCTCGCAACGATGCTCGTCGTCATCACGACAGACGCCGTGACCCACCCGAAGGAGATGGACCTGGCCCTTCGCGGGGCGACGGCCGTCTCGTTCGACCGGATCGACTCCGACGGGTGCATGTCGACCAACGACACCGTGCTGCTTATGGCGTCCGGCGCTTCCGGGGTGAAACCCGGTTGGAAGGCACTGCTTGAGGGCGTCACGCGGGTCTGCCTCGACTTGGCCGTGCAACTTATCGCCGATGCCGAGGGCGCCCACCACGACATCGAGATCGAGGTTCGGTCGGCGGCCTCGGAGGCCGATGCGCTTGAGGTGGCCCGCGCGATCGCCCGCAACAACCTCTTCAAGTGTGCGGTCTTCGGCAACGACCCCAACTGGGGGCGGGTGCTCGCCGCGGTCGGAACCACCCGGGCCGCCTTCGACCCGGCTCGCCTTGCGGTGACGATGAACGGCATCCAGGTATGCCGCGACGGCGGCGTGGGGGAGGACCGCTCGCTGGTCGACCTGACGCCACGGCATACCTCCGTGATCGTCGACCTGCACGAAGGGGAGGCGATGGCCACGGTGTGGACCAACGACCTCACCCACGACTACGTCCACGAGAACTCCGCCTACAGCACCTGATGTCGAAGGACCGTCTGATGATGAGCTCCCTGCGTGGTGTCATCGACGCCGCCGCCGTGCGCGTCGCCGCAAGCAAGGCCGCCACCCTCGTCGAAGCCCTGCCGTGGCTGGAACGCTTCCGTGGGGCGCTGGTCGTCGTGAAGTACGGCGGCAACGCGATGACCGACGACACCCTCAAGGCCGCCTTCGCCCAGGACATCGCCTTCCTCCGGTATGCCGGCCTGCATCCGGTCGTCGTCCACGGCGGCGGCCCGCAGATCGGGGCGATGCTCAAGCGGATGGGCCTGACGAGTGAGTTCAAGGGCGGCCTGCGGGTGACCACCCCCGAGGTCATGGAGATCGTGCGCATGGTGCTCACCGGCCAGGTGCAGCGCGAACTCGTCGGCCTGGTCAATCAGCATGGCGCGCTCGCGGTCGGGCTGTCCGGCGAGGACGCCCACCTGTTCGAGGCGCGCAAGCGCGGCACGGTCGTCGACGGCGAGGAGGTCGACCTCGGCTTGGTCGGCGACGTCGTGGGGGTCAACCCCGCCGCCGTGCTTGACATCATCGCGGCCGGGCGGATCCCGGTGGTCTCGACCGTCGCACCCGACCTCGACGAGCCCGGCCAGGTCCTCAACGTCAACGCCGACACCGCCGCCGCGGCGCTCGCGGTCGCGTTGGAGGCCCGCAAGCTCGTCGTGCTCACCGACGTCGAGGGCATCTATGCCGATTGGCCCAACCGTGCCTCGCTGCTCTCGCAGGTCACCCTCACCGAGGCACGGCGCCTGCTGGTCGGCGTCGACTCGGGGATGGTGCCCAAGCTCGAGGCCTGCATCCGCGCGGTCGAGCAGGGCGTGCCGCAGGCGCACGTCATCGACGGCCGCGCCGCGCACTCGGTGCTGTTGGAGGTCTTCACTGATGAGGGCATCGGCACGATGGTCCTTCCCGATCCGACCGGAGAGGTGTGGGCATGAACGACCTGGCTGGCGGGAGCGCTAGGGGCGACGCGAGCGGCACCTCCCACACGAGCGAGTGGCTCGGCCGGTATGCCGCCTCGCTCATCCCCGTCTTCGGCGTCCCACAGACGGTCCTCTCGCACGGGCAGGGGTGCTACGTCGTCGATGTCGACGGCAAGCGGTATCTCGACCTGCTCGCCGGGATCGCCGTCAACACCCTCGGGCACGGGCATCCGGCTCTCGTCGATGCCGTGACAAAGCAGGCATCCCAACTAGTCCATGTCTCAAACTTCTTCACCAGCCAGCCGCAGGTCGAGCTGGCCGAGGCGCTGCTTCGGGTCGCCGAGGCCCCGGCGGGCTCGGGTGTCTTCTTCGCAAACTCCGGAACCGAGGCGATCGAGGCAGCCGTCAAGCTGTCGCGGCGCACCGGCCGAGGGACGATCATCGCCGCCGAGGGCGCCTTCCACGGCCGCTCGACCGGGGCCCTCGCCCTGACCTGGAAACTCGCCTATCGCGAGCCGTTCGCGCCGCTCATCGGTCGCGTGGTGCATGTGCCGTTCAACGACGAGGCTGCCCTGGCGGCCGCGGTCGCCGAGATCGGCGACGACCTGGCGGCGGTGATCCTCGAACCGATTCAAGGTGAGGCGGGAGTCAACCTCAGCAGCACGGCATACCTGCAGCTGGCCCGCGAATTGACCACGGCGGCAGGGGCGTTGCTCATCCTGGACGAGATCCAAAGCGGGATGGGTCGCACGGGTCGGTGGTTCGCCTACCAGTCGCGCGACGTTGTCCCCGACGCGATCACCCTCGCCAAGGGGCTGGCCGGGGGAGTGCCGATCGGGGCGCTGGTGACGTTCGGACCCGAGGTGACCGGGCTGCTGTCCGCGGGTCAGCATGGGAGCACCTTCGGGGGCAACCCGCTCGCCTGCGCGGCCGGAGTGGCGGTGGTGGACACGATCGAGAGCGACGGCCTGCTCGATCACGCCGTCGAGATGGGCGCGCACCTCGCTGACGGCGTCGCTGCCCTTGGCCACCCGGTGATCGCGGGAGTGCGCGGCGAGGGCCTGCTGCGGGCCATCGCCTTCACCGAACCCGTTGCGGCACAGGTGATAACGCTCGCGCGCGAGGCCGGGTTCATCGTCAACGCGGTGGCGCCCGACGCGCTCCGGTTGGCCCCTCCGCTGGTCATCGAGGCCCACGAGCTCGACACATTCGTCGCCGCTTTGCCCGGTCTGCTCGACGTCGCGCTGGCCGGTGACCCGCCGTGATCCCCGCAACGCCGACCGCCCGTCGGGCCAAGATCGCGGGGCTGCTCGCCGACCGCTCGGTGCGCTCGCAGGGCGAGTTGCTCACGCTGCTCGCCGACGCGGGCATCGAGGTCACCCAGGCGACGCTCTCGCGCGATCTGGAAGCGCTCGGCGCGGTCAAGGTGCGCGCTGGCCGCGGCCTTGTTTATGCCGTCCCCGGCGCCTCCCCGTCGCCCGTCGAGCAGGTGCCGTCCCGGCTGCGCCGGTTGTTGGAGGAGTTGCTCGTCACCGCTGACGCGTCCGGCAACCTCGTGGTGTTGCGCACCCCGCCGGGAGCCGCCAACCATCTCGCGTCGACTATCGATGCGTCGCACCTCACCGACGTCCTGGGCACCATCGCCGGGGATGACACGATTCTGTTGGTCACGTCGTCGGCCAAGGGCGGCCGGGCGGTCGCGACGCGGCTGCTCGCCCTGGCCGGGGCGTCGGCCTGACGTGGCGGCGGACCTCATGCACGACCAGAATCTCCGTGCACCCGTGAGCGATCCGGTGCACCCATGAACACAGAAAGGCCCGGTATGCCGCACGAGGACTCCGCTGGAACGAGCGCCCGAGTGAGCCTGTGGGGTGGTCGGTTCGCCGGCGGTCCGGCCGATGCCCTCGCCGAACTCTCCCGCAGCACGCACTTCGACTGGAGGCTCGCGGCATACGACATTGCCGGGTCTCAGGCACACGCGCGGGTGCTGCATCGCGCTGGTCTGCTGTCCGACGGTGACCTCGCGACGATGCTTGGGGCGCTGGACGAGTTGCTCGTCGACGTCCACACGGGGGCGTTCGTGCCTTCGCCGGAGGATGAAGACGTGCACACCGCGCTGGAGCGCGGCCTGATCGAGCGGGCTGGCGCGGACGTCGGCGGGCGGTTGCGTGCGGGGCGCTCGCGCAACGACCAGATCGCCACTTTGCTGCGGATGTGTCTGCGGGACGCGGCTCGTGACCTCGCTGCGCAGGTGCTCGATCTGGTCGATGCGTTGGTCGGCCAGGCGCAGTCTCATCTCGGGGTAGCGATGCCGGGGCGGACGCACATGCAGCACGCGCAACCGGTGCTGTTGTCGCATCATCTGCTGGCCCACGCGTGGGCGCTGTTGCGTGATGTCGATCGGCTGCGCGACTGGGACCGACGCGCCGACTCCTCGCCGTATGGCTCTGGGGCGTTGGCGGGGAGTTCGCTCGGGCTGGACCCGGAGGCGGTGGCCCGTGACTTGGGGTTCTCGCGGTCGGTCGAGAACTCGATCGACGGGACGGCCTCGCGCGACGTGGCGGCCGAATTCGCGTTCGTGATGGCGATGACGGCGGTCGACGTGTCCCGGATCGCCGAGGAGATCGTCGTGTGGGCGACCAAGGAGTTCGGATACGTCACGCTCGACGACGCCTATTCGACGGGGTCGAGCATCATGCCGCAGAAGAAGAACCCCGACATCGCCGAGTTGGCTCGAGGGAAGGCCGGTCGGGTCGTCGGGGACCTGACTGGGCTGCTGACGACGCTCAAGGGCTTGCCGCTGGCGTACAACCGGGACCTGCAGGAGGACAAGGAGCCGGTGTTCGACGCCATCGACACCTTGGCGGTGTTGTTGCCGGCCTTCACCGGGATGGTCCAGACCCTGGTCTTCAACCGTGAGCGGTTGGAAAGCCTTGCGCCCCAAGGGTTTGCCCTGGCCACGGATATCGCCGAGTGGTTGGTCCGTCAGGGGGTGCCCTTCCGGGTCGCCCATGAGGTGGCCGGTGCGTGCGTGCGCGAGTGCGAGGGCCGGGGGATCGAGTTGTGGGAGCTGACGGATGCCGAGCTTGCGGCGGTGAATCCGGCTCTCACGCCGGCCGTGCGTGAGGTGCTCAGTGTGGCCGGGTCGCTGGCCTCTCGGGACGCTCGTGGGGGCACCGCCCCGGTCCGCGTGGGCGAGCAACTCGCCGAAGCCCAGGCTGCCGTCGCCTCCGCCCGAGCGTTCGCCGCTCCCGCCTGACCCATTGCCGTCGCCCGCCCCCCTTTGCCGGGTCGAGGTATTCCGCCATCGTCAGGTGATAGCGAAATACCTCGACCCGCTGTTGGAGCTCGGTGGGCCGGAAAGATGACCGTGCGAGCGCTATCTCCGGGTCGAAACGAGGCTGGGGGCCGGGAAGATGACCGTGCGAGCGCTATCTCCGGGGTGGGTCAGGGCTAGCTGCGAGGGGTGCTGTGGAAGGCGGGGTCGGCCCGCAGCGCCATGAACTCCAGGGCTCGCTCCTGAGCGGCCAGGTCGACTGCCGCCGTCGGCGTCCACGTGGGCACGGGGTATGGCCGCCCATCGGCATCCAGCGCGACATAGACGCTCGTGCACTGGGTCGCCAGGGCCAGCTCACCGGTGCGGGGGCTGCCGGCCAACACCCGCAGCGCGACATGCATCGAGGTCCGCCCCGTGTGCACCAGCCGTGACTGGATCTCGACGACATCGCCGATCCGGATGGGCCGCAGGAACGACACCCCGCCGGAGAACCGCGACACCACGTGGGTCTGGCTCCATCCCGAGGCGCACACGTAGCCGGTCTCATCCAGCCAGCGCATGAGGATCCCGCCATGCACCTTGCCGCCCCAGTTAACGTCGGTCGGAGCGGCGAGGAAGCGCAGCGTCGCCCCGTGAGCCAGCGTCGCTCCCTCCCAGTCCTGCGCAGCCACGAGTGACTTGACCCGCTCGCGCAGGTCGATCCGCCGCCGCGCCTCGGCCTGAGCAGCACGCAGCACCGCGCCGGGCGGGTCCCATTGGGCCACGTCAACCGTCCGCCCCTCGTCGTCGACGGCCACGAACACCATCCGACACTCGAACGCGTGCTCCACCTGCCCGCCGCGCGGGTTCCCCGACGACACGTCCACGACGATCGTCATGCTCGAACGCCCAGTGAGGACCAGTTGCGCCGACACCTCCACCAGGTCTCCCACCTGCACCGGCCGGTGGAAGTCAATGTTCCCCACGTATGCCGTCACGCAATAGCGCCCCGACCAGCCTGCGGCACAAGCGAACCCGGCCTTGTCGATCCATTCGAGGATCCGACCTCCGCTCACCGACCCGCCTTGGCCCGCGTCAGTCGGTGCGGCGAGGAAGCGCAGGGTGACCTGGCCCGTGGTGGCGGTGGACGGCATACCGGAGAGTATGCCGCGCGGCTGCGCGAGACTGTCGGCGTGTCCCGCCTGCCCAGTGGCTTCTACGACCGGCCCGTGCTCGACGTGGCCGTCGACCTGCTCGGCGCGCGAATCTCGCACGGCGGCGTGACGATTCGGCTCACTGAGGTCGAGGCGTATGCCGGGGTCGGAGACCCGGGATCGCATGCCTTCCGAGGTGAGACACCTCGCACGACGGTGATGTTCGGAGCCCCGGGAGGCTTGTACGTCTATTTCACCTACGGCATGCACTGGTGCGCCAACCTGGTGTGTGGACCGGACGGCCAGGCTTCGGCGGTCCTCATGCGCGCCGGCGAGGTTGTTGACGGAGAGGAGATCGCCCGAACCCGGCGCGGGGAGGCTTGTGCGACAAGGGATCTCGCCCGTGGCCCGGCTCGGCTCGCGTCAGCGCTCGGGCTGACCGGGGAAGTCAACGGCACGCTGACCTTCGAGCCCGACAGCCCGGTGAGGGTGCAGGCAGCGGCTGAGGCGCCAGACCCGGCCCGCATCCGCACGGGACCCCGCGTCGGGGTCAGTGGCCCTGGGGGTGACGGGACGGCATACCCCTGGCGGTTCTGGATCGACGGCGAACCCACGGTGTCGGCCTATCGCCCCGGCAAGCCGAGACGGCGCCCCTGACGCGGGGGCCGATCGACATCAGCGCAGGATCGCGTGCAGCGTGCGGCGCATGACATCGGCCAGCGGATGCCGCCGCGGCGTGTAATAGATGACGCCGGCCACCGCCTGTTGCAGGGCGTAGCCGCGTGCCCGCAGCCACGAGTCATCGTCCGCTGCAACGCCGTCCCGGAAGCGCTCGCGCCCCTGCGGACCGAGAACAGCCCAGGCAGGGACGAGATCGAGCGCGGGGTCGCCCGCCCCCGCACCGCCCCAGTCGATCACCGCGGTGAGCCGATTGCCTTGCACGAGAAGGTTGCCCGGGATCAGATCGCCGTGGCAGAGGACGGCGTCACCGTCCCACTCCCGCGCGGACAACGACTCCTGCCACGACGCGCGGACGCCGCGCTCGTCGACGAGGCCGTGCGCCTCACCCAACCACTCGTCGATGTCCTCGGTCAGCGGGGCGAGCCCGCCGCCACGTCGCCCAGGGGGGCGGACCTCGACGATGTCCCCGTATGCCGCCCGCGGCACCTTCCCGACGGCGTCCACCACTGCCGCGAGGTCCTCCGCAAGCCGGAAGCCGTGTGGATCGTCAAGCGTTGCCCGATCGGCCCAGGCGTCCCGTCCGGGCAACCATCGCAGCACCGCCCAGGGGTGGGGGTAGCGCGCGCTCGCGGAACCGAGGTGGACCAGTTCGGGAAGTGCGACTGGGAGCCGCCCAGCAAGGTGGGGGAGCAGCCGCGTTTCGGTGCGCAGGCTCGCGGCGGCTGACGGGGTGCGAGGCAGTCGCACAACCAACTCCGTTCCGAGCCGATACAGCACGTTGTCCGACCCGGTGTTGCCGGCGGTGCCGGTCATTCGCGCGAGGGAGAGCGCCGCCAGGTGGGGCGCCTGGCTTCGGAGCAGGTCGAGCACGACCTCCAAGCCCGTGTCGGCTTCGTCGTCGTGCAGCGGTTCCATCGGCTCATCCCACCAGTCGGTGGTTCCCGACGCCAGCGCGTTTCCTTTGGTCTGCAGGTCTGCAGGTCTGCAGGTCTGCGGGTCTGCAGCCGGCGCGCGGCGCGCCTTAGTCTCGAGTGGTGAACCCGATGCGCGCCCTGGCGATCCGGCTCGGCGCCCAGCCCTGGTTGCCGCGCCTCGCCCCGGTGGTGCTGGGGCTCGACAAGGCGTTGTTCGCCGCCACCCATGGGCGAGCCGGCGTGCTGTCGATGTCTGGGCTGCCGTGGATCACGCTCACCGTCGTCGGCCGGCGCACCGGGCTCGTCAGGAGGGTGCCGTTGCTCGCCGTCCCGCACGACGACGGATGGCTCGTCGCCGGCTCGAACTGGGGTGGTCCCGCGACGCCCGCTTGGGTCGCCAACCTGACTGCGGCAGGCCGCGCCGTCGTCACCCGAAGCGGCCGGGACACGCCCATGAGCGCGCGGCGGGTCACGGGTTCCGAGCGTGCCCAACTCTGGGCCGAGATGCTCGCTACTTGGCCCAACTTCGAGCGTTACGCCCAACGGACCACCCGGGAGATCCCGGTCTTTGTGCTCACGCAGGTCGGTCCGACGGTCGCGCACGTGCCGGCGCGGGCGCGGCATACCGGCGGGCGATACCTGTTCGCGAGGGGCGGACGGCATACGGCAGGCTTGACCCAGCCAGACTCAACCCGGACCGAAGGGAACCCACCCCCGTGAGCGACATCCTCGACGAGCTGCAGTGGCGCGGCTCGGTGGCGCAGACCACCGACGAAACCGCGCTGCGCGAAGCCCTCGCGAGCGGACCGATCACGGCCTATTGCGGGTTCGACCCGACAGCGCCGTCGCTGCACTTCGGCAACCTCGTCCAGCTCGTCCTCCTGCGTCGGCTACAGCGGGCCGGCCACCGCGTCATCTGCCTGGTGGGAGGCTCGACGGGTCTCGTCGGCGACCCGCGCCCCACCGCCGAGCGGGTGCTCAAGACCAAGGAAGAGGCCGCCGCCAACGTCGCCCGGATCAAGGCGCTCGTTCGGCCGTTCCTCGACTTCGACGGCACTGACCCGGCAGCCGCGCATCCCGCGATCCTCGTCGACAACCTCGACTGGACCGCTCCGATGTCGGCGCTGGACTTCTTGCGCGACATCGGCAAGCACTTCCGGGTCAACCAGATGATCCGCAAGGAGTCGGTGGCGCGCCGGCTGGAGAGCCAGGAGGGCATCTCCTACACGGAGTTCAGTTACCAGCTCTTGCAGGCGCTGGACTACCTCGAGCTCTACCGGGTCCACGGCTGCACGCTGCAGACCGGCGGCTCCGACCAGTGGGGCAACCTCACCGCCGGCGTCGACCTCATCCACCGGGCGGAGGGGGTCTCGGTGCACGCGTTGGCGACGCCGCTCCTCACCGACTCCTCCGGCTCGAAGTTCGGCAAGTCCGAGGGCAACGCAGTCTGGCTGTCGGCGGACATGACCAGCCCCTACGCCTTCTACCAGTACTTCCTCAACGTCGAGGACGCCTCGGTGATCAGCCTGCTCAAGGTGTTCAGTGACCTGGGGGCCGACGCGATCGCCGAGCTCGAGACGGCGGTGGCGGCGGAGCCCTTCCGCCGCGCGGCCCAGCGCACGCTGGCTGCCGAGATCACGACCCTCGTGCATAGCAGCGCCGCCACCGCGGCGGCCCAGGCGGCCTCGGAGGCGATCTTCGGCAAGGGTGATCTCGCGGCTCTCGATGCGCAGACCTGGCGAGATGCCGCGGCGGAGCTTCCGCGCGGGGAGGTAGCGGTGGGGGCGACTGTCGTGGATGCCCTCGTGGCCTCGGGCCTGGTCGAGTCGCGCAACGCGGCTCGGCGGGTCATCGGCGAGGGCGGGGTCTCGGTCAACAACCTCAAGGTGAGCGACCCCGAGACCCTCCTCGGGGAGGCAGATTTCCTCCATGGGTATGCCGCGTTGCTGCGTCGTGGGCGCAAGGCGCAGGCTGCGGCAGTCCGAGCAGGCTGACCGCCGGAGGGCAGAGACCGTTGCCCTGCAACGAGATTCGTGATCGCGGAGCCGCCGATTTGGTTTCGGGCGGAGGATCTGGCTAGAGTTCCACTTCGTCAGCCCGACAGGGAGGAACGGACGCCGCACCGAGTGCGACGGCCGGTCCCGCGGACTGAAACCCACCGAAACATCCCGGCCCAGCCGGGAACCTGCGCTGCCCGACAGGGGAGTGCAGACCGGGTCCAAAAGATCTGGTAGAGTGGGAGATCTACCCGCAGAGAGCCAAGCGCGCTCGATCCGCGAGCTGGACGCCCCACGAGAGGCGGCCAAGCGGATTTGACGCCCAAGAGAGACGCGGGTAAACTTGAAGGGTTGCCCCGAAGCCGGTCCGAATGGAACCGGTAACGGTGTGCGTCCGAACCTTGAGAACTCAACAGCGTGCCAAAAATCGATGCCAATAACCTCGTCTCGAGGTCGGCAGAGACGGTCATCAGACCGGCGAAACCGATCGAGAACGAAAATCCTTTGGTTGAACGAACAACAGCTAGTTGTTCACTTCAGCCAGTGAAACAACCCTTCGAGGGTAAGAGTTTCCACGGTCTTCGGACCGTTGGAGCCAAACATCAACGGAGAGTTTGATCCTGGCTCAGGACGAACGCTGGCGGCGTGCTTAACACATGCAAGTCGAACGGTGACGAGGAGCTTGCTCCTCTGATCAGTGGCGAACGGGTGAGTAACACGTGAGCAACCTGCCCCAGACTCTGGGATAACAGTTGGAAACAGCTGCTAATACCGGATACGAGACGGAGAGGCATCTCTACCGTCTGGAAAGTTTTTCGGTCTGGGATGGACTCGCGGCCTATCAGCTAGTTGGTGAGGTAATGGCTCACCAAGGCGACGACGGGTAGCCGGCCTGAGAGGGCGACCGGCCACACTGGGACTGAGACACGGCCCAGACTCCTACGGGAGGCAGCAGTGGGGAATATTGCACAATGGGCGAAAGCCTGATGCAGCGACGCCGCGTGAGGGATGACGGCCTTCGGGTTGTAAACCTCTTTCAGCAGGGAAGAAGCGAAAGTGACGGTACCTGCAGAAGAAGCACCGGCTAACTACGTGCCAGCAGCCGCGGTAATACGTAGGGTGCGAGCGTTGTCCGGAATTATTGGGCGTAAAGAGCTTGTAGGCGGTTTGTCGCGTCTGCAGTGAAAATCCGAGGCTCAACCTCGGACTTGCTGTGGGTACGGGCAGACTAGAGTATGGTAGGGGAGACCGGAATTCCTGGTGTAGCGGTGGAATGCGCAGATATCAGGAGGAACACCGATGGCGAAGGCAGGTCTCTGGGCCATAACTGACGCTGAGAAGCGAAAGCATGGGGAGCGAACAGGATTAGATACCCTGGTAGTCCATGCCGTAAACGTTGGGCGCTAGGTGTGGGGCTCATTCCACGAGCTCCGTGCCGCAGCTAACGCATTAAGCGCCCCGCCTGGGGAGTACGGCCGCAAGGCTAAAACTCAAAGGAATTGACGGGGGCCCGCACAAGCGGCGGAGCATGCGGATTAATTCGATGCAACGCGAAGAACCTTACCAAGGCTTGACATATACCGGAAACATCCAGAGATGGGTGCCCCGCAAGGTCGGTATACAGGTGGTGCATGGTTGTCGTCAGCTCGTGTCGTGAGATGTTGGGTTAAGTCCCGCAACGAGCGCAACCCTCGTTCTATGTTGCCAGCGCGTAATGGCGGGGACTCATAGGAGACTGCCGGGGTCAACTCGGAGGAAGGTGGGGATGACGTCAAATCATCATGCCCCTTATGTCTTGGGCTTCACGCATGCTACAATGGCCGGTACAAAGGGCTGCGATACCGCGAGGTGGAGCGAATCCCAAAAAACCGGTCTCAGTTCGGATTGGGGTCTGCAACTCGACCCCATGAAGTCGGAGTCGCTAGTAATCGCAGATCAGCAACGCTGCGGTGAATACGTTCCCGGGCCTTGTACACACCGCCCGTCAAGTCACGAAAGTCGGTAACACCCGAAGCCGGTGGCCCAACCCTTGTGGAGGGAGCCGTCGAAGGTGGGACTGGCGATTGGGACTAAGTCGTAACAAGGTAGCCGTACCGGAAGGTGCGGCTGGATCACCTCCTTTCTAAGGAGCACTGGCCGCCTCGGCGGTCCAGAGCCTGGTCGTGGACGAACGCTTCACGACAGGTGCTCAAGGGTGGAACATCGATTAGTTGGCGCCGACGCGACGTGCGTCGTCCTAGTACAGGCCCTCGGGCCGTGGAACGGGCGGACACAGCGAGTCGGCGCTTGGCACGTTGTTGGGTCCTGAGGGCTCGGGCGAAAGCGCGACCTTCTGGAGCCGGCCTGAGGCCGGCGTGGACCCCACCAAACGACGAACCCCCGCCTCTGGCGGAAGGCGTCGACAGCAAGGTGGGGTGCCGCCCGTACGTTGAGAACTACACAGTGGACGCGAGCATCTTTGTGGCTCAAGTTTTTAAGGGCGCACGGTGGATGCCTTGGCACCAGGAACCGAAGAAGGACGTAGGAATCTGCGATAAGCCTCGGGGAGTCGATAACCAGACTGTGATCCGAGGATTTCCGAATGGGGAAACCCGGCTGGAGGCAAGTCCAGTCACCCCTGCCTGAATATATAGGGCAGGTGGAGGGAACGTGGGGAAGTGAAACATCTCAGTACCCACAGGAAGAGAAAGCAACCGCGATTCCGTGAGTAGTGGCGAGCGAAAGCGGAAGAGGCTAAACCGTACATGTGTGATAGCTGTCAGGCGTTGCATGTACGGGGTCGTGGGACCTCTTGGTCGGCTCTGACAGGCCGACATGGAGTCAAAAATTCGCGTTATAGTCGAAGGGCATTGAAAGGCCCGGCACAGAGGGTGCGACCCCCGTAGACGAAATGACGCGAACTCCATAGAGATATCCCAAGTAGCACGGGGCCCGAGAAATCCCGTGTGAATCTGGCGGGACCACCCGCTAAGCCTAAATATTCCCTGGTGACCGATAGCGGACAAGTACCGTGAGGGAAAGGTGAAAAGTACCCCGGGAGGGGAGTGAAATAGATCCTGAAACCGTGTGCCTACAATCCGTCGGAGCCTCCTTGTGGGGTGACGGCGTGCCTTTTGAAGAATGAGCCTGCGAGTTAGTGCTCGGTGGCGAGGTTAACCCGTGTGGGGAAGCCGTAGCGAAAGCGAGTCCGAATAGGGCGAATGAGTCGCCGGGTCTAGACCCGAAGCGGAGTGATCTACCCATGGCCAGGTTGAAGCGCAGGTAAGACTGCGTGGAGGACCGAACCCACTTAGGTTGAAAACTGAGGGGATGAGCTGTGGGTAGGGGTGAAAGGCCAATCAAACTCCGTGATAGCTGGTTCTCCCCGAAATGCATTTAGGTGCAGCGTCACGTGTTTCTTACCGGAGGTAGAGCTACTGGATAGCCGATGGGCCCCACCAGGTTACTGACGTTAGCCAAACTCCGAATGCCGGTAAGTGAGAGCGTGGCAGTGAGACTGCGGGGGATAAGCTCCGTAGTCGAGAGGGAAACAGCCCAGATCACCAGCTAAGGTCCCTAAGCGTGTGCTAAGTGGGAAAGGATGTGGAGTTGCATTGACAACCAGGAGGTTGGCTTAGAAGCAGCCACCCTTTAAAGAGTGCGTAATAGCTCACTGGTCAAGTGATTCCGCGCCGACAATGTAGCGGGGCTCAAGCACACCACCGAAGCTGTGGCATTGACACATTGCCCGGCCGTGATGTCTGAGGACTCACGGTCCAAGCGTGTTGATGGGTAGGGGAGCGTCGTGTGGCCAGGGAAGCGGCGGAGTGATCCAGCCGTGGAGGCCACACGAGTGAGAATGCAGGCATGAGTAGCGAAAGACGGGCGAGAAACCCGTCCGCCGAATAACCAAGGGTTCCAGGGTCAAGCTAATCTGCCCTGGGTAAGTCGGGACCTAAGGCGAGGCCGACAGGCGTAGTCGATGGACATCCGGTTGATATTCCGGAACCGGCGAAGAACCGCCCATACCGAACCACGTAATGCTAAGCGCCTGAAGTGTGGCACCGTCTTCGGATGGTTCCTCATGGAGCGCGCGACCCTAGCGAGTAGTAGGTAAGCAATGGAGAGACGCAGGAAGGTAGCCGAACCGCGGCGATGGTTGTTCCGCGGGTAAGGGTGTAGGGCGAGGTGTAGGCAAATCCGCACCTCATGTGCCTGAGACCTGACACGGACCCGTAAGGGGAAGTCGGTGATCCTATGCTGCCAAGAAAATCTTCTAGCGAGGTTCTAGCCGCCCGTACCCCAAACCGACTCAGGTGGTTAGGTAGAGAATACCAAGGCGATCGAGTGAATCGTGGTTAAGGAATTCGGCAAAATACCCCCGTAACTTCGGGAGAAGGGGGGCCCAGAGGGTGACGGGACTTGCTCCCCGAGCCTGAACGGCCGCAGAGACCAGGGAGAAGCGACTGTTTACTAAAAACACAGGTCCGTGCCAAGTCGCAAGACGATGTATACGGACTGACGCCTGCCCGGTGCTGGAACGTTAAGGGGACCGGTTAGCCTCACGGCGAAGCTGAGAACTTAAGCGCCAGTAAACGGCGGTGGTAACTATAACCATCCTAAGGTAGCGAAATTCCTTGTCGGGTAAGTTCCGACCTGCACGAATGGCGTAACGACTTCTCCACTGTCTCAACCACGAACTCGGCGAAATTGCACTACGAGTAAAGATGCTCGTTACGCGCAGAAGGACGGAAAGACCCCGGGACCTTTACTACAGCTTGGTATTGGTGTTCGGTACGGCTTGTGTAGGATAGGTGGGAGACTGTGAAGCTGACACGCCAGTGTCGGTGGAGTCAACGTTGAAATACCACTCTGGTCGTTCTGGATATCTAACCTAGGTCCGTAATCCGGATCAGGGACAGTGCCTGGTGGGTAGTTTAACTGGGGCGGTTGCCTCCTAAAAGGTAACGGAGGCGCCCAAAGGTTCCCTCAGCCTGGTTGGCAATCAGGTTTCGAGTGTAAGTGCACAAGGGAGCTTGACTGTGAGACTGACAAGTCGAACAGGGACGAAAGTCGGGACTAGTGATCCGGCGGTGGCTTGTGGAAGCGCCGTCGCTCAACGGATAAAAGGTACCCCGGGGATAACAGGCTGATCTTGCCCAAGAGTCCATATCGACGGCATGGTTTGGCACCTCGATGTCGGCTCGTCGCATCCTGGGGCTGGAGTAGGTCCCAAGGGTTGGGCTGTTCGCCCATTAAAGCGGTACGCGAGCTGGGTTTAGAACGTCGTGAGACAGTTCGGTCCCTATCCTCTGCGCGCGCAGGAAACTTGAGAAGGGCTGTCCCTAGTACGAGAGGACCGGGATGGACGAACCTCTGGTGTGTCAGTTGTTCTGCCAAGAGCACCGCTGATTAGCTACGTTCGGGAGTGATAACCGCTGAAAGCATCTAAGCGGGAAGCATGCTTCAAGATGAGGTTTCCATGGGGTTTACCCCGAGAGGCTCCCAGCTAGACTACTGGGTTGATAGGCCGGATGTGGAAGTGCGGTAACGCATGGAGCTGACCGGTACTAATAAGCCGATAACTTGACTACAAAGATTCTACGCGTCCACTGTGTGGTTCCCGAGGTACGGTCGGGAACGATTGATATCTCCATAGAGTTACGGCTGCCATAGCGAAGGGGAAACGCCCGGCTCCATTCCGAACCCGGAAGCTAAGCCCTTCAGCGCCGATGGTACTGCACTGGTGACGGTGTGGGAGAGTAGGACGCAGCCGAACATACTTTAACGAGGGCGCCCCCGGAGAAATCCGGCTGGGCGCCCTCGTGTCGTTTGCTGGGCTCTACGATAGAGGCCGGTTCAAGCCCTTCGGTAGGACGGATTCGTAGTGGACAGGCCCGACAGTGGCCGCGGTGCTCGCGGTGGCGGCTCTTCCTCATCTGGTGGTGGAGCCCCGAGGCGTGACGGGGGCGCGCGTGACGGTGGCCCCCGCCGCGTTAGCGGAGCCCGTGACGGAGCCCCGCGTGACGGAGCGCCGAAGCGTGACAGCGGCCAGGGCGCGGGACGAGATGGTGGGCCTCGACGGGACGACTCGTCTCAGCGGGGCGGCACTGACCGTGGTCCGCGACGAGATGGCCAAGGGCCCGCGCGCTCCGGTGGTCATGCTCCTCGTGCCGGCGCTGGTCGCCCGGACGGGGAGGCTCCTCGGGGTGGGGCTCGGCTAGCGCCTAAGTCGGTTCGCCTTCCGGAGCCGGCTATTCCCGAGGGTGTGAGCAGTCGTCAACTGGATCGTTCGGTTCGCGCCCAGCTGCGCACGCTCAGCCAGGAGAACGCCGAAGGTGTGGGCGCTCACCTGGTGATGGTGGCGCAATTGCTCGATAGCAACATTCAAGCTGCGGAGGCGCATGCCGAGACCGCGGTTCGTCGTGCCGGTCGGGTTCCCGCCGCACGAGAGGCTTTGGGTCTGGTCGCCTATCGCAAGGGCGATTGGGCGCGTGCCCTCAATGAATTCCGCACCGTCCGAAGGTTGTCGGGCTCATCCCATCTGTTGCCGTTGATGGTCGATTGCGAGCGAGCGCTGGGCCGGCCCGATCGGGCGCTGGATCTCGCTGCATCCCCAGAGGTCGGATCGTTGGAGCAGGCCGAGCGCATCGAGTTGGCGATCGTCGTGTCCGGCATCCGTCGGGACGCCGGCCAGTTCGAATCGGCGGCAGCGGGTCTGGAGACCCCCACGTTGACCAGCGCCGCACGACGACCGTGGACCGCGCGGCTGCGCTATGCGTATGCCGAGGCCAAACTCGCCTTGGGCGACGTCGACGCTGCGCGACTGTGGTTCGCCCGCGCAGCGGATGCTGACGACGATCTGGCCACCGACGCTGCCGAGCGGCTCGAGGAGCTTGACGGGATTGCCTACACGGATCTCTTAGACGGCGACGAGGGCGGCGACCCCGACGCGGACGTGTCCGACGATGTCACGGACGATGAGGGCCAAGGCCCCACGGATTCGGCCGGCCGGTTCGGTGGCCGGCGTTAGTCACGATGGGGCCGTGGGAGGGGCGAGCGGCCAACCGTCGCTGACGGCGGCATACCTCGGCGTCATCTGCGACCTCGATGGGGTGGTTTATCGGGGACCGGACGCGATCCCGTATGCCGTCTCGGCACTGAACGACGTGTTTCGCCTGCGTCCACTGTGTTTTGCCACCAACAATGCGTCCCGGACTCCGGGGGAGGTGGCGACCCAGTTGCGGAGCCTCGGCCTGACCGTCGAGGACGCTGCCGTGGTCACTAGTGCCCAGGCCGGCGCGCAGCTTCTCGCGGCTGAACTTCCCTCTGGTAGCGCGGTCCTCGCCGTCGGTGGGCCAGGGGTGCCAGCAGCCTTGGCCGCTGTCGGACTGGTGGTGACCCGGGAGCCTGAAGAGGCCCGCGCGGTGCTGCAGGGCTGGGGACGTGACGTTCGTGTCGATGACCTTGCCAGGGCCGCCGTGGCGATCGCCCATGGCGCTCGCTGGGTGGCGACCAACACCGATCGCACGCTTCCCACCCCTCAAGGGCTGGTTCCCGGCAACGGCACGCTGGTGTCCGCGGTCGCTGAGGCCACGGGTCGCGAACCGGAAGTGGTCGGCAAGCCGCATGCGCCCCTCTACCTCGCCGCGGCCGAGCGCTTGGCCGCTGCCCCTGAACGGCTCCTCGCGGTCGGCGACAGGCTCGACACAGACATCATCGGCGCGACCGCGGTCGGCGCCGATTCGCTGTGGGTCCTCGGGGGCGTCGACGGGTTCCTCTCACTGGTCGGTTCACCAGCACGACCCACGTATGCCGCGCACGACCTGCGCGCGCTCCTTGACCCGCCGGTCCGGGTCGAGCGACTCGACCCGGCGTCGTGGGCGTGCGGCGACGTCCGCCTGTCGATTGTCTCCGGGAGGGTGTCGGCGGCGGCGGATGGCGTCACCATCGATATGAGTGCTGTGCCTGGTAACCAGTTGGCCGCGCTCGCAGCGACTGTGGTGCTCGATCTGCGCGGCCAAAGCGCGTCATACGACCTGGCCGTGAGTCTCGCCACTGAGTTTGATCGTGTTCTCGGCCATAGCGCCGGGGTTAACCGCCATCGGGTCGAGGACACTCGACCCCAGTAGCGTGTGGGTACACCCATCGAGGAGGAGCGACATGTCGTTTGACGGCATCCGTGGTTATGTCCAGTTCGCGACCGGCATCGGTGACGCGACCAGAGCGCGTGCCGCTGAGGTGGCGCAAGGTCTGGTGACGGTCCTGAGCAGGACGTCGCCGTCGGAGATGGCGGGTCAGGTGTCGACCCTGGCCGAAGAACTCCTCAGTGCGGCAAAGTCCAATCGGGAGAGCCTCATTCACCTCATTCGTGGTGAGGTGAGCGAGCTCATCGAGTCGTCCTCGTCGCTGGCCAAGGTCGCCGACCTCGACTCCATGCGGGCCGCCCTGACTCAGCTCGGAAGCGACCTCGACGGGCTGCGGCAGCAGGTGGGAGTGCAGTCTCCGGCCGCGCTGGTGTCCTCCGGTGCCGCCGCGGTCGTCACCGCCGCATCGAGCGTTCGACCGGGTGGTTCGCGTCCGGCTCCGAAGCCCGCCGC
>Ga0208940_1001271_pt1 | contig 27192 bp, 26 predicted proteins | sample AD_JPNNA6_MetaG_FD_184445 | JGI IMG/M metagenome (GOLD analysis project Ga0208940, IMG submission 184445) | Active sludge microbial communities of municipal wastewater-treating anaerobic digesters from Japan - AD_JPNNA6_MetaG (SPAdes) (version 2) | ecosystem: Engineered > Bioreactor > Anaerobic... | reverse complement strand
GCCCGCCCGAGCGGAAAAGTTTTCTGTTCTGCCGCGCTTCGCGTGGCAATCAAAATTCAAAGTCAGGATTTTCATCAAAAAAAGTTCGGATTTTAACCAAAAGGCACCGCCAATTTTCAGAATTCGGATTTTGGGCGATTGTTGCCTCGCTTCGCCAAAGGCGGGGCTCGGCTTCGGCAAGGATTTTGAAGGGATTTTTGAAATCCAAAAACAATTTCTGCCCGCTCAAACGGAAGTTCGGTTTGCCAAAGGCAAACATAAATTTAAAAAATTTATCAACCAATCTTTTTTCTTTCGCCTTCGGCGAAAGGCAAAGCGATAATTTAATTTTGACTGCCCAATAATATGACAAACGAAAACAGCCAAACCAAAAAGTTTTTCATCTATGCCCGCAAGTCAACTGACAGCGAGGATAGACAAGTGCGGAGCATCAATGACCAAATCGCTGAATTGCAGGAATTGGCGAAAAAGGAAAACCTTGAAGTCGTTGACTTGCTTGTGGAAAAGCAAACCGCCAAAAAGCCGGGGCGACCTGTTTTCGCCGAAATGCTGAAACGAATTGAAGCAGGCGAAGCCGATGGAATTTTAGCATGGCACCCCGATAGATTAGCCCGCAATTCTGTGGACGGCGGACAAATTATTTATCTCATAGACACCGGAATTATCAAGGAGCTAAAATTCCCGACTTTTTGGTTTGAAAATACACCACAAGGAAAATTTATGTTAAGTATAGCGTTTGGGCAGTCAAAATATTACATTGATAATCTTTCAGAAAACATCAAAAGAGGACATCGCCAAAAATTAAAGCAAGGACTCTGGCCTCAAATGGCGCCACTCGGCTACTTGAACGACACAAAGACTAAACAAATTTACATAGACAAAGAAAAAGCACCGCTCATAAAAAAGACATTTGAACTTTACGCCACTGGAAAATATACCTTGAAAGAACTTCGAAAGATTATCAATGAATTAGGATTAAGAGGCCGGCGAAGTAAAATGCTTTCTGTTTCAAACTACCAATACATTCTGCAAAATCCTTTTTACTACGGATTAATAAGATATAACGGCGAATTTTACGAAGGAAAGCACGAACCGATTATCACAAAGAGACTTTTTGATTTATGCCAAGAAGTGATGATGAATAAGTCAAAACCGAAAACACCAAAACTCAAGCCATACATTTTTAGAGGATTTTTCCGTTGTGGGGAGTGCGGTTGTTTCATTACCACCGAAACGCAAAAAGGTCATAACTATTTGCGATGTACGAAACGGAAAAATCCTTGTTCGCAAAGGTATGTAAGAGAGGACGCCATCACTTCTCAAATTAAAGAGGAAATCAAAAAAGTTTCTTTGTCTTCCGCTTGGGCAAACGCTTCAATCAATTATTTTGAAAATGAAAAAATGAAACTTGCCCAAGCGGAAAGCTCTTTCGCCCAAGAAGCGAGAAATGAGCTTGTAGAGATAGAAACAAAACTTGATCGTTTGCTTGATTTACAACTGGACGGCAGTTTGTCGCAAGCAGAATATACCGCTAAAAAGCACAAGCTCATTCTCGCCAAAAAGGATTTGGAAGAAAAAATCACTGCTTTTGGGCGAAAGAGCAATAATCGGTTCGAACTTACCATTGCCTTTCTAAAAGACGCCAACCAAGCCGAAAAATACGCTCAACAAGAAAATCCCGAACGGATTCGGGATTTTCTCAAAAAGATTGGTTCGAACTTCCGCATTGCCGACCGCACTTTGGTTTTGGATTTCAAAAATGCCTTCAAAATAGCGGAAAAATACCATGCCGAGGCGCTTTGCGCCGAGGCTGTTTCTTACGATTTCACAAAAAGTGAAAATTGGCGGAGAGAGAGGGATTCGAACCCTCGGCACGGTTTCCCGCGCACAGACTTTCCAGGTCTGCCAGTTAAACCACTCCTGCATCTCTCCATTGATTATAAACAGATCTAATTCTATTATTGGATGTCCCAAAAATTTTCAAGTACTTTAGAACAGAGTCCGCCTGATACAAATAAATATCTTGTCCTCTTTTACTAATATGCGGCATAATTCCAAATTCTTCAAGTATTGTAGCAACTTGAAAAATTAAGCCCCTTGAATAACTAGTAAAAGTAAGTCCAATATTTTTATATGTTTTATTTCTAACATTATGAATGTGGATAAATACACACCCATCAGTATCTATCAGTCCGCGAATACAAGCTCTTTTGTATATCTTCTTCTTTAAAATCCATTCGGGAATATGTAAACCATTCTTCAACTTACTCTCTCGAGGTAAACCATTTCTTACCAGAAAATCTACTACAGACGTACTTGCTAGTGAAATCACAAGGGTATTTGACCCCTTGCGTTTTCTAATAGCGGGCATAATATTAAATAGCATTTTACAAAGAACCAAAATGTAATCTGAGTACTCTAAATCAGACAGCGTTTACTGAAATGTTTGCTTGCCAAGTATTATTTACACCCCCATCACCTATCATAATACCAAAAAATTCCGCTAAATTTTGGGAATATTTTGGAATAGTTACTTTCTTTCGATGACTTTTTTCAGGGTATCTAAGTTCTTGAACATTGACCACTGGTAAATTATAACAGGCCTAGTACAAATTACTACTATTTGCACTAGGACATTATGCGAACCCTCCAAATCTGAAGTTATCCTAACAGATTTTCGACAAATTTCAAAAGGTTCGTAAAAATCTTGTTTGACGTTTTTTTGTTCATCGATTCGGTGGGCGGCTTTCTTCCAGATGTCTTTTTGTTATCATATTAGATAAGTAGCTGGAAAATTTCCCTCGGCTAGAAGCCATAAAATTTTCATTGAATAGACTTAATTGATAGGCGCGAAAAACACCCATAAGTTCGTCGAACGAAATAACGTTCCCAAAATAATCCTGGGCCAAATTCCATACTTCCAAATCAGCTTCCCCCAACTCGTATGGGTCAAAATCTTCACCGAAAGTCAGATGACTAACATTGGCGACCATTTTTTCTTCCTGGTAGACGCTCTCCAGATGGTTACGCAACTCTGCCAGTGAATCAAATTTTTTACTTTCTCTTGGTGGTATTTGTTCCATCGCAAAAATTTAAAAATTAAAAAAGCTCATCAAAATTATATCTTAGTCTTACCGCCGACTAAAGCTTTGATCCTCTCTTCCACCGGCGGGTGAGTCATAAATAATTTTGAAACACCGCGCGCCGCCTTTGGACCAAAAGGATTGGCAATGAACATATGCGCGGTTGCATTATTGGCTCTTTTAAGCGTCCCGCCATAACCGGAAATTTTTTGCAAAGCGTTCGCCAAACCTTCTGGGTAGCGCGTCAAAAGAGCGCCGGAGGAATCAGCCAAAAATTCTCGCTGACGCGAAATCGCCAGTTGAATCAGAGTGGCAATGATTGGTGACAGAATTACAAAAACAACTCCAACTATTGCTAAAAGATTCCCGCCTCGGTTGCGATCCCGGTCACCGCCGGAAAAACTTAAGCGCATAAACATATCAGAAATAATCGCCACAAAACCAACGAGAACTACCACGACCGTCTGCAATAAAATATCTCTATTGCCAATGTGCGCCAACTCATGGGCGACCACCCCTTCCAATTCATTCTTGTCTAACATATTTAAAAGACCTCTGGTCACCGCTACCGCCGCGTGATTTTTATCACGCCCAGTGGCAAAGGCATTGGGCGCGAGATCTTCTATCACATAAACTCGTGGTTTAGGCAAACCAGCGGTAATAGCCAAATTTTCCACCAAACGATGAAGCTCCACATTCTCATCGCGTGGCACTTCTTTGGCGCCATTTAGCGATAAAGCAATTTTGTCTGACCACCAGTAGCTGGCAATATTCATCAGAATGCTAAAAATTATCGCCGCATACAAGATTGCCGAATTGTTGTAATAATCACTGATAAACCAACCGAGGGCGACAATCACCGCTAAAAACCCCGCCATCAAGAGCCACGTGCGTCTTGTATTTTTATCTTGTTCAGTATAAAGGGTTGCCATTACTAAAATTTAACCTGAACCGGTTCTTTGGCTTCGTTCCCTTCTTCCAATTCAAAGAATTCTCTTTTCTCAAATTTAAACAAATTTGCCACGATGTTTGACGGGAAAGATTCAATTTTGATGTTCAAGTCGCGAACATTGCCATTATAGAATCGTCGCGCGGCCTGAATTTTGTTTTCAGTGTCTGCCAGCTCCGCTTGCAAACTGGCAAAGCTTTCCACCGCGCGCAACTGCGGATAGGCTTCCGCCACCGCAAAAACGCTTTTCAAGGCGCCAGACAATTGGTTTTCCGCCTCCCCCTTCGCCACCGGACCTTCGGCTGACAGAGCCTTGGCCCTGGCTTCAGTCACCCTTTCAAAGACCTCTTTTTCGTGAGTCGCGTAACCCTTGACCGTTTCCACTAAATTAGGAATCAAATCATAACGTCGCTTGAGTTGGACATCAATGTCCGCCCAAGCTTCTTTGGTTCTGGTAATCAAAGAAATAAACGAATTGTAGGCCACTGCCAACCAGATGGCTACAACCGCCACCAGCGCCAAAATAATCCAAAAAATAATCATAGTTTGTATTAATAAATGAATAAACCCCGACTCATTTATTATACCACTTTATCAAGCAAGCAACTAATTATTGTTTACAAAAAACGAGCCTTGGGCTCGTTTTTTGTAATTGTTATTTGTTTCCGCCACCCTCCTTTTTTGTTTATATTTGGGCTTGAACCTTTTAGTACATCCCGCCCATCTCGGCGCCATGATTATGCGGCTCCTCTTTCTTTGGCTCTTCCGTAATGGCCACCTCGGTCGTGAGCAAAATCGCCGCCGCGCTGGCCGCCCGCTCCAAACCGGTGCGCGTTACTTTGACCGGGTCAATAATGCCCGCCTTGAACATATCTTCCGCCACGGCATCCGCGTTCGCGTCATAACCTTCGTTGGCCTTGCCAGACAAAATCTTATCAATCACCACCGCCGCGTTGTTTTTGCCGGCGTTCAAAACAATTTGCTCTATCGGCGCCTTGAGTGAGTCAAGCAAAATTTCAACCCCCGCTTGAAACTCGGCTGCGATATCCTCCGATGGCGCGGCAATCTTGCTAGCTGCCACCTTAGCGCCGGCTTTAATCAAAGCCGTGCCACCACCCGGCACAATCCCTTCGTCAACCGCCGCCTTGGTTGCCGCCACCGCGTCATCAATTTTCAATTTTTTATATTTCATTTCCGCTTCGGTCGTCGCGCCAACCTTAATCACAGCCACACCACCGGAAAGCTTGCCCAGACGTTCACGCAGTTTGTCTTTGTCATATGACGAGTCAGAGGCCTCAATTTGTTTTTTGATGGTCGCAACGCGTTCTTCGATGTCGGCTTTTTTACCCTTACCACCAACAACCGTCGTGCCATCTTTGGTGGCAATCACTCGCCTAGCTCGTCCCAGCATGTTGGGTTCAACATTTTCCAACTTGATACCAACTTCTTCAGAAATAAGAGTGCCGCCGGTCAAAGTTGCGATATCTGCCAACATCTCTTTTTTGCGGTCACCATAGCCGGGCGCTTTAACCGCCAAAACGTTGAAAGTGCCGCGCAATTTATTGACCACGAAAGTCGTTAGCGCCTCGCCATCCACGTCATCAGCAATAATCACCATTTCCTTGCGGCCGGCGCCGGCCAATTTTTCCAATAAAGGCAAAATTTCCTTAACCGTGGAAACTTTTTTGTCAGTAATCAAGACGACCGGGTCTTCATAAACCGCCTCCATTCGCTCAGCATCGGTAATCATATAGGGCGAAACATAACCTTTGTCAAATTGCATCCCTTCCACAAACTCTGATTCCACCTCAAAAGATTGTGACTCCTCCACGGTTACCACGCCATCTTTGCCGACTTTTTCAATCGCGTCGGCAATAATTTTGCCAAACTCTTCCGACTCAGCTGATATGGTTGCCACTTGGACAATCTCATGTTTGTCTTTTATCGGCTTGGCTATCGCCTTGAGCTCTTTGACCACCTTGGCGGCCGCGGCTTCAATTCCCGCTTTGACCCCCATCGCGTTCACGCCGAGCGCCGTCTTTTTAAAACCTTCTTCAATAATCGCTTGCGCCAAAATCACGGCCGTGGTCGTGCCATCGCCGGCAATATCATTGGTTTTGCTAGCCACATCTTTGATTATCTCGGCGCCCATATTTTCAACTTTATCAGCGAGCGTAATTTCTTTGGCAATAGAAACACCATCGTTGGTAATCGTCGGCGCGCCGTATCCTTTATCTAAAACCGCGTTACGACCCTTGGGACCAATGGTAATTTTAACAGCATCGGCCACTTGGTCTATACCTCTTTTGAGCGCCTTGCGCGCGTCATCATTGAATGTGATTTGTTTTGCCATAGTAAAATTAAAAATTAAAATATAAAGTTTATAAGGCCAATCAACAAAACAGACTAGTCTTCAATAACAGCCAAAATAGAAGATTCGCCGACAATCAAATAATCCTTATCGCCGACCTTGATTTCATCGGGACCATATTTAGAAAAAATCACCTTTTGACCTTTTTTAATTGACAGGGGGACCAAGGTGCCGTTATCCAAGCGACGGCCCTCACCCACCGCAATTACCACCCCTTCCTCCGGCCGCTCTTTGGAGACGGTTTCCGGAATAATGATGCCGCTTTTGGTTTTACCGGTTCGGTCATCTTCTTTTTTGATTTCCACTAGAACACGATCGCCCAATGGTTTAATGTTTATTTTTGCCATAAGCCATAATGAAATTTAACGTGACACTAATATATTAATGAATACAAACAGAGAAAATAAGTAAAAAGTTAAAATAAGAAGATTGAGAAAATAATAATTCTTTTCACATTGTTACATATCTGAAGAAGCTCTTATTAAAACGAATAAAGAGCTTATCCTTATTTTAGCTTGTAAAGATGCTTTGAATTCGACCCCAAAGCAAATTCCTTTTATTATAACCCAAAAAAGGCCAAAATCAAGAGCAGTCTAAATCACCCTAATATCAAGTAGCTCCTCGCGGCAAAACTCGACTTGCTCTTGGTACGTAACCTGTGTTTAGCCTTGTTGACCTCCTCTTTTAATTTTGCTATACTCTTTCTCAATGTCGCTTTTATCTAGTTATTTGCCTTGGATTCAAATAATTCTTTCCGCCTTGTTGGTCGGAGCGGTTTTGTTGCAACAAAATGAGGCCGGTCTAGGCAACTCTTTCGGCGGCGGGCAAGCCGGCGCCCCAGCCCACACCAAGCGCGGTCTGGAAAAACAGATTTTCAACGCCACTATCATCATCGCCGTTTTGTTTGTTGCTTCAACAATGCTAGCTTTGTTTATTTAGAAGTTTTTTCTCAAAATCCTCTCTTTTTTAATAAGGTTTCAATCCGAAATATTCCCTATTTTAATTTCTTTTCTTTATTCGCTTAATTTATGTAACTTAGGATATTAGTGTCATATCAAATTTTGTATTTATGCCATCAAAACTAAAAACAGTTCTGTTTAAAGAAACTCGCTTCGCGTTTGACAGTTTGCCGCCTCGGCTAAAAGCCCTATTTGTCGTTTTGTTTATCTTTTTTGTCGGTAGTTTAGGTGTATTGGTTTGGCGACTAAACCAAAACTTTATCGTGACAGTGCCAACCGAAGGCGGTTCACTAACAGAAGGGGTCATTGGTCCGGCGCGCTTCGTCAATCCGCTTTTGGCTGTTTCCGATGCCGACCGTGACTTGACTTCCCTTGTTTACTCCGGCCTGGTCAGAGTTGGACCAAAAGGCAATTTCATTCCCGACTTGGCCAAAAGTTATGAGGTTTCAGAAGATAAATTAACTTACACTTTCCATCTAAAAGATAATTTACGCTTTCATGACGGCGCCCCGTTAACGGCCGATGATGTTCGTTTTACAATTGAAAAAGCAATGGACCCGGCAGTCAAAAGCGCCAAACGCGCCAATTGGAATGGCGTTTCAATAGAACAACCAGGCCCAAAAACAATCCAATTAACTTTAAAGAAACCCTACCCAGCCTTTTTGGAAAACGCAACTCTTGGTGTTTTGCCAAGCCATTTATGGCAAAACACTTCGGCTGAATCCTTCCCCCTCCACGAACAAAATCTGGAAGCCATCGGTTCTGGTCCTTACAAACTTTCCAAAATCACAAAAGATTCAAATGGCATACCAACCGCTTACGAATTGAAGGCCTTTTCTGACTTTGCCTTGGGCAAGCCGCGTTTGGAGAAAATTACCATCGGGTTTTATAAAAACGAAGAGGAGTTAGTTGAAGCTTACAAAAATGGACAGATTGATAGTTTGAGCTCTCTTTCGCCAGCCCTTGTCAAAGAACTGGAGGAATCGGGTCAGCGAGTCGTAAAGTCCACCCTGCCTCGAGTTTTTGCTGTTTTCTTTAACCAAAACCACAACTCTGTTTTCTTGGACGCGACCGTTCGCAAGGCTTTAAACTTAGCCGTGCCACGACAAGAAATCGTGGAAAATATTTTTCATGGTTACGCTGAGCCGCTGGAAGGCATTTTCACCTCAACTAATGGTGAACCTACAAAAACTGACCTAGCTGCCGCCAAAAAAATGTTGACCGACGCCGGTTGGAAACTCAACGACCAAGGCGTGATGCAAAAAACAACAAAGGCCTCTAAGGACAAGCCGGCCGCTACTCAAGTCCTGACTTTTTCCTTGGCCACCTCCAACATTGAGGAACTCAAACAAATTGCCGAAAAATTAAAAGCCAACTGGACCGCCCTCGGCGCCAAAGTGGAGATTGAAATTTACGAGTCAAACGACCTAAACCAAAATGTCATCAAACCACGTAAATATGACGCCCTCTTGTTTGGCGAAGTTATGGGCCGCGACAGCAACCCATACCCTTTTTGGCACTCATCTCAACGCACCGACCCCGGCCTGAACATTGCGATGTATACCAACGCCAAGGTTGACCGCCTACTGGAAGAAGCGCGGCAAACTTCAGACCTAGAAGAGAGAAACAAGAAATATTTTGAAGCAGAAACAGAGATAAAAAAAGATCAGCCGGTCGCTTTTATTTATTCCCCTTATTTCCTTTATCTTTTGCCCAGTAACATTATGGGAGTCTCCCTGCCAACCCTAACCAATCCGGCCGAACGTTTTGTCAACATTCACAAATGGTATGTTCGCACTGATAAGGTCTGGAAGATTTTTGCCAATCTCTATAAATAAAAACTATTATCAACTTAGCAATCTGGCAACCTTTGTTTGCCTCAAACTTAATTATTAATTTATGCCTATAAAAAGAATCCGAGTGGATGCAAGCGGCAATATTCAAACCTTTGTCGCTGACAAAAAGACCGAAAAAGTTGGCCGGCCTTCCGGCAAAATGGGTGGTCAACGCTTTAGCCCAAATAAAAAAACAACCGGTCGAGGCCATAGCCCGCGAAAAACTTCACCCAGCAAAACCCAAAGCGAGGATAACAAGCCTAAACAAAAAATCCCGCCAGTCGCGCCCGGAGTAATCAGAATTATTCCCTTGGGCGGGGTGGAGGAAGTTGGCAAAAACATGACGGTTGTTGAATTTGGCAACGACATTGTTGTGATTGATATTGGTTTAACTTTTCCGGGCGAAGAAGCGCCGGGTGTGGATTATATTATCGCCGACCCAACCTATCTGGAAGAACGAAAATCCAAAATCCGCGCCGTTATTATCACCCACGGCCACCTTGACCACATTGGCGGTATCCCCTACGTGATGTCGCGAATCGGCAACCCGCCGATTTACACTTCTCTCTTATCGGCTGTTATGATAAAAAAACGCCAAGAGGAATTTCCCCATCTTCCGGCTTTAAACATAAATGTCGTTAGCGAAAAGGATAAAATAAAACTCGGTAATTTATCAATCCATTTCTTTGCCACCACCCACACTATTCCAGATTCTATCGGGGTCATCATTGAAACACCTTTCGGTAACGTAATTTTTACCGGCGACCTAAAAGTGGAGAACACAAACGGCGTGCCGGAAAAATTTGAAGAGGAACGTTTTAACAAACTTGGGCAAGAAAACAACCTACTGTTAGTGGCCGACTCCACCAACGTGGAAAAACCAGGTTTTTCTTACCCGGAAAAAGAAGTGCAAAAAAACGTCAAGGAGATTATCGCCAACGCCAAGGGGCGAGTAATTATTGGCACTTTTGCCTCTTTGTTTGACCGCATTATTGCCATTATTGAAGCCTGCGAGGAATTGGGCAAAAAAGTAGCCATTGAGGGCCGCGCCATGAAAACCAATATCGAGATTGCCAAAGAGCTTGGCTACTTAAAAACCAAGCGTGGCACCTTCGCCACTCCGGATGAGATGGCCACCTTGCCCGAAAACAAAATTGTAATTTTGGCCACTGGCGCCCAAGGGGACGAATACGCCGCCTTGATGCGTATCTCCCAAAAAGAACACAAGTCGGTCAAAATCAAAAAAGGTGATACGATCTTGCTTTCGTCGTCCGTTATTCCGGGCCACGAAAAAGCTGTCCAGAGACTAAAAGATAATTTAGCGCGCCAAGGCGCCAAGATTGTTCATTATGGCATTGCCAACGTCCACTCGTCGGGCCACTCCTATCAAGATGAAATTGCTTGGGTTAATAAAAAACTCAAACCGCGTTTTCTTTTACCGGTTCATGGTCACCAGTTTATGCTCCACGTCCACGCTAACGTCGCGCACGAAATAATCGGCATGCCTGAAAAAAATATTATCGTTCCAGAAAACGGCTCCATTATAGAAATCTCCGACAAAGGACAGAAAATCTCCGCCCTCAAACAAATGGCTTCGGCCAAACTGGTAATGATTGACGGACTTGGTGTAGGCAACGTTCAAGAGGTTGTTATTCGCGACCGCCAAATGTTGGCCCAAGATGGAATGTTCGTCTTGATTGCCATCATAGATATCAAAACCGGCAAGGTTCGTAAATCTCCCGACATTATCTCGCGTGGCTTTGTTTACCTCAAAGAATCACAGGACCTTTTGCGTTATGTCCGCCTCTTGACCAAAAAAACCATTGAAGACTCCACTGCCCAAATGCACCCGATTAACCTGGACTATGTCAAAAATAACGTCCGTGAAGAGCTCGGCAAATATCTGTTCCAAAAAACCCACAAGCGACCCATTATTTTACCAGTGTTGATAGAAGTGTAAGATTAACTCAATGCTAAATAAGTTTTTAACGCTCAATGTTTCAAGTTTTGAGTTAATTTTGTTATAATCACCTCATGCGTTCCCAAAAAACTCTTATTCTGTTCACTTATTTGTGCGGTCTAACCATGACCTTTTCTTTTGCTTTCCCTGGTTATGTTAACTCCACTTTTCTGGAAAACTTCGTTGGTGAAAAATGGGTTGGTTTTATTTTTGCCATCGGCGCCTTGCTGTCGGTTATCTTGATGTCGCAAATATCCAAACTGATCAAGGCCTATGGCAATATCAAAGTTTTGGTTTCTTCGGCCGCTCTCGCTATTTTTGTTTTGATTTTGCTTGCCCTTGCTAAATCTGTTACTGTCATTATTTCAACCTTCATCATCTACTACTGTTTGGGGTTTTTCATCCGCTACACCTTAGATGTCTACCTGGAGAATATTTCTGATGACAAAAACACCGGTTTAATTAGGGGCTTTTATCTGACATTTTTAAATACCGCCTGGCTAATCTCTCCATTTTTGGCGAGCCGCCTGGTGGTTAATGGCGATTTCTGGAAAATTTACGTGGTTGCGGCAATGTCCCTCCTACCCCTAATCGCCATCGCCAGCGTTTTTCTTTATGAACAAAAAGACCTCAAATATGACGGCCAAAGCATATTCCCCCAACTCAAACGTCTATGGCGCGGAGAGAACCAAACTGACCGCTGTATTCGCCGTATTTTGATAGTTGATTTTTTGCTCTGTCTTTTTTACGCCGTAATGGTCATCTATATGCCTCTTTATTTGCATGAGCATCTTGGTCTCCCTTGGAACGAACTCGGCTTGGTCTTTACTATCATGCTGGTCCCCTTCGTTATCCTGGAGCTGCCCCTTGGCCGCATCGCCGACCGCTGGATGGGCGAAAAGGAAATTTTGATGGGCGGCTTAGTCATTACCGGATTATCCACCTCGGTCTTAGCTTTTATCCCTTCAGCCAGTTGGTTGGTTTGGGCCGGTCTTTTGTTTATCACCCGTGTTGGCGCGGCCGGCATTGAAGTAATGAAGGAAGCTTATTTGTTTAAGAAAATAGACGGAAGCGACACTAGTCTCATTTCTTTGTCGCGAATCATCGTGCCTTTCTCCTATCTCGTCGGTCCACTTTTTGTCTCTTTGATTCTTTTGTTTTTTGACTTTAACTATGTTTTCTTCTTCCTGGGTTTGTTGGTTCTTTCAGGCCTCTTTTTCGCCACCAAGTTAAAAGACACCAAATAGGAGCCGGGGATCCGCGCGGCCTGCGTCTAGCTCGCGTTACAAGTTCATCAATTGGCAATATTCACACTTAGGGTCATCACAAGTTTCCGTCAAAATTCGGCCGGTCCAAACACTTTCAAGCAACGCCCCAATTTCGCCCTTGACCCGAGAAATATCCTCCGCGGCAATGGGAATAGAAACCGTCGGACACCGCCCCTTGTTGTCCGGTTTAACAAAAACCAACGCCGGTTCAATCGTCTGCCCGCGATAAAAAGAGCTCTCGGCTAACAAAATTTTATAAAAAATCAACTGACGGAAATAATTGCCATCATCATTCTTAGTTTCGCCTTTGATCGCCGCTTCGCTCATTGCCGATTTTGTTTTGTAATCAAAAACCAGAACCTTCTCCGCGGTATCAATAATCGCGTCCATCTTGCCATGAATTTTCAGTTCAACCGCCTGTTTTTCTACTTTGAACTCAAACCTGGCCTCCACCCATTTTTCCGCCGCTGCTACGCCTTTTATCGCAAAATGTGGTCCAAGCGCGGCCGCCACTTTGGGCGCGGCCAAAAGAAGCTCTTCCAGAGCCAGTTCCTTGTCTGCTGACAACAAAAGAGAATGCGCAAAATAATTTTGTAAGGCCACCTTTAGAGTCTCAGTAATTTTCTCCTCGGTTTTTTCCGACAAAGCCCAAACCGCCGCGATTGCTTCGTGCATCGCGTTGCCTTTTTCAGCCGGCATCGCCGGCGCTTCCGGCACCTTCAAAATACTTTTGAAAAAGAATTTGCTTGGACACTCGCAAAAATGATTCAAAGCGGTCACCGACAAACCTTTTTCCAGCAAAATATTTTTGGCAAATTCCACTAGCCGCGCCTCGTCTTTTTTCGCCAACTGAGACAAGTTAACCGCCGCCGGAGCTGTCACCAAAGCCGGCAGGCTGGTCCGCGCCACATTTTCTTGGTCCAATTCGTCAATAAAGCGCAAGGGAGTCAAGGTTCGTTTCATTCCATCCGCCAAACCGACAACCACAACCGCGCGATGCCTGGCCCGCGTTAAGGCCACATAAAACAACCGCCTCGCATCGCGTAAATCATCATTTTCTTCCTTGCTCTCTGGCAATAAAAAGTAATTGCCAAAACCGCGCGACATCCAAGATTCTTCTGTCGCGTAAGGCAAGAAAACATAATCAAACTCCAACCCTTTGGACCCATGCGCAGTCATGATTCGCACTCGCGCTTCACCAAAACCAGCCATAATTTTGACACTCTTGTTTTCGGCTGTTTGTCGGAAAGACAACATTGCCTCAATCAACAAAATCGGGTCTTCTATTTTTTGCGTCCGCGCCAAGTCCTCGCCCAGGGCCACAATTGACCGCCATACCTCCATCGAAAGCGGGTCGCCAAGCGTCAAAGCCACCAGTCCGGATTCTTCACCGACTAAAATTAAAAATTCCACCGCGCTAACGGAAACCGCCTTTTCCTTGAGAACTGAAAGTTTTGATAATTTTTTATCCAAATCTTTCAGATTTCCACTTCTGATATTTTTCATTACTTCCGCCCGTTCGAACAAATCAAGACCCCACAGCCCTCCAGATAAAGCATAGGCCAAAGATTCTGTTTTAGCGGCATCGGCCAAATATTCGGCCAACGCAAAAAACAGGCGTCCAAGCGGATGACCAAACACGTCAGCGCCGCGTTCCGCCGCCGCCGGCACGCCGGCCGTTTCCAAGACCCGCAGAGCATTTTCCACGTCACGATTGGTTTTCGTAATAACCGCCACAGTCGCTTTGTCGTCGGCCATCAACACTTTTTTTATCTCGTCGGCCAAATATTTTTCCGCTGCCGCCACGTTGCCGGCCATTACCACCTCTACCGGTTCCGGTTCTTCGCCGTTCGCGGACTTCAATCTGATACGCAACTCGGGGTACTCATCCGCCTGGTAATTGTTTTCAATCAAACCAAAACAAGCATCCAAGATTCCCTGATGAGAACGATAATTGTTTTCCAACGAAATAACTTTCATCGCCGGCCAAAGGCTTTGAAAACGCAAAAAATTTTGCACCGATGCGCCCTGAAAACGATAGATTGCTTGTTTTTCATCGCCCACCACAAACAAGTTCGGCTCTTCATAAAAATCGGCAATTTTTTTAATCAGCGCGTTTTGCGCGTCATTGGTATCTTGATGTTCGTCAACCAAAATATAAAGATATTTTTCTTGGAGTAAACGCAAAAGCAATTCATCTTGCTCCAGTGCTTGTGTTAATTCAAAAATGAGGTCGTCAAAATCAATCCGCCGCTCAATTTTTTTCTTTTCTTCGTAGGTCGCGTAAACTTCGGCAAAAATTTTAGTTTTTTCGGCTTTATCAATTTTTTTCAGAGCGTCAGCCTTAAGCTGGCCCTTGGTCGCTCCGCGACTAGAAATTGAAGCCGGGTCATTTTTGATAACTTCAATTTGCGCCGCCGCGAAGTCGGCAATCATTTCCGGCGTCCAAGCTTCTTTTCGGCAGTCGCTAATTGCTTTGATAATCTTGCCCACATAAAAATCCGGGTCACCCAGCGGCCGCAGGCGAGAAAATCTTTTTGCGCGCAGAATTTCACGAATAAGAGTTTCTGCTTCCACCTCGGTCAGTTGTTTGGCTTGACGTAAGTGGGGAAAATGGTCTCCAAATTCCGCCATCACCGCCGACGCAAAGCCGTGGTAAGTATAAACGCCAATTTCATCAGCCGCCGAACCGATAAACTGCCGCAACTTGAGACGCATTGCTTTTTGACCGGCTTCAGTAAAAGTCAGCGCTAAAATGCCGGACGGTGGCGTATCAGTTTGATACAAAATGTTGGCCACTCGCAAAGCCAAAATTTGAGTTTTGCCGGTGCCCGGTCCGGCAATCACCATCACTGGGCCTTCAATCGTGTCCACGGCTTCTTTTTGGGCCGAGTTGAGGCGATTATAAGCTTCATTAAACCTCGCTTGGTATTCTTCCCATTTCCGGGCCATTTGGGCGTTCATGCCCAAATTATAGCATTCCCAAGCTTTTTCTACCCCTTGCATCTTTTTAATAAATATGCTACTATTAAAAGGTAGGGAGCCGGTCCGCATTGTATCATTATCATTATATACAGGGCCGGCTTTTTTGTTTTACCACTTTTATTTTATGTCGCTCTCGCCTCTTTGATTTTTGTGCTAAGATAATACAAGCGAAATTTACACAAATAAACCCTAAAGTTTTTTAAAAAGCAAGATTAACATTAAGAACCATGTTACACCAACAAATTAAAGACGAAATAAAAAAGACTATGTTAGCGCGAGAAACCGAGCGCCTGATGGCCGCGCGCAACATTTTGGCCGCTTTTACCAACGAACTGGTTGCCAAAAAACAGAGACCGGATGAAATGTTAACCGACGGCGATGCCCTTGCGGTTTTGAAGCGTCTCGCCAAACAACGCAAAGATTCCATTGAGCAATTTACCATCGGCAATCGCCCGGAGATGGCTGCCGCCGAAACTAAAGAGCTTGCTTTTATAGAAAGTTTCCTGCCGGCCCAAATGACGCGTGAAGAAATTCAAAAAATTGCCGAGCAAAAGAAAACTGAGCTGGGCATAAATGATAAAAGCAAAATTGGCCAACTTATGGGCTCGGTTATGAAAGAGACCAAAGGTCAAGCCGATGGCGCGGTAGTCAAGGAAGTGCTAGAGGAGCTCCTGGGCTAACAACCTAACGGTTAAGACACAAAAACAAAATAAAAAACATCGGGCGAAAGCTTTGCTCTCGCCCGATATTTTTTATTCTTTTTTCTTTCTCCTCATTTCTAACCGCCCAAAAACTATCTCACCCCTGAATTTGCGCCGGGGTTGGATTTTTGCCTTGCTTAAACATTTTCGCGAACGGCTTAATCGCAAACGCGACAAACAAAATTCCATACCAATACCACTCAAGGCCTAAGATGCCGGGCCACAGTTTGGCAATCGCCAAAATAAAAAAGGCCACGCTTAATTTAGTGGCGGCAATATCCTTCCAATCAAAATCTTTAATCAACCGGTTGGCCCAAGTAAAAATAGACATTTGTTTATAAAAATTAGTTCCTAATAAAATTTTTAACGACCATCTATATTATCTCATTATTTCTTAATATTTTCCATTCTGTCTTTCACATTTTATGTTTTCAAAAAGAATTTGTATTTTTTGTTTTTCCAAATCTCGCCGGCGTAATCCACTCCGGTCCGTGGCGCTCGAACAATTTTTTTGGGCGCCAACTCTTCTTTTCTGTCTTCAAACCACAGGCCGGTCCCGCGCAAAGCCGACTTAGTGTTTAAGCTTTTATTAATCGCGAATTTACGCGTCAATCGCCCCGGGCCTTTTGTTTCTCTTGTCGCCCTAATTAAAATTGCCGCCGGATAATCCTTCTCGCCTACCACAATGTTAAGCATCTGATACATCCCGTAGCAAAGATAGATATAAAAAATACCGCCGGCTTCAAACATCGGCGCTGTTCTTTTGGTTTTTCCTTTGTTGTTTCGTCTCCGCTTGTCAGTTCCAACCTGACAAGCATGGCTAGCCCTGTCTTCCGGACCATCGTAAATTTCCACTTCCGTAATCATCTCCGCCAAAGTCCGGCCGTCAGCAAATCGTCTAACCAAATATTTGCCAAGCAAATCTTCCGCTACTGTCTTGGTCGGTCTTTGAAAAAACTTTTTGTTCAAAATCATTTTATTCTTAATAACTTTCAGGTTTTGTATTATTTTATCGGCGCAAAGCGGCGTTTTATCTGCGCTAGACTTTGGTCTTTACACAAGTGGAACAAACACAAACCCTTCAAAATCTTCTTTTTCAAAATTACTTTCCCCCGTCTTTCTGATTAATCTGATTCTGGAACCAACCGCCCGCCAACTTTCAGTTGTGAGAACCACTCCAGCGGGACGTCAGAAGATTCTTCACCGCCAGTTGGCGCGGGAGGCAACGCCGCGGCCGCCACAATATGGTCATAAGGCGCCTTGTCGACAAATCCATGTTTGGCGTTTAGACAGTGGTATTCCACTATCCCTTTTTTTAAATAATTATATTTGGCCAAGTTTTGCCGGCCAAAATCACAAATTTCCGGCACAACTTCCAAGCTGACCACGTAGCCGCTTTCTCCCGCCGGCAGCTCATTGCCCTCGTCATCGTGGCTAACCATAAAGCCCAACAAAGCCGCTTGCCAACCAGAGCCGGCGCCAATATCCAAAATCCTGTCTCCCGGCCTTGGTGACAAAAGTTCCAAAATAAAAGCGACTGTCCATGGTTGAGAGATAGTCTGTCCATGCAAAGTCGGCAGAGGTTGGTTGAGATAAGCGCGACTACGATTATCCGGCGTCACAAAATCTTTGCGGTCCAACGCGTAGAAAGCCCTGATTAATCGTGGCGTTTTGAGCACTCCAGAGTCAATCAATTCTCCAGTTAAAACTCGTTGGTTCACTCTCCCACTCTAAAACGAAAAAGAGATAAAGTAAACCTCTAATAACGCGGAATGAACGCGCCTGCCCGCCTTGGGTGAGGAATAAAAACTAATAAAAATTTGTTAGCTTGCGTCAAATCTTCTTCTGGTCTACATTTTTTATTCGCGGATTCGTTCAATTCGCAGATTCGCATTGTGTCAAAGCTTTTTCAAATCTTCAAATGCCTTCTCAGCCTCTATTTTGCCGAGCACCACCCGACCCAAGGTAAATAAAATGGGCAATTTTTTTACTTTATCCCTCCCAACAATTTTGACCAAGGCCGGAAGAGAAGCCACGCTTTCACTCTTAATCAAAGCTGACCCGTGTTTAGCCAACTCTATTCCGGCTTGTTTGTTGGCTGAATCTTTACTAGTGCTAGTGGCAAAAAAATCGGCCAGGATTGCCGGTTCAAACAAAGTGGCCTTTTTGCCGCCCAGCCAAACCATCAATTTTGACATCTCTTGTAATGCTTGGGCCATCAAAAAACCTTGTTCGTTACGCCCCCATCCAAGGCCATCGGCAATCCCAAGAGACAAAGCATAAATATTTTTTAACACGCCGGCCGCGGCTACCCCGCGCGCGTCTGCGACAATCGTCACCTTGATAGAAGTATCAGCAAAAAGGTCGGCAACTTGGCCGGCGGCCTTCTTGTTTGGCGAAGCGGCTACCGCCATTCCACCGTGACCGGCAAGCAATTCTTCGGCAATCATCGCGCCGGACAAAACGACAGTCGGCGCGCCGGTCGGCAAAGCTTTTTTTAACGCTTCATCAACCAATAATTTGTTATTTTCTCCAATCCCTTTGGTTACCGAAACCGCCACTGTCCCCTTTTTAAAATATGGCGCCGTAAAGGCCAGGGCCTCACCCAGAGACCAAGATGGCACGCAAAAAAAGACTGTTTCCGCTTCAGCCAAGGCTTCGGGCAAAGACAAACATTTTTCGCCCATATCAAAAATAAGACTTTCGTTTTTATCCCAATAAGTTACCTTATGCCCGGCCGAAGCCAAAATTTTACCAATCGCCCGACCAATTTCGCCGGCGCCAATCATTGTTACTTTTGTCATACTTAAGTATTTTACCACAAAACAAATTTATCCTAAATTGACTAATTATTTAGTTAAGTTAAGCTAAAAAAGGAGTTCTTTTTATTGGCTTACGAGACCGACGCTAAACCAAAAAGGGGGAGATTATGTCGCGTAAAAGAGAATGCCCCGCCTGTGGTCAAAAAAAATTTTTGACCAGGCACCACGTATTCCCCAAACGACACTGGCCTGAAATAGCCAACACTAACAGGTGGAGTGGTCACCCGCCACCGCCAATCATCTCTATCTGTCGGAAGTGTCACGACAAATTGGAGAAGCTAATCCCAAGCGAAATCCAGCCTTTTAAATTTTATTGGGAAACAACCAGATTTTTCTTGGGTTTGGAAGATGTCGGCAATGTTTACAACCTGGTCGGCTTGCCCTTCTGGGGAGAACCAGGGCTAGAAAGCTCCACGGCCAGTGACGACGGTTATTTGACCGCCATTCAGCAGCCCTAAGGGAAGGTCTCTTACGCCCGGTTAAACAAGATTTGACCGGGCTTTGGTTTATTTTCCACGCTATTCTGCTCACTCTCAAGACAATTGGAATAAAGCCCCGCCTCACGCCAGTCGGCGCGAGGCGGGGTCTTTTATATTCTTTCTTCTATGACTAATTTTGGGTCAGGGTGATGCCAAACCCAACTGAAATCAGATATAAACCGATAATCACTGCCAGAATACCGCCAACAAAATACCAGACCTTGGTGTTGAAAAGACGAAACATCTTGTTAATCCAACGGTCCGGCACAAAGAGGTAAGCGACGCCTTCTACGGCCATTGCCCACCCAAAGAAAGTGATAATCCCGGCTGGCCAAGAAGACCAAATTTGGTGTGTCAACACCAAGAAAAGACCGGCTACCAACTCGGCAATCGCGACGACCATGCGCAGCAGGCGATTTTCTACAAAGCCGGCAAAAACCGCGAGAAAATACTTGCGACGGGCAAACAAAGCAATCCCAATTACCACCAGATAAACGCCAAGCACCTTGGCCAAAAGTATTGAAAGAGGATCCATAAACTTTTTATTTAAAATTATTAATAACTAATAAAAACCAACCTATTTTCTTCTTAAATTTTACCATAGATGAGGAAACCTCATCAATCTTTTAGCCACGGACTTATCCACTTTTGACTAACCTTCGCCCACGAAGCCCGTCAGGTATAATGGCAAGGGAAAACAAAATTTATTACCAACAAGCGAAATAAAATGAAACACCGACATAAATATATTTTCGTTATTGGCGGCGTTATGTCAGGCGTCGGCAAAGGAGTAACCGCCTCTTCTATCGCCAAAATACTTAAAGCCCGCGGGTTCAAGGTCAATCCTCTCAAGATTGACCCTTATTTGAATGTGGACGCGGGCACGATGAACCCAATTGAGCACGGCGAGGTTTTCGTCCTGGATTCCGGTTTGGAAACCGACCAAGATATGGGCAATTATGAACGCTTTTTAGACCAAAGTCTGCCACCGGAAAACTATATGACTAGCGGCATGGTCTACAAATATGTGATAGAAAAAGAACGCGCCCTTGGTTATAGCGGCCGTTGTGTGGACCCGGTTCCCTACATTTGCGAAGAAATCCACCGCCGGATAGAGGCCTCACGCCGCAAAACAAACTCTGATATCTCTCTTATTGAAATCGGCGGCACCGTCGGCGAATTCCAAAACGAAATGTTCATTGAGGCGGCGCGGATGTTGAAGCTGAAAAATCCCAACAGTGTGCTCTTTGTTTTGGTCAGCTATCTGCCGACACCAAACAAAATCGGCGAGATGAAGACCAAACCAACCCAATATGCCGTCCGTAGTCTGAATTCATATGGCGTCCATCCTGACATCATTGTTGCCCGCTCTGACCGTCCTCTAGATCAAAAACGCAAGGAAAAAATCGCCTTTGCCAGCAACATTCCAACCGACCGCATTATCTCCGCGCCCGATGTTGAGAGTATTTACGATATCCCGCTCAACTTTGAAAAAGACGGCTTGTCTGAAACCCTTCTTTCACTCCTCAAATTAAAAGCCAAGACAACCGACCTTAAAGATTGGCGACAAATGGTGGCCAAGGGGGAACGCGCCAAAGACACAATCCGTATTGGCCTTGTCGGCAAGTATTTTCGGACTGGCGACTTTGTTCTTTCCGATGTTTACATCTCGGTTATTGAATCGCTCAAACATTCCGCCACCGCTCTGGGTAAAAAGGTAAAAATTGATTGGCTTGATTCCGGCGACTATGAATTAGGCGTCGCTAGTCCAACCGAATTCAAAGAGCACTTTAAGAATTTGGCAAACTATCACGGCCTCCTTGTGCCAGGCGGCTTTGGCGAACGCGGTGTTGAAGGGAAAATAAAAGTGATTGAATACGCGCGCCAAAATAAAATCCCCTACTTTGGTCTATGTTACGGGATGCAATTGGCGGTTATTGAATACGCCCGTCATGTTCTCGGTTTGTCGGACGCTCACACAACGGAAATCAACCCGGATACCAAACACCCGGTTATTGACATTATGCCTGAACAAAAGAAATTAATGACCGAAAAAAATTACGGCGCCACCATGCGTTTGGGCGCTTATCCGACTCTTTTGCGAAAAGGCACTATTGCTTGTGACTCTTACAAAGCTAGCCAGGCCAACGAACGACATCGCCACCGTTTTGAGGTAAATCCTGAATACATAGAGAGTCTGGAAAAAGCTGGTTTGGTTTTTTCCGGTAAATCGCCGGATGGTGTTTTGATGGAAATCGCCGAATTGCCCAAGACTAAACATCCTTTCTTTGTCGGCACCCAATTCCACCCCGAATTCAAATCTACTCCGCTTCATCCTCACCCGCTTTTCTCTGCCTTCGTCAAAGCGGCAACTCAGAGAAAAAAATAGGGCAAGTGTCATCGGCAATTGGTATCAAAGGAGGTCCGACCTCCTTCTTAATAAGGTATCCCCTCTCTGAAGCTGTTACGTAGCATGTTACGTAACATGTTACGTAACAGCTTTCTATGTTTTAATTTTACATCTCTCCTTCTATCCCCCGGGTTTAAAAGTTGTCCGTTTGGCGCGCGACCGATCATTTTCGGTCAAGTGGGCTTTCCGTAGACGAACCGAGGTCGGCGTAATCTCTAAGTATTCATCCTTCGCCATAATCTCAAGCCCGCGTTCAATACTCAAAATAAATGGTGGCGCCAGCATAATGTTTTCATCAGATCCAGCTGCTCGCATGTTGGTCAATTGCTTGCCTTTAATTGGATTAGCGATGATATCTTCGCCCTTCGCCGTATTGCCGATAACCATCCCTTCATAAACTTCCGTGCCGGGACCAATATAGAGCGTCCCGCGTGTCTCCAGGTTGTCCAAAGCGTAAGCTACCGCCTTGCCGGTAATCATTGAAACCATAGAACCAAAACTCGTCTTCTTTATCTCGCCGGCATATTTTCGGAAACCGATAACCCGTGAAGACATGATGCCTTCACCCCGTGTGTCAATAATAAATTGATTGCGGTAACCCAACAACCCGCGAGTCGGTCCTTCAAACATCAAACGAGAAACATTACCAGCCTGTTTTAGATGAGTCATCACCGCGCCCCGTTGACCTAGCTTCTCAATAATCGCGCCTTGAAACTCCGCCGGCGTGTCGATTGTGATTTCTTCAAACGGCTCGTTTTTGACGCCATCAATTTCTTTGATAATTACCCGCGGTTGCGAAACCGCCAACTCAAAACCCTCCCGACGCATATTCTCCAACAAAATTGAAATATGAAGCTCGCCCCGACCAAATACTTTAAATTTTTCAGTTGAAAAATCAATTTTAAGCCCAACGTTTACTTCAAGCTCTTTTTCCAATCGCTCACGAATTTGACGGCTGGTAACAAACTTCCCCTCTCGTCCGACAAATGGGGAATCGTTAATCATAAAATCAAGCGCGATGGTTGGCTCATCTACCTTAATCGCCGGCAAGGGTTCGCTCTCTGGTTTAGTACAAATTGTCTCGCCAATAAAAATTTTGGGGATACCAGCAATTATAGCGATGTCGCCGGCCACCGCTTCGTCTACCTCTTCGCGCTCTAGGCCACGAAAAGTGAAAAGTTTTGATATTTTGCCTGAATAAGTCTCTCCGGTCGTATTCTTAACAAAAACCGCCGCCCCCAATTTGATGGAACCTTCGTAAATTCTGCAAATTGCCATTCGTCCAAGATAGTTATCGTAAGCGAGATTAAAAGGCTGAGCGCGTAAAGGCGCTTGGGAGTTGTTTTCTGCGGCCGGCACTTTTTCCAAAATTAAATCAAGGATTGGGAAAATATCTTTTGCCTCGTCATCTAAATCTTTTTTAGCGACCCCGTCACGGCCGATAGCATAAACAACTGGAAAATCCAACTGATCATCTTTGGCTCCCAAGTCCATAAACAATTCTAGGACTTCTTCTTCTGCTCTCCGCGGGTCAGCCGCTGGCTTATCAATTTTATTCAAGATAACAATCGGTTTGAGCCCCAATTCCAAAGATTTTTTTAAGACAAAGCGAGTTTGCGGCATTGGCCCCTCTTGCGCGTCAACCACCAAAAGCACCGAATCAATTGAGCGCAAGACTCGTTCCACCTCTGAACCAAAATCAGCGTGGCCCGGCGTATCAACAATATTGATTTTTGTTCCCTTATAAAAAAGGGAGGCATTTTTGGAATAAATAGTAATTCCTCGCTCCTTTTCCAAGGTATTGGTATCCATACTAAAACCGTCCGGCACCATGTCAGTCTGGCGAAGAATAGCATCGGTCAAAGTTGTCTTCCCGTGGTCAACGTGGGCAATAATCGCGATATTTCTGATTTCCATTTTTTTATTTCACAGAGTTTTTAACAAAAAAGTCTCCCTCGGGGGAGAACACGGTTTGATCTCTGCTCTTACTTATATTCTAAAACAAATCTTTCAAGATAGCAAGAAAAGTGAGCAACGAAAACTGTTTGCGTCCCCCCTGCTTATCACGTTAGCTGTCTTTGGTCGTTTTCTAAATAACACAAGGTTTTTGGTTTTATTGCACGTCAGGACTTACAAAAATTAAAGCATTAAACTCATCTTTGGCCTCCTGAATAGCTTTTTCTTTTCCTTCCCTAAAACGCAAAAGATATTCTTCTTCTGTTATCTCTTCTTTTTCAAACTGTTCATTGAGCTTTGCCTCAATTTCAGCCAAACGTTTTTGCGCTTCTTTAGTGACTCGTTCAATCCCTTCGGTCAATCGCAAAACATCCTCCTCCTTCTCTTGAATTTGTTCAACATAATCATCTATGACTTTTTGCAACTCAGAGTCCACTTCCATAAAATTTTATTTTGCGATTAATTTTCTAAAACCAATTTTTACCGACTTAGATGTGAGGTGAAGAGCGTTTGCGGTCACTCTAACCGTGCTATGCATTACCCCATTTTTACCAAAGAAAATTTTAAAGGCATCCTTTCCGTACCGTTGGGCATCATAATTTTTAGCATACATTAATTTAAGTGTGTTCGCCGTCATCTTTAACGGTCCTCTAAAAAAGAAAGTCAAACCGGCCTCTAAGGCATTGTTTCCCAAATTTCTTAAAATTCCCTGAAACTCAGCTTTTTCTTTATTTATTTCTGCCTGAAAAGCAGGCGAACGGAGCCTGGCTTCCCTTTTTTTTAAAATATTCTCCAGAGTCGTCATTCCTTTGATTATATAATACTACACCCAAACAAACAATTTAAGCGTTTCAACCCAATTTCCCAGAAATTAACACTTGGATAAACTGAGTACTAACCAGCCTCCTCCTTTTATGGCTAATATCGTTAATATTTTAATTCTGTTCGGGCGTGGGGATGAAGCGGATTGACTCAACTAAAGTTTGATAGTCATGACGAATCGGAGAGTCTTGATCCATAAATTGACCGGTGATGACGTATACGTGATCCCCATGAGCAACAACCACGTTTTCAGACGCATACAAACCGTCAGCCATATAGCGGATAGCGTTAGCTCCGCCTACCACCGTTTCCTCGACTTCGCCCATAATGAGATTAATATTGCTATACTGAATATTCTCATCTGCCCAAGCTCTCGGGAATTGTTTCTTAGTGTTCTCAAAGACCGAGACAAGAATAACCGGCGTGCCTTCGCCGCCGACCGGTGGCTCGTGAAGGGTATCCTCTGTCAGCATGAGGATGATATTTTTTATGAGCCCGGTACCCAGGTCTACTGGCATTCTCTCGTTAACCACATAACCCTCCGGCCCTCCAGGATAATCAAACTTGAGACCGACGTCACTTTGACTATAGGTAAGTTGCGCCCCAGCATCTTGCCCGACGCTATCATTTTCCAAAGTCCAATAGAGATAGTAAACCCCTACAACAAGAGCGACCATGATAAGAATGTATATAAACTTTTTCATATTTTTATAAAATATTTTGCTCTTTATTCATAATTTTAGGGCTTGCACTGAGCTTGCCGAAGTGCTGCCGGACTTGGGCTCGAACCAAGATACCATCCTCCAGAGGGATGTGTCCTACCATTAGACGATCCGGCATTATGTTTCTTAATTTATCACAAGTTTGGAATAAAATCCATGACTAAAAACTTGGCTTAAAATCTTCCCATTCCAAACAAACACATTTCTTTCCTCCAACTTCTTTTAAGTTGTCTAACAAAAATTCTATATCTTCTTTATCGCGACTTATGATAAAAACCGTCGGTTGAGTAAAAACAGAATATTTATTAGTCCAATTCTGAACTTTTTGCAAATATTTTTCCGAATACAGCTGGCTTTCCTTGTTTTCAATAATTTTTTGATCAATCAAAGTTTCTGCTTCATCAAAAATCACAAAGTCACAATCTTTTTCTTCAATACAGTTTCCATCTTCAAAATAAACAACTCTGCACCCCTCCATCTCTAGTTTGGGAATTAGTTTATTTTTAGCAAAAAAGGTTTTCCCCGAGTTTGAAGGGCCAATCAAAACAACTGATTTGTCTTGTTTTAAAATTTTTATTATTTTGCTTTCCACTTCTGAATTATAAACCATATTTTTAATAACTTCATCTTTTGCCAAATTCGTCATTTAAACCTGTGGGGTAACGCAAAAACGTTGAAACATCGCCTTCCATTCTTTACATTTACTACAGTTTATGTTATTAGTTCATTAGGTTGGAACCTTAGAAGGGAGGTGACAAAATTGGCCAAACTTGAAAAATTCCCAAACTGGGGACAGGCCCAAGAGGTTGCCGAGGAATTTTCTCGGTATCTTGACTCTCTCAACCTAAAAAAGGAGGAGAAGGAACGGGTCAGGGACTTCACCCAAAGAATTCGGGTGTTAACCAGCGTGGAGGGAATAAATATGGGGACCTTAAATGAAGACTAACACCCGCTCAAAAACAACAGACTCGTTTCTGTTGTGGATGAAGCGGGTTTGTTGTTTGCTCGATTTTGATAACTCCTTTAAACTTCTATTGCCTTTTTAACCGAAGGCAGGTATAAAAGATTGTAAGGTATGTCTAAATTTTTCAAAATCTCTATTTATTTGCTCTTATCAGTCGCCGGCTTAGCGGCAATTGTCGCGGCTATTTATTTTTTCCTAATTAATCGCGCTGAACCAACCACCTATCAAAAACCGGCCAATAACTTAGTCCCCAATAAAACAAACCCCCAGAACCAAACCGGGCAAAAAATTTTATCAACCGATTATCACGTTTATCAAACTTTCAATAACTGCGCGCCGGCCGCCCTCTCCATGGCCCTGTCTTACTTTGGGGTCAACGCAAGTCAAGAAGACCTGGCCAATGACTTACGGCCTAATCACAACCTCACTGGCCAGAACGATGACAAATCGACCCCCCCGAACGAATTGGCAGCCAAAGCCAAAGACTATGGCCTTGTCGCCTATTATCGGCCGGCCGGTGATATTGAAAAACTAAAAGCCCTAATTAACCTGGACTTGCCGATTGTCGTCCGCACGCTCCTCTATCCTGACCAGGATTACGCTCATTACCGAGTCATTAAAGGTTATGATGGAACAACCAACGAGATAATCCAGGACGACTCGCTAGAAGGCAAAAACTTGCGTTTTACTTACCAAGAATTTGAAAGGTTGTGGCAACCATTCAATAATGCTTATTTAGTTATTGCCCGACCTGAACAACAAGCAGCGATAGAAAAAATTTTAGGCGAAGACCTAACTGAAAATATTGCTTGGCAAAAGGCCGTCACCTTGGCTCAAAACCAATTAAACCAAGACCCCACGGATATAAACACCAATCTTAACCTGGCCGTCGCCAATTATTACCTT
>Ga0208940_1001253_pt1 | contig 27482 bp, 20 predicted proteins | sample AD_JPNNA6_MetaG_FD_184445 | JGI IMG/M metagenome (GOLD analysis project Ga0208940, IMG submission 184445) | Active sludge microbial communities of municipal wastewater-treating anaerobic digesters from Japan - AD_JPNNA6_MetaG (SPAdes) (version 2) | ecosystem: Engineered > Bioreactor > Anaerobic... | reverse complement strand
TGCATAATGGTTGGCCGGCTGGCCTCAACCGACGGCTCCGTCATGACCTCGCACTCCTGCGACGGCAGGTACCGCACATGGCTCGAGATGGTGCCGGCAATGACCTTCGCAAGAGATACCGTTCATGCTGTCTACCGGGGAACAATGCAGACCGAGGAGGCATGGGACATGACCAACCTGACACGCAAGGGCGAAATCCCACAGGTGAAATCCACATACGCATATCTCAACACGGCATATCCATGCCTCAACGAGAAGCAGCTCGCCATGGGCGAAACAACCATTTACGGAAAGAGGGAACTGATAAACCAGGAGGGCCTCTTCGTGATAGAGGAGCTTGAGAGGATCGCGCTTCAGCGCTGTACAACGGCACGCCAGGCAATAGCCCTCATAGGTTTGCTTGCCGAGCAGTATGGTTACGGTGATCTGGCCGAATGCCTCACCATAGCTGACCCGAAAGAGGTGTGGCAGCTCGAGATAGCCGGCTCGGGACCGGGCAAACCCTCGGCACTGTGGGTGGCGCAGAGAATTCCTGATGAACATGTAGGCATTGCTGCCAACATACCAAGAATCTCAGATGTCAACTTCAGGGACAGTGATAACTTCATGACCTCAACCGACCTCCGGAAAAAGGCAAAAGAGCTCGGTTACTGGGACGGAAAGGAGCCGTTCAAGTTCTACAGGGTGATCGGCACGGGCAAACCGTACGCCATCCGCGAATTCTTCGTACTGAGCTCACTTGCACCAGAACTTAACCTGACTATGGAGATGGAAGAACTCCCCTTCTCCGTCAAGCCTGAGAAAAAGCTCTCCGCCAGTGACGTTATGGCGCTCTTCCGCGAAACCTACGAAGGTACACCCTATGACATGACCAGGAACCTGATGGTTACCGTACGGAAAAAAGATGAAGCCGGCAACGAAATAACTGAAATGGTGAAGTCGCCGGCCATCAGCAACTGGATGAACAATGACGTACGCACCCTGATCAATGAGCTCAAGCCCGGTACCATTGACAGGCAGCGCACCATTGCCATCGCAGGCTGCTCCTACTCGCACGTGATACAGTGCCGTGTGTGGCTGCCTGATGAAGTTGGCGCAGTGGCATGGTTCTCATTTGACAATCCCGGGCAGAGTCCACGCATACCAATCTTCTCAGGGATAATCTCTCTGCCGAAGAGCTTCAGCATCTGCGGGCAGCACCGCTACCGTGAAGATGCCGCCCTCTGGGCCTTCCGCGAAGCCAACAGGCTCTCGATGATTAACTGGGAGCGTGGCCGCAAGCTAATAGAGCCGGCAGTAGCTGAACTGGAGAATAAAGCGCTGACGGAACTGCCCGGACTGGAGGAGAGAGTAAAGATCATGGTTAAGGAGGGCAGGAATGAAGAAGCCAGGAAAGTGGTGACAGAATACTCAAATGCCTTCGCTTATGGTGCCATGAACAGGTGGCAGGAACTGAAAAGAGAACTCTGGCAGATGTTCGGCAGAGGTTTCTGATCATAATACCCCCTGCCCTGAACTTATCATATTCCGAATTGTTAACTTTAGACAATTTTCAATGGAAATGGGTTCAGGCATAGCCTCAATTCTTGACAAGAAAGCCCTTGACAGGGATGACATCATTGCACTTCTTCAGTGCGGCGAGGATGAGGCTCCCCTTCTATACCGGCGGGCAGCAGCCGTCAGGGACCACTACGTGGGCAGTCATGTTTACCTGCGCGGACTCATTGAATATTCAAACATCTGCAGGAAAAACTGCCTCTATTGCGGCGTCAGGCGTGACAATCTCAGGATAGAAAGGTACACTATGACACGGGAAGAGGTTCTTGAGGCAGCCATGACTGCCTTCAATCTCAAACTCGGGTCAATTGCCATCCAGTCAGGAGAGAACTCCTCCGTAGCATTTATTGACACCATTGAAGAGCTTATATCCACAATACGCAGGATGACTGACAATAAGCTCGGCATTACACTCTCTCTAGGCGAGCAGAGCAGGGAGACCTACAGGAGATGGTATGACGCGGGCGCACACCGTTACCTGCTGAGGATAGAGACATCAAACCAGTCCCTCTACCGGAAGCTGCATCCTGACGATGAGATGCACAGGTACCAGAGAAGACTTGAATGCCTGAAGGCGATTCAGGATACCGGGTACCAGACAGGTACCGGTGTGATGATAGGGCTGCCGTACCAGACTATGGGTGATCTGGCTGATGATATCATCTTCATGCGCGATTTTGACATTGACATGTGCGGGATGGGACCGTATATAGAGCATTCAGACACCCCGCTGGGGGAAAGGGGAACCGACCATCGCCTCCTGAAGGAACGCTTCAACCTCTCTCTCAGGATGATAGCAATACTCAGGATTGTCATGAGGGATATCAATATCGTTGCTTCAACGGCCATGCAGACCATTGATCCGGCAGGCCGTGAAAAGGCTGTTTCCTGCGGAGCCAACGTGGTTATGCCGAACCTCACCCCTGCCAGGTACAGGGAGGGATACCGGATTTATGAGGGCAAGCCGGGCTACAACGAGGTGAATGAATCAAACGTCAGCGGCCTGAACCCCGATCTGATACCCGGAATCACCATCGGGCTGGGGATATGGGGTGACACACCCCATTACGGCAGGAGGCTGGGCAGAAAAAAATGATTATGCTGCAGAACAAGGTTCTGCCATAACAACCAATCCTCTTTTTTCCGAAATTGCTCACACTACTCAAACCTGACATGATGAAAAAAACAGCCCTTTCATCAGTGATCATCCTTGTGTCACTGATCAGTTTCGGCCAGGAGAGGCTCACCCTTGAATACTACATGCCTGCAGGCATGACTTTTGACAGCAGCATCCCGGTGCCGGGGTCCATCGGTCATGAGGTGGGCGAATGGCATGTCACCCATGACAAGCTGGCCGGTTACATGAAGCTTCTTGGCGACCTCTCCGGCAGGGCAGTATGGGAAGATTACGGCAAAAGCTGGGAAGGGAGGCCGCTCGGGCAGCTGATCATCACATCGGAGAAGAACATGGCCCGTCTCGAAGAGATCAGGCTCGAGCACCTGAAACTATCAGATCCTTCAGTCTCAAAGAGTGTCACCACTGCAGACATGCCGCTTATCATCAAGCTTGGTTACGGCGTGCATGGCAACGAGTCAAGCTCATCCAATGCTTCAATACTTACAGCCTACTACCTCGTTGCCGGCAGGGGACCGCAGATAGACGAAATACTTGACAAATGCGTCATACTTATCGATCCGTCACTCAATCCTGACGGTTTGCAGCGTCACTCTGCCTGGGTGAACATGAACCGCGGGATGACGCTCGCCACCGACCCTTCCGGGAGGGAGTTCAATGAGCCATGGCCCGGAGGGCGAACCAACCACTACTGGTTTGACCTGAACCGTGACTACCTGATGCTTCAGCACCCCGAGAGTGTGGGGCGCGTGGAGGCTTTCTACCGCTGGATGCCCAACATAAACACTGACCATCATGAGATGGGTGCCTCAGCCACCTTCTTCTTCCAGCCGGGCGTGCAGTCGCGCAACAACCCGGTGGTCCCGCCTGACAACCAGACACTGACGACCGGGATAGGCAGTTACCATGCAAAGTATCTTGATTCCATCGGAAGCCTCTATTATACCGGCGAGAGCTTTGACGACTATTACCTGGGCAAAGGCTCATCCTACCCTGATGCTCACGGGTCAATAGGTATCCTCTTCGAGCAGGCCGGCACAAAGGGTCACCTGCGCGAAGTACCGGGCGGAGTTCTCTCCTTCCCCTTTGCAATCAGGAACCAGTTTGTAGTATCACTATCCACCATAGAGGCAGGGATGAATATGAGGGTAAAACTGCTTGACATGCAGCGCGAGTTCTATCTCTCGGCTCTCAGGGAGGCTGACGCCTCACCGGTAAAAGGTTACCTGTTCAGTGCCGGTGCCGACCCCGGAGGGTGTGCACGCTTTATAGAAAACCTTCTCAGGCACAGGATCGAGGTTTACAGATGCGGCCGCCAGATAACCAAAAACGGCATCACCTATAGCCCGGAGAACAGTTATTTTGTTCCGGCCAGACAGAAGGAGTACCGTTTTGTCAGGGCGCTGTTTGAAACTGTAAAGACTTTTTCTGACACCGTGTTTTATGACATTTCCACCTGGGTAATGCCGATGGCTTTCAACCTGAGCTATACCCCCCTTGGCAGCGCTGAGACAACAGGCATAGCCGGCGGGAGGGTGACCTCTCCGCCATTCCCTGACGGGGCTGTAAAAGGTACCGAAAAAGATTATGCATGGCTCTTTGAATGGAGTGACACCTATGCCCCCGGGGCGCTTTACATGTTACAGAGCGCAGGCTTTACCGCACGGGTGGCCACAGCCACTTTCACGGCTTTACTGAGTGACGGCAGCAGGAAGCAGTTTGGTTACGGCACCATAATGGTTCATAAGGGAGATAAGCCGGTTTCTGACGGTGCGCTCATGAAGTTCCTCAGCGCAGTGGCGAAGGAGTGCGGCATAACCATGTACGGCGTCTCCACCGGACTCACCCCCGCTGGCATGGACCTTGGCAGCGGCGGCTTCGCAGTGCTGTCAAGACCTTCGGTGATGCTGGTAATCGATGATGGGACACCTGCCGACGATGCCGGTGAAATCTGGCACCTTCTTGACACACGCTACAGCATGCCTGTGACACTCATCTCCCCGTCAAGAATGGGTACGGCCAACCTTGGCAGGTACAACGTCATCATCATAGCAGGGAATCCGTCAATCTCATCTTTGGCAGTGGACCGCCTGCGCGAATGGAACCGTTCCGGCGGAACCCTGATTGGTTACAGGGGCGGGAACAGATGGCTGGCCGACAACGGCTTTGCCCAGATAACCTACGCAGAAAGTGCTGCCACACCACCTGGTCTCTCTGCAAGGTATGCCGACAGGGGAATGGAGAGGGCGATACATACAGTTCCTGGAACGATCTTCAATGCTGTCATTGACTCTACTCACCCGCTCTGTTACGGATACACCGGCACCCATCTGCCGGTATTCAAAACCGATGCATCAGCGGTGAAGATCACAGGCAGCAGTTATAACACACCGGTGAAATATACAGCTGACCCGCTGCTGAGCGGATACTGCTCAAAAGAAAACCAGGAGCGCATTGCAGGCAGTGCGGTTGTGTCGGTTCATCCGGGACCGGGAAGGGTTATTTCGATATATGACGACACCAACTTCAGGGCCATCTGGTATGGCACCTCGAAACTTTTTGTCAACGCTGTCTTTTTCGGACAGATACTCAGATAGGGACACCGCTCTGTAAAGGAGTCTGCTCTCTCAGGCAGGAAAACATATCCTGCCTATTGCCAGCTCCTCTATTTCGCGAAGCGAGCGCTCAAGGGAAAGAAACTGGTTCCTGTTGCCTGCAAGTTCAAGGATGATCAGTCCGGCCGGTTCCCCGTAGTAAACCTCATTGACACCCAGCCTGGTGCGGATAACACATCCGTAGGTGGTCAGCAGCGCCTGTACCGTGGGGCCAAGATCATTTCTCCCGGGAACCATAATCCCGATAATGGTGGTGCCCTCACACTCCAGGGGAGCATCTGACAGCCCGTGAGAGAATACCATCTCCCTGACAAACAGCCCCTCGATTCCCTTCAGCTTCGCAACCAGATTCCCGCAGTCATCAACATTTCCTGCAAGGTGTATTACCATAAATCCTTCGCGGCTGCACAGCTCATCGTTCAGTTCGTGAAACCCGAGCCTGGTGCTTATAACAGAAGAGTGCTCAGAGAGTACCTTCTGAACAAGTCCTGCCTCCTTGATCCTGTCAGTGATCTTTATGCCTATTACTCTGACCATGATAGTGTATTTTAGTAGTAAAGGTCTCTCTCCCCGTTCCTGATACGCTCAATCTTTTTCCTTATGCTCTGCTTCATCCCCTCATCAAGGGTGGCAATGTTCTTTTCGATGGCTTGCCATCCCTTCTCTGCCAGCCCGGGCGAAGCGTAGTCAACAATGTATTCTGAGAGCGTAAGAATGGCATTGGGTGTACAATACCTCTTGATAAAGCCGGGCACCGAGAACTCCATAAAGTGCTCGCCGGTACGGCCCAGGCGATAGCATGCCGTGCAGAACGACGGGATGTAGTCATTGTCTATCAGCTCATTGATAATACTTGCCAGTGATCTGTCATCATTGATCCTGAACTGCTCGCGGTTAAGGTTCTGCTCCTCATTCTTTGAGTCTGAGTAACTGCCCAGTTCAAGCCTGGTTCCTCCGTCTATCTGTGACACCCCGAAAGCCATAGCTTCGGAACGGACTTCAGGAGCCTCCCTGGCAGTTAGTATCAGTCCGGTATAAGGCACTGCAAGCCGGAGAATGGCTATAAGCTTCTTGAAGTCGTCATCACTGGTGAAGTACTTATCGGTGATGTTCAGTGACGAGGCATCCTTTATACGCGGGAAGGAGATGGTATGGGGGCCTACATTATAGCAGGCTTCCAGGTGATTGGTATGCCTTACCAGGCCCATCACCTCGAACCGCCAGTCATAGAGGCCGAACAGGGCGCCTATGCCCACATCGTCAATTCCTGCCTCCTGGGCTCTGTCGAGAGCTGTCAGACGCCATTCATAATCCTTTTTCTTTCCGCCGAGGTGGTACCATTTGTATGCCTCAGGGTCATAGGTCTCCTGGAATATCTGGTATGTACCTATCCCTGCCCGGCCCACGGTACGGAACCCGTCAATGTCAAGCGGTGCAGCGTTGATGTTCACCCTGCGTATCTCACCACGGCCTTTCTTGACTCCGTAAACCAGCCGTACCGTATGTGCAATATACTCCGCGCCATACTCCGGGTGCTCACCGTAAACGAGAATCAGCCTCTTCTGACCGTTATCCTCCAGTGCTTCAACCTCTGCAATGATCTCGTTATCGGTAAGGGTCTTGCGCTTTGCCTCCCTGTTGGAGGTTCTGAAACCACAGTACTGGCAGTTGTTGGTGCACTTGTTTCCTATGTAAAGGGGTGCAAACAACACTATCCTGTTGCCATAGACTTTTTTCTTCAGCTCGCGCGCACCCTCCTTTATCTCCTCCACCAGGTCGCCTTCGGCGTTGATAAGTACAGCTGTCTCAGCCAGGGTGAGACGCTCCTTGGAAAGCGACTTTGCTATCACCTCCCTGACCCTTACGGCATCAGCCTTGTTATTATTTATATGTGCCCACAGCTCTGCCGGATCAATGAACGGCTCCATCCTGCGGTCAGGAATGGTGCATTTTTCAGGATTGAATTTCATTTCTCTTAAATTTTAATTACACCCCCGATCAGAAATTAACTTGTAAAGATACGTAAAAAGGGGGCCAATTGTTCAATCCGGTCAGAAAATTAACTCCTTCATCTCTTCAGTACCTTCAACAAGCGTTCTTGCCGGGTCTGAAGTCAGGCGGCTGGTTTTCCTTGACAAAGTAGGCCACTTTCTCAATGTATGTTATCATGTCAAACTCCTCGAGATAGACGGTGTCAGGTACATTGAGGGGCACTGTTGTGAAGTTCATGATACCCCTGATTCCGTCACTGACCAGCCGTGAGGCTGTGGCTACGGCCTGATCAGCCGGAACGGCCAGCACGGCAACCACGATATCAAGCTCATCCCTCAGCCTCCTGAGCTGACTTATATCGTAGCAACGCACCCCGGCCACCACCCTGTCTGTCTTCCGGGGGTCAACATCAAAGGCGGCCACCACGGTCATGTTAGTCCGCCTGTCCCTGAAATATCCGGCTATGGCCCTTCCCAGGTTGCCCATCCCGACGATGGCCACGTTGAGGCCGTCGGGGGCATCGATTATTGATCCGATAGTATTGATAAGCTCCCTCACATCATAACCCTTCCGCATCACGCTGCCGTATCCGATAAGCATGAGATCGCGCCTGACCTGCACAGCGGTGATGTGGAGCATCGCGGCAAGCTCATGCGAAAAAATATAATCTTTGTTTGCAGCCAGTACGGAGGCAAGCGCTCTCCTGTACTGACTTAAACGTTCAACGGTTTTTCCTGGAAGTGCTTTCATATACATGTTATTGATTTTGAAACCTGTGATCCGGGAATTATTGCCGTGAAGGCTGATCCCCTGCCAGCCGGAATGAACCTGAAACTATCATGGGAGATGGCCAGACCGTGTATCCTGGTTGTGAACATCCTGAGGAAACTGCCGGTGCGTACAATAGCGCTCCCGGTGAGGCAACCCTCCTCCTGTACGGCCTGAATGACGGGTATAAGATCTGCCGCCGTACTATGCCGATCTGTCCACCAGCCCCGGATATACTTAATAACGGGTATAAGATCCTCATGACTTCCCGCCCCGTAACGGCTCAGAACATCATCTATCTTGCTCGCTTTGAACACAATCTGACTATTCAGACAAATACAAAATTATTTGTTTTTATTGTTATTTCAAAAACATTGTTAATCTATTAACAAATAATTATGGAAAAGATCCATTGTCTGGCAGGAGCGTTGGAAAATGTTGTATTTTTGAGTAAGTATGAACTAAACAGGAGGGTATTGGGACAATCAAACAACATTGAAATCTGTCTTGGAAGTTCTTGTTTTTCAAGAGGTAACAAGGAGATTGTTCAGATCATCAAAGATTTTCTGAAGAAGAATCACCTTACAGACAAGGTGCTGCTAAGAGGAGCGCGCTGCATGAACCGTTGCAGTGAGGGTCCGTTTATAATCATCAACGGGATGACTTTTTCCAGCATTGGGGTACAGGATATAGAAAAGATACTGGAAAATGAGCTGGTTTAGAATATACTTGAAAACCGATAACCAACCAATGTGATTCCAGGTCTCAATCATGTGAAGGTTTAATATGTACCTGGAAACCGATTAACTGCTTATGAAGATGCCTGATCAGGTAATAAAATTAAACGAGGATAAGTGCCGCAACTCTTATTCATGTGTGAGGGTGTGCCCTGTGAATGCCATCGAGGTAAGGCCTGAGAGGGCTCATCCGGTGATTATGGCTGACAGGTGCATAGGGTGCGGACTCTGTTTCCTGGCATGCTCTCCCGGGGCAATTGAGTACAGGGATTCGCGAAGCCAGGTAAAGCAGATACTGAAGTCAGGGCGTCCTGTGGCAGCCCTGCTGGCTCCCAGCATAGCTTCGGAGTTTGATGACATAACAGACTACCGCAAGTTTGCCGGGATGATACGGAGCCTGGGGTTCTCCTATGTTCATGAGGTATCCTTTGGCGTTGACCTGGTTGCCTATGCTTACAGGAGGCTTTTCGAGGAGTCAAGCGGCAAGTATTATATCACTTCAAACTGTCCCTCCATAGTGGAGATGATAGAGAAGTATCATCCGAACCTGGTTCCCAACCTTGCACCTCTGGTCTCGCCCATGATTGCCACGGCAATGGTTACCCGCAGCCTTTATGGTGACGAGGTTGTCAACGTTTTCATCGGGCCCTGCATTGACATCAAGGCAGAAGCTGCCCGCTACAGTGACAGGAACCTTGTGGAAGCCGTCCTTACATTCATAGAGATACGTCAGCTCTTTGATGAGCATGAGATACAGGAAAAGACAGTCAAGATGTCTGATTTTGATCCTCCCTGTGGCAACTGGGGTGCTCTCTACCCCTACCCTGCGGGCATCCTTCAGGCTGCAGGCATAAAGCGTGACCTGGTATCAAGTCATGTGATCACCGCTTCAGGGGCTGAAGATGTCAAGGAGGCGATCAATGACTTCGACCATCATATTGACACCATCAAACACCATTTCAACCTCTTCTTCTGCCAGGGATGCCTGCTTGGTCCGGGCATGATCAGGCATGACGAACGGTTCAGGCGCCGGTCACTCGTGAAGCAGTATGCCGAGAAGCGGGTTAGTACCCTTGATAAAAAACAATGGAAAGAGGATATGGAGCGGTGGTCAGATCTCGACCTCTCGCGCCGGTTCAGCGTCAATGACCAGCGGATTCCGGACCCGTCTCCTGAAGCAATCACCAGGGTGCTGAAGATCATCGGCAGGGACAATCGTGCCGAAGAGCTCAACTGCAACGCATGCGGTTACGGATCATGCAGGGAGTTTGCAGCCATTGTGGCAAAGGGGCTTGCCATTCCGGAGATGTGCCACACCTACAACCTGCGCAATAAACAGGAGTATATTGAAACACTCAGGCAGACCAACAAGAAACTCTCGGAGACGAAAAAAGCCCTGAAAGAATCGGAGGAAAAGGCCATGCGCGAAAAGGATGCTGCAGAGGATGCCTCTGAAACCATGAACAGCATGCTTAACAAGCTGCCAAACGGAGTTGTGATTGTAGACAATGAGCTGAAGATACTCCAGTCGAACAAACGTTTCCTGGAGATCATAGGTGAGGATGCGGAGGATATTGCAGAAATCATCCCGGGCCTTCGCGGAGCCGACCTGAAGACACTGCTGCCATTCAGCGTTTACAATATCTTCTCCTTTGTGCTGCGTGAAAACGAATCGGTGATAAGCCGTGACGTGCAGCTTGAAGACCGGATGTTCAACATCTCCATCTTCCCCATCAGGCAGAACAGGATTGCCGGGGCGGTCATCCGCGACCTCTTCTCTCCCGAGGTACAGCGGGAGGAGGTGATCAACAGGGTTTCCGATGTCATTGACAAGAACCTTGAAATGGTTCAGAAGATAGGGTTCCTGCTGGGTGAAGGAGCCTCAGATACCGAAAAGATGCTCAACTCCATTGTCGAATCATTCCGCCAGAAAAAAGATGCAACCGGAAAGTAATGCCACGGCAGTAATGGCGAGGCAGTTCTTCATTGAAGTCAACAGCCAGCAGCGCAATCATCATGGTGAGCGCATCTGCGGTGATGTTTTCCTCTCAGAGAACGTGCGTGAGGAGAACCGGATAATAACGGTTCTCTCTGACGGCATGGGCCATGGGGTAAAGGCCAACATCCTGGCAACCCTCACCTCCACCATGGCACTCAACTTCACCCGCGAGCACAAAGAGCCCGACCGTATCGCGGAGATTATCATGAATACGCTCCCGGTATGTTCCGAAAGGAAGATCAGCTATGCTACCTTTTCAATAGTTGACGTTGAGAGTGACGGGCGTACCAACATACTCGAGTATGACAACCCGCGATGCATAATACTCAGAGGCAGCCAGCCATTTGAGCCCGACTGGAAGGATGTGGTGCTTGACAAAGGGAGGAATGCCGGCAAGGTACTGCACAAATGCACCTTTTACCCGGCCAAGGAGGACCGTATAATACTGCTCTCCGATGGCGTTGCGCAAAGCGGTATGGGATCAGCAGCCTGGCCACTGGGCTGGGAGCGCGACAACGTCAGGCAGTATGCCTCCTCGCTTATTGCCGGTGATTCGTCAATTTCTGCCTCCACACTGGCAGCCAAGGTTGTCAACATGGCGTACAAGCATGACAATTACGAGGCAAAGGATGACATCTCATGTGCAATACTTTACTTCAGGGAACCCCGGAAGCTGCTGATATGTACCGGTCCTCCCTATGATGAGGAGAAGGATAAGGAGCTGGCTGACAGGGTTATGGGGTACAAGGGCAAGGTGATATTATCCGGTGGCACAACCGCTGATATAGTTGCACGGGAACTGAACCGCAAGATCGTCGATGTGCTTATCTTCGAAGACCCTGACCTGCCGCCGGAGAGCTTCCTGGAGGGGATAGACCTTGTTACCGAGGGGATACTAACCCTGCAGAAGGTGACAGAGCTTGTCAAGAGTTACAAAAACAGTGTCAGTCTGGGAAAGGGGCCGGCTGACAAGATCGTAAAGATGATAATGGAGAGCGACGAGATCAATTTCCTGGTCGGCACACGAATCAATGTAGCCCATCAGGATCCCACACTTCCTGTTGACCTTGAGATACGTCGTACGGTTGTCAGGCGCATAGCCCGCATTCTGGAGGACAAGTGGCTGAAGCAGGTAAGCATAGATTATATCTGAGCAGCCAGGTGTTACTACTTACATCGCATGCCGCTTCGCAACCCTGTAGAGGAATGACATCACTTCACGAAGGGAGAGTTTTCGTGGCAGGCGCCTGTATATCCGTACCTCTTCTACCTCGTCAGTGTCAGAGTGTGGGCCTGTCAGCTCAACATCAGCGAAAAAGAGCCTGCCATATTGTTTTCCGGTTCCTGTGTCAACCGAATAAAAGGCCACCGGCTCCATGATGAAGCTGACCGCTCCCGTCTCCTCCATCAGCTCACGCACTGCCGCCTCAACCGTATTCTCTCCCGGCCCCGGATGACCGGCAGGCATCTCCCAGCCTCCCCTCCTGCGGTGCTTCACAAACAGCCATCCGCCCTTATAACGGGCAGCAATTACAACGTATGATATATTCAGCGGCCTGATGCCTTCAGGTATTAATTCCACAGTCACCATGCGGTAAAATTAAAGCAAAAAGAGAATTATGTGCCGGAGTATCTCTTAAACATTACTTTTGTCAAAAACTTGGCAGATGTTATTCTACCTGGCATTACTGGTTACTGACCTGATTCTCTGGTATATCCTGATCAGGGCACTGAAGGGAAGAAACATGGTGCTCCGTATTGCTGTTTTGTTGCTCAAGACAGCAGGGACAGCCCTCTTTATTGCACTCTTCCTGAAGATAGTACTGTACAGGGGTGAGTTTGCCGAACCGTCAAATGCCTTCAGGCAGGTTCAGATGGGGGTTATGGCACTGCTGCTGATGTTGACAACCGGAGCATGCCTGGCAGTGTCAGTTACAGGCCGTGTTGCCGGGGCCCTGATGAAGCGGGAGATGAAATGGCCTGCAGTGACCAATATTGTCCTGTTCCTCCTTGCAACGCTTTTTGTTGCCGACGGCTACTTCCGGCAGAGACTTGATATCCGGATTGTGAGGCAGGATATCACAGTCAGTGGACTTGACCGGGCCCTTGACGGATTAACGATAGCTCTCATAAGCGATATTCATATCTCCTCATGGCAGGGGGACTATGACCGGCTTGAGGCGATCATGAAGCAGGTCGGCAGCGAGAAGCCGGACCTTGTGCTGAACACAGGCGATTTCATCTCTTACGGCTGGCAGGAGTTCGGTATGTCTGACACCATACTCCGTAAGGCAGAAAGTCTGGCAGGAGCCTTCGCCGTTGAAGGCAACCATGACGACGGAACATATTATCCCGCCTATGACAGCAGGTACGGGGAGTTGTGCCGTGAGATGGTCAAAAGGAGCATAGAAAAGTCAGGTTACACCCTTCTGAGAGACAGTGCAGTCATCATCAGCCACAGGGGTGTGCAGATGGCAGTTGCCGGAGTGGAAACTCATGGTCACCATCTTGACATGAGGTACGGTGATTTTGAGAAGGCACTGAGCCAGGTACCCGATTCGCTGTTCACGATCCTGCTTCTGCACGATCCGGAATCATGGCATCTGGCCATGGCTTCAGGAAGAACTCCCCAGCTCACTGTGGCAGGGCACACTCACGGGTTTCAGGCAGCCCTTCCCGCGGGTATCTGGTCACCGGCCTCGCTGTTCCACAAGAGATGGAAAGGGCTGTATGAATACAGGGGCAGTCATCTATATGTTACCTCCGGCCTTGGCACAATGGGTATGGCAGCAAGATTTTTCATGCCACCTGAGATAGTGATTATTACTGTGAAATCAGGTCATTGATTTATCAGGATATAAACAACAACCTATCCCGCATTTGTGTAAATTTGCAGTTCATAAACTGTCAACAGCATGAGACTTAAATCTCTGATCGTAGCTGCCGCCCTGCTGGCAGCACTGCCATCCTACCCGCAGCAGGAAGCTCTGAGAGCCATCACCCTGGAGAACTCGGAAGCTTACATGAAATTCCTCTCATCTGATGATCTTGAGGGGAGAAGGACAGGGAGCGAAGGGAATAACCTGGCTGCAGAGTACATTAAGGCTGAAGCCCTGAAGCTTGGTGTACGTCCTCTTCCCGGCCAGGATGATCTGTTTCAGGAACTCAGGTACATAAAGACCAGCATAGTCCCCGGCGAATCACGTATAACATTCAGTGACAGCTGTTCGGGCCATATCTTCTCTGCCGATATCATGCCCCTGATGCCCCCTTCTGACACTGTAAGCCTTGAGGGCGAAGTGGTTTTTGGAGGGTACGGATACGTTAACAGTGAGGAAGAGTACAATGACCTGGCAGGGATAAGTCTCAAGGACAAGATTGTCGTAATTATGACAAGGATACCGGAGATTTTCGGGAGCGGAATGCCGGCACCGGGCAGCGGCATCAGTGAGATGACCGAAGTCAGGAAACTATCCATGATAATGCTTCTGCAGGCCAGGGCAATTATTTTCGTAGCTGATCCGGCACTCGGAAACGATATCTCCTCCGACCTTCTCTCAATGGGTTCACCCTACCAGCTGACCCCGCTCTTCAGGAAACAGATATTTAGTTTTTCATTGAACGTTTACGCCATCACCACCGGGACGGCTGACCAGATGCTTGGCGGATCAGGGCTTACCCTCAGGAAGCTTCAGGACAGCATAGCCTCATCACTCAAGCCGGTATCGTTTATCATCCCGAACCTCAGGACAAATATCAGTGTCAATGTGGTCAGGGATACCGTTACAAGCAACAACATTATCGGATATGTAGAGGGATCTGATCCGGTACTGAAGAATGAGGCTGTGATCTTCACCGCTCATTATGACCATGTTGGCAAGGATGCTTCCGGCAATATCTATAACGGTGCAAATGACAACGCCTCAGGCAGTGTTGGTCTGCTGAATATTGCTTCCGCCTTCTCATCCCTCAGGAAGAAACCGGCGAGAAGTGCAATCTTCCTGTGGACCACAGGCGAGGAAGAGGGGCTCCATGGATCAACTCATTATGCCGATAATCCCCCGTTCCCTCTCGAAAAAACCGTTGCAGCCATCAATTTTGACATGATAGCGCGGTCAAGGCAGGAGAGCGATGTGGGGGAATCACTTTCCGGCAGGATAGACATCACCGGCCCTGACACAATCAGGATAATTCACGGCGCCAACTGTCCGGAACTGGTCACCATTGCCACCACTGCATGTCACGAATCAGGCATATTCCCGATAGATGATGGAAAAGGAGCGAACTTCTCGGGATCAGATCATTATCCCTTCTACCGCAAGAAGATTCCTGTTGTTTTCTTTTTCACCGGCCTTCACAAGGATTATCACAAGGAGACAGACGACTATGAGTTCATTGATTTTGACAAGCTCGTCCGTGTGTCAAAGGCGGGGTTCGCCACCGGTTACAGGGTGGCAATGCAACCTGACTTCAACGTTAAATAGATGATCCTGAGGGGTTACTGAATCCGCAGCATGAGCAAAAGGAGACTCGCCCTTTCGTCGGGGGAGGTAGAAGTCAGTATAGTGAGGTCGTCAAGGCGGACGGTGGCGCTTTATGTGCAGCCGGGAGGCACCCTGCTCATCAGGGCTCCGTGGCATGTGCCGGTCCGGCTGCTCATGCAGTTTGCAGCTCAAAAATCGTCATGGATCGAGCGCCAGATAAACAGGCTGAAGCATGTAAAGCCTCCGGAAACACCTCTTGCCATCCATGACGGAGCTGCCGTGCCATTTATGGGGCGCGACCTGACTGTGGCCATCAGGCGTGGATCAGCCCGCAGGGCTTCCCGTAATGATGATATGCTTGTTCTGACGGTGACCGGTGATCCGTTGCCGGAGGAGCTGACAGGGATGACAGAGTCATGGTACCTGCGTGAGGCGAAGGCATACCTGCCGGAGCGGACGAGGTGGCTTGCAGGGCAATACTCCCATCTGCTGCCAGCACCGGGGAGTGTCAGGGTAAGGAAGATGAAACGCCGCTGGGGTACCTGTCACAAGGGCGGAGCGATCTGGCTGAACAGGGAGCTGATGAAAAAATCACCCGATCTGATTGACTATGTCATTATTCATGAACTGTGCCACCTGGTTCATCACAACCACGGAAAGGAGTATTATGAATTACTGGGCCGGATTCTGCCCGGTTTCCGGGAGCTGAGAAAGAGGCTGCAGCAGTGAGCCGGGCCGGCGGTGAGCAGCCCGGCAAGCTGGCAAAACCAGCCAGTCAGCAGTACCAGGCAGACGACAGTGAGAAGTGAGCCGGGCCGGCGGCGAGCAGCCCGGCAAGCTGTGAGCGGTGGGTCAGTCGGCCGTGAACAGTCAGGCAAGTTGCAGCAGTGAGTCGGGCCGGCGGCGCCAGTTGGCCGGAAGTGACTCAGGCAAAGAAGAGGTATGCCACGAAAATGGCCGAGATGCTGCCCACTATATCAGCTATCAGTCCGCATACCACTGCATATCTTGTATTCTTGATTCCCACCGAGCCGAAGTAGACTGCCAGCACATAGAAAACGGTGTCAGTTGATCCCTGGAGACAACATGTCAGCCGTCCGACGAATGAGTCGGCGCCATGTGTTGTCATGGCATCTATCATCATCCCCCGCGAGCCGCTTCCGCTCAGCGGCTTCATGAAGGCCGTCGGCAGCGCCTCAGTAAAGGAGGTATCAAGCCCCATCCAGGCTACCACTGCCGTTATGCCGTCAACAAGCAGATCCATGGCTCCCGATGCCCTGAAGACACCTATTGCCACAAGTATGGCAACAAGATAGGGTATGATTGTGACGGCTGTCTTGAATCCATCTTTGGCTCCCTCGATGAAGGCCTCATAAACATTGACCTTTTTTACCATCGCCATCACGATGAATGAGACTATAACGCTGAGAAGGATGAAGTTCGCCGCAAAGGTCGAGATTGTATTGATCTGATCCTGCGGCAGGGTGCTAAAATACCAGACAATGCCGCCAATGAGTGCGGTCAGACCTCCCAGGTAACCAAGCACCACCCTGTTTAAAAGATTAATCTTCTGGGCAATGGCCACACTTATCAGTCCGGCAAGGGTGGCAATATAGGTTGCTATCAGTATGGGAATGAATATGTCAGCCGGATTGGCTGCCCCCATCTGTGCCCTGTAAACCATGATGGTTACGGGAATTATGACAAGCCCTGATGCATTCAGCACCAGAAACATTATCATGGGGTCTGAAGCCACCTCCTTGTCAGGGTTGTGCTCCTGCATCTCCTTCATAGCCTTCAGCCCCATGGGGGTGGCGGCATTGTCAAGGCCAAGCATGTTGGCAGCCACGTTGAGCATCATGGAGCCGTGTGCAGGACTGTTAGCCGGAAGTTTCGGGAAAAGTCTCCTGAACAGCGGCCCGATAGCCCTGGAAAGCAGGCTGACGGCACCGCCCTTCTCTCCCACTTTCATCAGCCCCATCCACAGGGTAAGTACACCGGTCAGTCCGAGGGATATCTCAAAACCGGTCTTTGCACTTGAGAAGGTTGATTCTACAATTTTGTTGAAAACCGAGGTGTCACCATTGAAGATGAGCTGACCCAGGGCAAACAGAAACCCAATCAGAAAAAAAGCAATCCAGATATAGTTCAGTGCCATCCGCTAAAATTCTCAGTGTCTAAAACAGGGAAAAATCACTTTCGCAAAAGATTGTTGATAAAATCAAAGCTCATCCACTTCGACAATCTCAAACGGTACCTGGAGAATTGCCTTGAAATCTCTCCCGGCATCCCTCATATTGTCATCGCTGTTTTCACAGTACCATCTTATCAGTACGTCCCTGTCAGCCAGGAAAATCCTTTCAAATCGCTTGAAGAGCGCGTGTATCCTGTTTGAAGAGCTGGTATTGAAGAATTCAAACCTGACACTAAGCACTGTCCTTGCAGCAGGATTGCCGGCATATTTTTCAACGTACTGAATGAGGGGCCCGTAAAAACCGCTTGAGTTCTCAGGAATGGACTTTCCCCGTATCTCAAACAGACCATGCTCCGGGTCAAAGCTTACCGAGGGGGTTTTGGTGGTTTCCTTGATCTTTAGTTTTTCCATAAATATGAAGCCACAGCAAAGTATAAAAGTATGGATTTCCTCCAATATAGACAAATCATGGGCCAATGTTGAAAAATTTCCGGGTTATTAACAACGCTTTGTGTTACATTTGGTATGGATAGTTGTTCATTATCAGTTGTTACCGGGAAAAGACAAGTATGGCCATGGATATTATACGTTTGTTTATCAGCATCTTATGTCTGACGGTATCTATTCCACAAGTTTTTTCTGAGGATATTACAGTAACGGGCACCGTTTCAGGCCGCGACGGGTCACCGGTGATGAATGCGCGTGTATCCTTCTTTATGAATACCAGGGAGTTCAGGGTTTCAACAGGAACTGATGGCCGCTATTCGGTGAAGATAACCGGTTCATACTCTGACGTTGCAGGTGAGTTCCAGGCAGGCACCCCCTACCCGAACCCGTTTGACAACAGTGTCAACATACCTTTTATTATCAACACCCCGGGAGATGTAATGCTGACAATATACAGCCTGGCCGGGGAAAAGGTAAGGATAATGGTCTTTCCTGATGTTCAGGAAGGCAGTTACAATGCAGTATGGGACGGATGCGGGCAGAACAATGCCCCGATGAGTGCCGGGCTATATATCTACGCCATAACCTTCAGGGGCCGGTCATACAGCGGAAGACTCATCAAGGCTACCGGCACAACTTCCGGCTCATCGGGAAGCGGGCTGGAACCTGTGATGCTGCCTCCTGATACTCCCATGCCCGGATCAGCACTCCGGTTCCCGGTTATCGCTGAAGTAACAGCCCCGGACTACTACCCGGTAAGACTAACTGACATAACCCTTGTACGCGATACTGTCATCAACTTCATTCTGACGCGTAAAAACGCAATGCCCTTTACGGTGGCGGGAAACTATATCGCCAGGTACCTGGATAACGATTACAAGCCAATGATCCTAAAGGGGGTAAACCTTGGCTCTTCACCTCCCGGTTACTTCCCCGGTGAGATTGCATACGCCATCACTGCCGCCATCTACGAGAGATGGATCAACCGGATGGGGGAGGCGGGATTCAACTCGTTAAGGGTTTACACCCTTCATCCGCCGGTATTCTATGAGAAACTTGCAGAATACAACCAGCGTAATCCGGACAGGCCGCTGCTGCTCTTCCAGGGAATATGGCTCGAGGAGGTTGAGGATGGCTCCAACCCGCTGTGCTATGACCTTATCAGGCGCCGGTCAGCATTCAGCGCGGAGATTGCTGAGGTGATCGACTGCATCCATGGCAATGCCGATATTGCATTCAGGTATGGCAAGGCATACGGCATTTACAGGACTGATATTTCGCAATGGACTGCAGCGTATATCATAGGCCGCGAGGTTGCTCCGCAGGAGATTGACTCGACGAATAAATTCCATCCCGGCAATGCCTTCTATTCAGGGACACGTTTCAGCATCAGTGGCGGCACGGCATCTGAAGCTTTTATCGCTGAGATGCTTGACAGGGTTGTGGTCTTCGAGGAGAATAAATACTCGGCCAGCAGGCCTGTCAGTTTCTCGAGCTGGCCCACGCTTGACCCGCTGGAACACCCCACGGAGATCTTTACCGATGAGGATGTGGCTTCATTTGACATTACAAAAATTGTCCGCAGCGGAGGGCCCGGCCTCTTTGCCAGCTACCATGCCTATCCCTACTATCCGAATTTCGTCAGCCAGGACCCTGCATACATGGGTTTCAGTGACGCACAGGGTCCGAACAGCTACCTGGGGTACCTCACTGCCATGAAGAGTCACTACAGCAACATGCCGCTGGTGATAGCAGAGTTTGGCGTTCCCTCAAGCTGGAGCAGCGCACACCAGTCGTACAGCTCAATGCATCACGGCGGTTACTCGGAGAAACAGCAGGGGCAGAAGAACATGCGGATGATGCATAACATGCTCGATGCCGGCTGCGCCGGAGGGTTCATGTTTGCATGGATGGATGAGTGGTTCAAGCCTACATGGATAGTTCTTTACCAGGAGGCTTATGGCCTCAACACCGGAGGAGAGATCATACCCACACGCCAGTTGTGGCATAACGAGATGTCGCCGGAGCAGTGCTTCGGCCTCCTGGCCTACGAACAAAAAGAGAGACCCGCTTTTGTGCCATTCACTATTGATCAGACATCAGGGCCGGTAAGCTCTGTCAGGGCAACACATGACGAAGGATTCCTCTACGTTGAGATCAACACGGCAGCCGAACTGTTACCAACCGATGAATTCATGGTAGCTTTTGACACCTACCTCGGAAATACCGGTGAATCGACACTTCCCAACGGCGCCATCACGGGGAACAGGGCCGAATTCCTGCTCACTTTCGCGCTTGAAGATGACACGGCGCTGCATCATGTGACGGAGGCCTATGACATGAACGGCCTGACGGTACGGTTCAATCTCACTGACCCGGCGCAGAAGTTTAAAAGCACCACCACAGACGGCGCTCCGTGGAAGGTAATGCGGTGGATCAATGACGGCTTCGAGCTCACATACCATGATATTGGCAAGGTACCGCTTGAACACGCCTCCTCCTTTACTGAAGGAGACAGGGCAGCAGTGGCCTGGAATGGCCGGAAGATAACCATCAGGCTGCCATGGACCATGCTTCATTTCTATGACCCCACGCAGATGACGGTCAATGATGGCGCAATCTCATATGATGGCGGTTACAATTTTGAGATCATCACCGCGCAGTCTGACGGAATAGCAATATCAGTCTGGCACAATGGTGTTGTCACCAATGCCACAAACAGATACAGCTGGCCGAAGTGGCTGATAGTACCGCAGACCGTGGAGAGGGAAAAGGCATCGCTTCATATCATAGAGGCAGGGCTCACCGCGATTCCGGATTATGCGGATTGACAGATAAAGCCCGCAGCAGGCTGACGGCAATCAGCATTCAATCAGACAGCAGCTTGCTTACCGGAGTAACAGGTAAAATCCGTAGACGGCTGTCAGGTGTCAGCTATAAAGCAGACAGCAATAAAGCAGACAGCAATAAATCAGACAGCAATAAATCAGGCAGTGGCCGGCTTTTTCTTGTTCTGGAATCCGCTTCTTTCGGCTTTGCCCCAGCCTTTCTTGCCTCGGAGCGACTCAAGGTTGCCCCTGACAGCAAAATAGGTATGGACCGGATAGAAGAAGGGTTCAAGCATGGCTGTGCCTATCAGGCGGAGCACATCACGTTTCCTGCGATACTTGTGGAAGGTAATCTCCTCAAAGAGAACAGCCCATGTGGTAAGGCTTACGGCGAAGCTGTAGACAAAGAGGAAGAGCAGCAGGAAGAAGGGCCAGTACAGTGCACCGGTAATTGCAAGATATATTGAATAGACTATTCCGAGGAATGCAATCAGGGGCGCTGCCCATTCAAACATGAACCAGTAGGGATAGCCGAGCATCCCCAGCCTCCCGTATTTCACGTTCAGCATCATCTTCCGGTGTGTCCAGAGAGATTCAATCAGTCCTCTCGTCCACCTTGTCCTCTGTTTGCGCATTGACCTGAGGTCAGCGGGTACCTCCGTCCAGCATAACGGGTCAGGTATATAGGTAACCTCGTATTTCTGTTTGCGTTCGGCCATATAGCGCCTCATCCTCAGTACCAGCTCCATATCTTCGCCAACGGTCTTGATGCTGTAGCCGCCGGCCCTGATTACCGTCTCACGGTCAAACATGCCCATGGCTCCTGATATCAGCATCAGTCCGTCAAGATGGCTCCATGCCATACGGCCGAGGAGGAATGCACGCGTATAGTCAAGCACCTGCACCCTTGGGAGGAACTTCTTCGGCAGGTTGATCTGACGAATGTGACCACGCTCCACATCACATGAGTTGACAATGCGAATTACACCACCCGTGCCGATGACCTTCTTGTCCTTCTCCTCGAGGAATGGTTTGACGAGCTTCAGTATCGAATCGGGTTCAATGATGGAGTCAGCATCAATGGTTACTATCAGGTCACTGCGGCTTATATTGATTCCGGCATTTAGTGAGTCGGCCTTGCCTCCGTTATTCTTATCGATGACAGTAAGCCTGTTGTAGGCCGGGTCCTTTGAGCGGTAGACACCCCTGATCCTTTCGCAGGGTATGCGGTAGTCAAAATAGTAATTGACCCTGACCAGTTCATAGGCATCCCTGATCTTTGAGAAGGTATCATCGGTCGATCCGTCGTTGACGATTATTACCTCAAAGTTATTGTAGTAGAGTGAAAGCAGTGTGCGGACGTTATCAATGATAGTCTTGCCCTCATTGAATGCCGGGGCAATGATGGTGATCCGGGGGCTCAGGGGTGAGAGAACCAGGGAGTTATAATTGACGTAACTGTTCTTTCTAAGGTACTTCCTGAGAGCCAGGGCTGAATATATACCGAGGAGGAGGTACGTGGTAAAGAGTACCAGGGTCAGCCAGAATATCAGATGTGCGAAAATGAATCCCATGCTAATCAGTTTATCCTGCGGTCAAGCACATGCCTGACTATTATATTATAGTTCTTGTACTCTGATTTCATAATCTTGACAAGGGCCTGTACTCCAATCTCGCCCATGTTTTCTATTGCCTTCACAGCCTCTATCTGCAGCTGCACGTCATCCTCCTTGTCAAGTACCAGCTTGAGGAATCCAAGCATGGAAGTCTCGGGCATCTTGCCCATTGACCTGACAATCTCCAGGCAGCTGTTGTACTCCTGGAACTTATACATGCGTTTCATGGTCTCAAGGGTGGTTTTCATGCCAAGATCGCCGGCCACCTCAACTGCCAGCCTGCTGACCCTGGGTTCACGGTGAAGGAGAACCTTTCTGACCTCCGGCTCAGCCTCAATCTGCTTGAATTCCCTTATCATCCTGAGGGCGAACATCACCACTGTCGGGTTCTCCGAGTTGAGCCATCTCTGGAAGTCAGGTACAGAAATATCATGCTGCAGTATCAGATCATGAAGGGTGATCTGTTCCCACAGTGAGAATGGTCTCTTCAGTTGTGAAAGGAACTCGAAGTGGTCCTTCTCGCTCAGGCGCACCAATGCTATCTGGGCCTCCATCCGGAGTATCTCATTCCTGGAGTTCAGTGACCTGTACATTTCATCATTCCCCTCTGTGATACCCATGAAGGCAAGCTCGCGGAAACCCTTGATCTTCTTGTGCCAGCGCCGGCTGTAGGCCCTGTCCAGCGAATCCTCGTCAAGTTCCAGATCCAGGTAAAGCTTCTTAAGCTTCTCGCGGGAATCGCCCTTCAGGTTCACGCTCACGTCAATCATCTGGTCAATGAGCACCTGCCTGCGGTAATAGTCAGATGCAATCTTTCTGAAAGGTTCAGGACCACTGCTGCCGAAAAGGTAATCTATGATGAGTGTCTGGTACTGTTCCAGAAGGTACTGCCTCAGTCTGGACTCCTTCTCCATCCTTCTCCTGTTAAAGAGAATTACCACCAGGAGGATCAGCATTGTTGCGAAGGAGACTACTATGGCAATTATCAATGCATTCACCAGCGTCACCGATTTCCCGAAGTAATTATGCCTGGCCAGCCATGGGTTGTCTCCCGACAGAAGGAAGACACTCCTCAGTTTCTGCAATGTATTCCGTGCTCCGGCTGATTCCGGTTCAGCTGTAATGGTCTCCTGCGGTTCAGACTCCAGCTCTCCTGCGGGTATCACTGCGGTGGCAGGTACCGAATCAGTTTCTTCACCGGATTGCCGGCCGACTGTATCGTTTGACATTGCACCTTCCGTGCGCTGTTCGGGTGAGACATCTGCCGGCGAGACCGGGTCATTGACTGCAGGCTGCCTTATCTCCTCTGCAGGTTCCTTTACCCGGGGTGCTCCCTGGAATACAACCGGAATGAAAAGGCATGGCCTCTCTCCTTTCAGTGAGCTGTTTATGAATACCTTGAACAGACCACCCTCTTCGACAATGTCAAGGGTGAGTCCTGTCATCCCGGCAATCTTGTCGCTGAGGGCCTCAGCATTGGAACGTCGGGTGAAAGCACCCATCTGTATGGCATTGTTCCCGTTGGCCAGCAATACCAGTTCGTCAACCGTAAGTTCCGAAGGAAAAGAGGGCACGGCAGTCAGGCCGGGTTCCACAACACGTGAGCGTACGGAGTCACTCCCGTTTCCTTCAGACGGACTGAAACCCTTCAATGTTACTGCGGTAACAGCAAAGGCAATCACTATGATCACTCTCTTCTTCATTTTGCCTTCCCGATACCTCTTATTATACCTATGTTGGCTTCAAACCTGTTACGGTTTGAAGTTGGGTTGTACTTTTCGTACGAGTACCCGGCACCTATCCTGAATGACCACCACGAGTTGATCTGGTTGAACCATGTCAGCCTGACGGAAGATGCCTTCTGACGTTCCAGGTCAGTGATGATGTCATAGGGTTCATCAGGCGCCGTTCCCGTACCAAGTGTAAGCTGCAGGTAATCAGTTATGCCGAGGTATCTCCTTACATTGAGGAAGAATGAGGTTGTAACCCCTATATCCTTGAAGTGGAGATACACTCTTCCTGATAACCAGTAATTTGCAAGATATTTTTCCAGCGATGCCGTTCCGATAAAGATATTGTCATCAAAGTAGTAATAGTTGACCCCTGCAGACAGAGCCAATCCTGCCGGGAGAGTCTGCCACAGCTCGAGTGCGGCCCTGTGCCTCGGGAACCATGGTCCATCGCTGTAAGCGTATGCAACGTATGCATAGTTATTCCTGGTCAGTTCAGGCCATGCTTCCAGAGCGAACTGAAAATCATTGTCGGAAATGTCAGATGGCGGACCTGTATTAATGTGGCCGTAATTAACGGTGGCCACGACAGTGCCCCGGGAGAAACGGTGACCGGCTCCGAGGGAAAAGACCTGCCAGAATCGTTCATAAGGCTCGCTGAAGGTGTCAAACATGTAACCTGCCCTGATATCTGTAGGGGCTGTCACCTGCTGAGACCTGTCGCGTGACCATCTGCGTATGTCAGCCAGGGCTGACAGGGCGTCACTGTTCTCCGGTTCGGAGGCAAGAAGGGTGTCAATCACGGCAGCAGCTTCATCATACCGTCCCTCCCAGGCAATTATCCGGCCCAGGAGAATACGGGCATCACCATATTCAGGAAATTGTTTCACAAGGAGCCTGGCAGCAGGCTCAGCCTCGTCATATTTGCCTTCAAATGCAAGGGTGCGTATCCTGGCATACTCCTTTTCAGGATCAGTGACGGTCTGCGACCAGAGCAGACCGGCAGTCATGCACAGTATGACCATGAGAGTGAAAACCTTGATATAACTCTTGTGCCCCATCTTCTAAACTACTGCTACTGCGGCCCTGATTTTTTTCAGGAGATCATCCGGATCAAACGGTTTGGTGAGATAACCACTCACCTTCATCTCGCCGGCCTGACGACGTATCTGCGGATCGCTGAAGGCGGTAACAATAAGTACCGGCGTCTGCTTCTTCAGCTCAGTCCGGAGGTACCTGATCACCTCAAGACCACTGTGATAAGGCATATGTATGTCTACTATGGCCAGATCATAGTCATTCCTCTGCAGGGCTTCAATAGCCCTGTTTCCGTCATTTACCGTAACCGGATCATACCCCTCCCTTTCCAGGACAACAGACATTGCCTTTGATACCATCAGGTTATCTTCACAAATCAATATTCTCATAATCTACTCAATTCACCGCCTCCGCTCCCGTTGTTATAACGCAGCAAAGCCTCCTTCCTTGTCTAAAGGCGGTCAAAAATGATTCTTTTTATATTGCTTTCAAAATTCAGACACCATCAATTTGATGTCTGTTGATAAATCGTTGACTATTCAACAATAGGGTGTGACTAAATTCTTTTAGAGCTCCCTGATACGGATATTCCTGAATTTTACCACCGAGCCATGCCCCAGAAATCCGATATGTCCGCGGCTGTTACTGAGCCCCGGATGTTCCTTTTGGTCCATGGTGCCATTGGCGATGGCACCTGCAATATCACCGTCAACGATAACCGTTCCGTTGAGCACCACTTTCACCTTCGTTCCCTGTACGGTCACCTCCTGGTAATTCCATTCCCCCACGGGCCTCAGAAATCCCCTCCGTGCCGGGATAACGCCATAAACAGACCCGTGATACTGGTATGGTTTAAGATTGGCATATATAGAAGCGGTATTATCGAGTATCTGCAACTCCATGCCCACGTATGCAGCGTCACCTTCAAGCGGAGTGCGTATTCCAAGGCCGTTATTGGCCCCGGGAGTGAGCTGAAACTCAAAGCGGAAGACGAAATCGGAATACTCCTTTTCGGTGTAGAGGTTTCCACCGCTGCCATCGCCCGGCCTGATCACTATCATTCCCTCTTCTGCCACATAGGATACCTTGTTGCCAATCCATCCGTCAAGATTCTTTCCGTTGAACAATGCAACAAACCCGGCCTCCTTCTCTTTTGCTGCCAGTTCCTTCGGAATCATCCCGGCACTGGTCAAAGGATTGTCGACAAGGTCCTGCCACCCGGTGAGGTCCTTGCCGTTGAACTTCTGTTCGATTTCTTCATCTTCAGGCAGTTTGAGTGATTCCAGAGCCTCCAGTGCCGCATTTCTGACCTCCTCAGCAGGGTCAGACAGATATGGAGCAATAAAGAATTCAACCTGCCTCACTCCCAGGGATGCTGCGAAGGCAACCATCCCGGCTCTGGCATCAGGAGCCACAGCATAGGGAGCTATCTCCTTTATCATCAAGAGCTTGCGTTCAGGTGGCAGCGGCGCAACCGAGACCATCCGCATATAGGCGTCAAATGCCGGTCTTCCAAAGGTTTTGTTCCCTGAGGCCGTAATACTGATCAGTGCTCCGGCTGCCGAGTGGTCACTCCAGTGAGAGAGAGCATCAAAACAGACATCGCGGGTGATGGCATCGCCATTCTCAAACTCCGCAGCCACTCTTTTCAGCGCCTCTTCACCTCCGGTACCTGCCAGGAGCGGTATGAGCTTCAGCCTGTCACGACTGCTGTCAAGCGCCTGCAGAATGAGTGCCGACCTGATTGCGGGAGTGTCTCCCTGCATTGCGGCATTAAGCAGTGCCCGCTGAAGTTCAGTCACTTCCGCCCTGTCTGATGTTGCATCAAGGAGGGCTATTATCTCCTTCTGGTCATCATATGAAGCCAGTGCCTGCAGCGCCGAGATGGCTGCTGCCCTGATGGCAATGTCATCAGAACCGGTCAACGGAAGAACCTCTCTGAAGTAGCTCTTTTCACCTGACCAGGCAAGCAGCCTGATGAGGGTGACGGTTGAGTTACCCTTTGAGCCGGGAAGTGAAGCGGCTATCTTCCTCATGCCTGTGCTGTCAAGTATGGTTGTGAGGGCTGTGGCAGCAGCACGGTGACCTTCATCGTTGTCATATTTCAGAATCCATGAGATGAGAGGATCAACTGCCCTCACACCCTGCAGTCGTGCCAGTGCCGCCACGGCACCCGCCGAAATCTCAGGTGACGGATCGTCAAGCGCTTTCATCATCAGCGGCACTGCCAGCTCATCACCTCTCTCCCCAAGCATGAACAGTATTTCCGGTTTCGCAACATCGGATACTCTGGCGTACCTGTTGATCCATTTCTTTGTCACATCACTTCCGGGCATGCCTGC
>Ga0208940_1001252_pt1 | contig 27497 bp, 21 predicted proteins | sample AD_JPNNA6_MetaG_FD_184445 | JGI IMG/M metagenome (GOLD analysis project Ga0208940, IMG submission 184445) | Active sludge microbial communities of municipal wastewater-treating anaerobic digesters from Japan - AD_JPNNA6_MetaG (SPAdes) (version 2) | ecosystem: Engineered > Bioreactor > Anaerobic... | reverse complement strand
TCCCGCACGACAACGGTGTTGGAGACCTTACGCTTTGAGGTTGTCGGTCCTAATGAAGGATCAAGCGCTTCTACATCATCAAGCTGGTGGTCGATTTTTAAGCGCACAAAGTTGGATTCACTGATCTGAGGCGTAATTTTCAGGGTCAAGTCAACGTCGATTCGCTGAACATAAGCACCATAGCCGCCGTAGCCTCCCAAAGACGACAGCAGACTTGTGGCCGCCCCGCCTGCTACGCCACCAAGCGCGGATGACGCAAGACCTCCATAGGAACCCAGCAGGTTGCTAAGCCCACCCATCGAAGACGCCTGGTAGGGAATCTGCTTTCCAACCACAATTTCGGCCTCTTCGTTGTCCATAGTAAGGATGTGCGGAGTCGACAACACGTTGATATCAGAGTTAGATTGCACAGCCTGAATCAAGAAACCATAGGTCGGAATAGATAATGCCCCAGCGGTGCTTGTGGAACCAGTCGTCCCAGTTGAAACGTCAACAAGTGGACCTTGTAAACCAGCTGCAAAGCCACCCTTTTGAAGTTGGTTCATATCGAAAGCTGAGATTCCAAGCCCACCCATCCCAAGCAGCAGTGGCACAGTATTTCCGCCTATATTAAAGGCAGTTCCACCACTGCCAGAAATACCAAGCTTGCGGTCCTTGTTGCTGGAGATTTCCATAATGACCGCTTCCACATAGACCTGCTTTCTGCGGACATCAAGCTGCTGGATGACCCTCTTCAAGGCCATGTAATCTTTTAAGGTACTTTCGATTACCAGCGAGTTTGTAGACTTGTGGGCAGTTATCTTTACTTCGCCTGAAAACAAGGCGGCAGCCCCACCTGCAGCAGCCGTACCTGACTTTGGCTTGGCGCCAGAGCCACTTGTCAAGGAAGACAAGGTCGAGGCTACGTCTTCAGCAGTCGCATTTTCCAGATAGTAAATGTGGATCTGCCCCTCGCCTTCAATTGGCATGTCCATCCGTCGAAGAAGGCGATCAATCTTCAGATATGCCGATGGAGTGGCCACTAAAATCAGCTGGTTAGAGCGTTCATCAGCTATTACCTTCGAAACGGTTGATGCAGAATCTGCCGACGAGTCCGAACCAGCCGGCGCCCCAGCTGGTGGCGCTGGCTGAGCCCCCCTGCCCCTTGCAGGTCGAGGCGGCGCTTTTGACGTGCCAGAGCCGGCCTTACCATCACCAAACAAGTTGGTGATCAGGTTGGCCATGTCTGTGGCACTTGCGTATTGAATCGGACGCACCCAGATTTTTTCACGCCCAGTTGGGATATCAAGCTCATTTACGAACTTCAAAATTCTGACGATATTTCGCCCCATATCGGTGATGATCAGACTGTTTCCGGGGGCATAGCTGCTTATATCACCTGAAGCAGTCTTGAATTTTTGCAAAATTGGCTCAATGTCCTTCACATCCACGTGGTTTAACGCAACTATTCTGGTAACGAGACGATCTTCATCAGGCACTTTCTCGGATGAGCCGTACAGCGGAACAGTCTCGGTCTTGGCTTTGGCTAGCTCCACGATTTTGTAGAAGGGACCTGCCGGAACCAGTGTAAGGCCGTTTACATCCAGCGACGACAAAAATGCCTTGTACGCCTCGTACACGGTAACTGGACCAGTGGACAAAATTGTGATGGTTTTACCTTGCTTGATGTTGGAAGCAACTATGTAATTTCGCTTGGTTATACATGCCATGAACTTTACAACGTCGTACAGCGGCACTTCTTCAAAGTCCACACTGATCTTTGCGTTCAGTGGCAAGGAGACACATTTGGGGTCATCTTCAAAGTTGGACTTCAGATCAAACGAGGCTGTGACCTCTTGAGGCGACGGCTTTCCACCAGCCTCGGGCAAAGGACTTATGGTTTGGGAGACTGGCGCCTGAGCTGGAGCTGTTAGCCCCTGCCCTGGGATTTTAGGTGGCGGCATCGTACTTGAACTTGATGGTAAAACACCAGGTCCACCACCTGATTGGGCATAGCTTGGGCCGCCAATCAACAGCAAACTGAAGATACCCACACCCAATAAGGCCGACTTCGCAAAATCCGATAGGGTGTACTTTCCAAAATGTTGGGTCATCAGATATCCCTCATCACTTGATTTGGTAATTTAATGTGATCTTTTTACCACGACGCTCAATATCAACCGCAATATTGGAAGAGCTGCGCAGCTCTTCAAACAACTGGATCGCACGATTGGGGGTATCAATGTTTTGACCATTGACCCTACTAATCATGTCACCCGACTGCAACCCAATTGCCTTATACAAACTGTCGGGACGCACACCAACCAGTCTGAAACCGTTGTACTGACCGGCCTCGTAGTTGGGCACAATTCGCGCCTGCATCCCGAGTTTGGTCAGGTCCTGAAGGTTTTCTTCCAGCATGTTTCGATCAATCTGGAATTCATAAGGTCCTTTTTTGTGGACCCCCTTTGAAAAATCATCCTTTTTGGCAGCAACTGGCGGAGTAAAACCAACTGGGGTCGTCGCCGCAACAGGCCTTGGTTGACTGGCCCTTTCAGCGATTTTTTCATCCCACAGCTTGACTACGCGGTGATCGGTGCCTGCCACCAGCACGATGTATCGCGGCGCTATCTCGGCCACCTCGGCTTGTTCTCGAATCTGGGCCCCAAGCTTAACCATCATGGTGACGCCTTCGACCCTAATGGTTGCCAAGGACCACTCTGGTTTATCTGCAACCAAAGTACCAAGGAGATCCACGTTAAAGTCTAATGACAAAGCTGGCTCATCGTGCCCACCCTCTTCACCTTCCTCGATCACTATGGGCGGAGGCTCGGCATCAAACAGATTGTGCTCGCCAAGAGTGCTGCTAAGCGAAACGTTAGTGTCAGGCTTAACAGCCTTTGGGATTGGAGGTGGAAGAGAGTCCAGAATTTGGGTTACAGCTCCAGGATCTGGCTTCAAAACCGCCCAAGCCACAGCCTGAGTGGTAACTGCCGCCAAAAGCCACGCTCCGACCGCAATAGCAGCCAATCTGACTACCCAAAAATTTCTTCGTAAAAAATCCTGCATTCAAGCCCCAACCGGCTAAGATACACCGGGCGGCCTTCCAAGCAATATTCATGCCGAACAAGAACATATCTGCCAAATCCAATTTACACACCGAATTACACCCGATGTTAGAAGGGTTACAGACCAACCGCCCTTTTTAGATGCAATTAACCGTTAAAACAAAGCGAATTCTTTACGGCGTTAATGACATTTTGGCAACGCTTACTTGATGGCGCCGTCAATTTTGCACCCAAAATCACGGCCCGGGCTGACGCGAGATATCGCTGCCCAATTGGGCCAATGGGCAAATCGCTTCCAATCATGGCCTTAAGTGCCTAGACTAGAAACGGCCCTGACGGAATTGGGGTATATGAGCAGATTATCAAGAACTGGTCTGATAGTAGATGTGGTCAAATACTGGACCTTTAACAGCAAAGCACCCGCAGTGCTTGGTTTTGACGTCACTTACCGTTGTAATCAGCGTTGCTCTTACTGTGGGGTGCCAGAATTTCAGGCGGCAGAACTTGACACTGAGGGGGCGTTGCTGCACCTGGAGCGATTTATCAAGGCCGGCCTTCGATTTTGTATCCTTGGAGGGGCCGAGGCCCTAGTCAGAGAAGACGTTATCGAATTGGCCAAGTTTTTAAAGAAGCACCGCATTGCAGTGGATCTGAACACCAATGGATTTTTACTGCCGCAACGCCGAGAAATACTCCAATATATCGATGGCGTAGCGATGAGTCTTGATGGCCCAGAAGAAATTCACGACAAGCTCCGAGGCAAGGGGGCATATGCTGCAGTAAAACGGGCTATCGAGGTTGCGAAAAAGGCCAAAGTTCCAGTGCGATTGAACTGCACTCTTACCAAAGGGAATCTTGATTTTATCGATCAGATTTTTGTTGAAGCCCAAGGATTACCAATTCGATTTCAACCTGTTAACCCTGTAGTTTGCAAAGATACTGACCGTTTTAATGCGGCAGCCCCACAGCCTGCGCAGATGCAGCTTGCCCTAAAGAAGATTAGGCGGCTAAAAAAGGCTGGAGCTCCAGTTTTGAACTCCTACCGAGCACTGGATTACTACATGGAATGGCCTGTTTATTCACGTAAAGTGGCTTGTGGTAGTGGTCGGCTGTTTTGCAGAATGGACCCGTCCGGCGCTATCTATTCATGCGCCGGAGAACTAAACGGTTTACACACACCTTTGATGGATCACCCAACGGTCATGGACGCGATGAAGGCGATTGAGCCCAAGGATTGCAACGCCTGCCTGTGTGGAGGCACCCTGGAAATGAATCTGTTGCTTGAAGGCGGTCCATTTGGGGCTCTTTTGGAAGCCCAGGCACTGTTGCGATGGAGTCGGTGATCTCCCCACAGTAACCCCAAACCTAACCTCCGATTGAAGCTTGTCTGCGCTGGATCTGGATCAGTCCAGAAGTAGTGCTTCCACCTGCTGAATAACCCAAGATCTCCAACTGGATGAGTATAACGAGGCGTTATCAAATCGATTTATGTCAAAGGCGTTATTAAGCACATGATAGGCCCTTATCCGAACGCTGCCGGGCAAGGGAGCCTTTAGCTCAGGTCCTCCTTTGACAGAAAGGTCTGGCAAACGCACCTTCTGGATGTGTCCAGGGCCAACAACTACCCATGCCGATTTTGCCTTCGAACCATAAAGGCCCATATACGTGAACGATGGGGTTGGTAGACGATCAAAAGACCACTCGATGGTCCTGTTTAACCATGGAGAGTTGACTATTGGACTTTGATATTTTGCTATTCCAAGAAAGGGACCAATGGCTAGATCATCAGAGGCGAGCACCAGGATTTCCCCATCCTCAGTTGGAATTAACACAGTGATTTCACTATTGAATCCTGCGATCTCAATCTTGGACCACTGGGTACCATCAAATACAAACACGTGACCAAGACTGCCTGCCGCGTAAATGCTGCCGTTGTCCGTGACAGTCAAGGCTGTGATATCTACAAATGTGGAGATGGGAATTGGGTTGAAGGGGCCCATCCAAGGGCCAATGTACGCCCCACCTTGCGCTCCGCCCACCACAATCTGATCACCGGCTATAACTGCTGTCAAAAGGTCCTTATTTCCAGGAAAAGGTAGCAGCGGACTGGCGGTTTCTGCAGCGATTTTAATGACCAGCCCCTTGTCACCAAACCCAATTAACCCACCACCAGGAATCGAAATAAGCGAACGAATCGCTTGATTTGACCCATAAGGGGTCTCAATCCAGGTGCCATCCGATGCGCGACGCAGCAGGATCCCATCGCCCCCAGCCCAACCGGTTCCATCGTGGTCAAAAGCAATGGCCATCAGGGTTTTGGCGGTTGGAACAGCTTCTCGTTGCCAAACACCAGCTTCCAACCTAGTGATAACACCCCCGTCTCCAACAGCAAAAATCGACTCGCCGTAATTGGTACAGGCATACAGAGTACTTGAGGCTGCGGAAGGCATCTGGGACACTTTTTTGTCGTGATCGATCAACCAAGTCCGACCATTTGGCCCAAACAGCAAGCTGCCCTCAGCAACAGGGCATGCCGCATAAACCTCCGGACGAACCTCCTGGGCAAGGACTGTCCCATAGTTTACCCCGATGAACGCCACTGTGTCCTTTTTTCCAGGCAGCCAATCTGAAACGCGAGAGACCGAGTATGGCATGCCGCCTGGTACCCTTGAGTTGGCCTCACCCATGAACATCATCTTGGCGGTTTCCAAAGGCCCTTTGAATTCCCTTGGAAGCTTGTTCAGATGGTAATGATTCAGGTCGTAGCCACCCATCACTGGCCACGGCCTTAAAGCCCCAGCTACTCCCAACTCGATAGCCGCCATCAAACTGTGGTCATTTGGACCATCAGCACCACCTGGAGCATTTACAAATCTGACCTTCAGATCGCGATCCAGGTGGATGTTGAGGTCTACGTCTTGATCTTCGGTGATTCGAGCTGGATAAACAGTAATGGGAAGGGTCAAGCCAAAAACCATCGGCTCGAAGTTCCCATCTGAAAAATGGCGCACACCGCCCTCACATTGCACCCCGACCGTTCCAAGCCTGGAATTGACCACATAGGAACGCTGCGGCCCAACCAATGCCCCAGGCCCCTGAGTAGGCGGATATGAGTATGCTCCAGACAGCGTAGTGTTACATCGAATTTCAACTCGCCCTGTCGAAGGTTTGCACACAAGACCGGTTCCAAAAGATGCAAAACATGAGTAACCATCGGGACAATCGTCATCACTGACGCAATCTGTCGCGCAAAAAAAGCCGCCCTGTGAAAAAGGGACACACTTGGCATAGTCACAATCTAGGTCGCTGGAACAAGGCCTGCACAATGGACCATGGATCAGTTGCTGGTTGACACAGGAGTCAGCTGGCATCAGTAGGTTCTTTTCAATTCCAGTGACTTTCCCCTTCACAAGGCCGGGTGGTAAAGGATCGGAACCAGAGCCACTGCCGCTGCCAGTGTCCGGCGGTGGAAGAATGGAGTCGATGTACAAAGTAATATTTTCAGCATCGACACCAACTATCGAAAACGTCGTGTAATCTTCACGCGTTGCAGTTATCTGGAGCGGACCAACTAGGTCTGGACCTGACAAAGTCAGCTGGCCCGTCAAGTTGGTACGCCCAAAGTACTGGGCCTCATCATCGGGGCCAATCAAAACAAAAGCCCCAACAAGAGACTTGCCAGTAGAACCATCTTTTACAGTCACATTTACTGCGCCATCAATGGATTCACCCCAAACGCCCCCAAAAATTCCGGTCGGGTCGAAATAGGTGAACCCCTCACGTAGCGTTTTTAAATGTCCATTGGGGAAGCGAACAGACACATCATATTGGCCTGGCTCCTCTTGCATAGGAGTACGTACAAGAAGTCTTGCAGGGTCAAAATCATCAATAATTTCCGCAGGCATTGAACCAAATTCAACGCGACAACCTGGCGCAAATCCAGAACCTACCAAAGAAACGATAGTGCCACCTGCTATCGCTCCAGAATCAGGGGTGATGGCGATTAATGCGACGTCATTTGACCCATAACTGAAGGACTTTGGCAAGACGGCCCTTCGTCCATCGCTTGCAATCGCAATTACATCGTGACGTCCAGGGCTACCAGCAGAGGTAACAACCTCAATTGCAGAATTTGAGGGGCCAGCAACTATGGTGGCTGGTAAAGGCCCGACGTTTACCTGGCTAACTTGACCCAACCCTTTGCCTTTGAGCAAAACTCGGGTGCCTCCAGTTGCAGGGCCTTCGCTTGGAAAAACTTCGTCAATTGCCATATCAGGCACATAACGCAAGCAGTTTTGCAAAGTTACCGTGCGGGCACCACTTGCGACGGTACAAGCCACTACACCTGGCTCATGTGGGGGGATCAAAACCTCAATGTAACCGGCTTCAGGATCGATGGACACGATCTCAGCATTGGTTTTGCCAATCTCGACCCTTACCCCAGCTTGGATTCCAATGACCCCCAAAACCCCAGGCATGCCGCCTGATTCCGGAACGACTCCAGGTGAAAAGCCCAATATTTCAAGGTTCCCCGTCCTAATATCCTTGTCTGTTGCCCAAAGACAGGACGAGTTTGTAGCTACACCTGCAGGACCACTTAGCGTGACTTCGATTGGGCCAGCTTGAGTCGCTGTCAGCTCAAAATTCGCGAAATCCTGTAAAGATGTGATATTTGCAGCCTTACCTGGCGTTGCAATCACCAAGTCAACTGGTGGGACCGCGGTTGCAAAAACCAAAGCTTCCTGACCAACAGGGACAACGGCAGGAAAACACTTTGGTGTTGAAGGTGTCGCAAGGTATGAAAATCCCCGACGCAAACGCCCGGTTCCACCTTCCGACACCGCCATGACATCCTTTGGACCGGCACTTGATGGCGGGGTAACAGCCACTGCTGTCTGCTCATCCAAGACGCGGGCATCAAATACAAGACGGCCTCCAATTATGAAGCTGGTGTTTTGGGTAAAACCATAACCAGTTATTGTTACTGGGGTTCCGCCAGTTTCAGGCCCCTTATCAGGCTTTACACCAAAGATTGAAACGTCTGTTTCGTAAAAAAAGGCCTTGTCCTGACGCAGCACAGTATTGTCAGGTTGGACAACGGCAACTGACACAAAACCTGATTGATTTGCAGGAGTTGTCGCCAAGATGGAGTGATCATTTTGGACAACAACGTTTGTAGCTTTAGACGAACCAAATACAACAAGCGAGTGAGCGGCAAACCCAAAACCCTGAATCTCGACCTCGGTCCCACCTGTTGTCGGCCCGCGAGCAGGTACGACCCTATGAATTCCTATGACGGGGTCTTCCTGATCACTTGTATCTAAAAACTCGTATGCATCAGGCTTTGTGATGTCTTCATCGTCTACATCTTGCGTAAAGCCAAAGGAAGACAGGGAGCAAGCTGTAAAACCAAAAAGCATCAATGTCAGAAGCTTTCTCAAAGGGGCCTCCCGAATGCGTCTATTATGGCTAAATTTATCCAAGATGGCGAAGCCAAAAGAAAGAAAGGGTGGGATCTGATTGACTAAAGACATCCAACGTTGTTGGGATATCTGATTATGGCTTGCGAGACGCTTAGCGATGACGACGTTTCTTTTTCTTTTTACCGCCTTGCTCCTGCTGAGCAACTGCAGCGGCCAACTCTTCTTCAGTCAACGCTCCCATGGCGATGGTGCCAGTCTCCGGTTCGTCATCGTCCTCTGACTCGAACTCATCATCCAGGGCATCCATGAGCTGCGTCGCATTTGGATCCGCAACTTCCTCTGGCACTGGCTCCGGGATGTCCAACGCATCAAAGGCCATGGTAGCGTTCAGATCTGGTGGGTCCTGCGGCACTTCCTGGGCGGATTCAACCAAGTCAGGCTCATCCACAGGCTTTGGCGGGATATCCAACGCATCAAAGGCCATGGTGGCGTTCAGATCTGGCGCGTCTTGCGGCGGTTCCTCAGCCGCTTCCGCCCAAGCAGCTTCGTCCACCGGCTCGCCAGCAACTTCAGCTACCGGCTCGTCAATTGGCTCTTCAAGCAGTACGGTCGCGTCCTCATCGACAAACACAGGCTCGTCCATCGGCACGGCGACGTCCTCATCGACAAACACAGGCTCGTCCATCGGCACGGCAACGTCTTCATCGACAAACACAGGCTCGTCCATCGGCACGGCAACGTCTTCATCGACAAACACAGGCTCGTCCATCACTTTGTCTGTAGGAATCGACAAGGGCACTAAAGGTTCACTTGACGCCCTGCGATCCACAAAGCCTTCCTCAAAGAAGATGGGTGGAACTTCAGCGTCGTGCTCCCTTGCCGCTTCAGCCATCAAAGTTTCATCACCACCAATCGGTTTACCGGAATAGAGTGAAACGTAAAGAGATCGAAACTCATCGGTCGACGGCACTTTCGAATGACGTTGCAGCAAGCCAATCTCGATGCCTGACTCTTTTGAACCTGAATCTTTTTTCTTCCTAGCCACAATTACCTCCAGTCCCCAACTTACGACCAAGGATCATCGCAGAGCAGCAATCAAAGAGTCAAGTATCTTCTGCGGGTCTCCACCACTTGAAATGCCTCCCATTGCCAATTCTGGGTTTCCACCACCCTTTCCACCCATGCTTTTTAGGATATCCCCAAGCAAACGATTGGCGGGCGCCCGGTCAACAATATCCTTGGTTGCTGCCAGCACAACATTAAGCTTTTCATCCTCACGGCGGGTCAAGAGGACCAGCCCTGAGCCTACGCGACTTCTAATAATATCAGACAGTTCCCTCATAGCCTTGGAGTCCATACCATCGGCTACAACCGCGGTAACCTTGATACCGTTTACCTCCACGACCTTGTCGTTAGACAGAGCGCCACCTGACGCTGCCTTGACTTGTGCGTCTGCCAGTTCTTTTCGCAGGGCCTTTTCATCGGCCAACATTTTTTTGATGCGCTCGATCAATCCTTCTGACTCAGTTTTAAGCAGCCTACCAAGATCTTGGACCAAGCGGTCATTTGCCTGCAACAAAGCCAAAGCCACATCACCGGTAACCGCCTCTATTCGACGCACACCAGCGGCCACACCTGTTTCCGACACAATTTTGAAGGCAAATATCTGGCCAGTTCGTGAAACGTGAGTCCCACCACAAAGCTCGATGGAATCACCCATTGAAACCATCCGGACCTCGTCACCGTACTTGTCACCAAAAAAGTGCAGGGCACCTCGTTCCACAGCCTGATCAAAGGCCAAAACATCCGTTACAACAGGCTCATCCGCCAAAATATCCTTGGTGACTTTGGCCTCAATTTTGGCGATTTCTTCATCTGTAACAGGCCCAGTATGCTGAAAGTCAAAACGCAGCCTATCAGGTGCAACCAAAGAGCCGCGCTGACGCACATGTGCCCCCAACACCTCGCGAAGAGCCTTGTGTAAAAGGTGGGTAGCGCTGTGATTACGCCTAGTTTTCAGCCTGACATTGTCCACCACAAGCGTCACCTGGTCGCCAACAGCAAGCTTTTCACCGGTGACTGTCCCTAGATGAACGATGACATCTTCCCTTGGACGCTTGGTGTCGGTCACCTGCAAGCCACCAACGGGACCTGTGATGACACCCTTGTCGCCAATCTGACCGCCAGATTCGCCATAAAAGGGAGTTGCCTGAACCAAAACAGCGGCCTCAGTCCCTGCCTTGACCTCTTGGACAGGTGTGCCATCCACAAAAATGGCTGATACCTTGGACTCTATTGGCTTTGTTGCCGACTCGACAGCTGAATAACCAACAAATTCGGACTTAAGCCCATTTTCTGAGCAGTAATCAAGCACTCCAGCCAAATCCTCTGTGTGGGTCTTCCAAGAGGCTCGGCCTCGCGCCCGCTGCTCCTCCATTTTTGCCAAAAAGCCGTCATGATCCACAAAAAGCCCATGTTCCTCGGCGATTACAGCGGTCAGGTCCACTGGAAATCCATGGGTATCGTACAGCGTAAATACGGTTTCTCCGTCAAGCAGGCCTTTGGCAGCGGCAATCGCCGATTCCAGCAGTTCCATTCCTGAAGAAAGAGTGCGCAAGAAGCGGTCCTCTTCCTGCCCGGCAATTTTCTCGATGATTGGGGCCGCCTTTTCAAGCTCCTGCCAAGCAACCCCCATTGTTGGGGCCACTTCCAAACAGACCTCGGTAAAAAACGGCTGTCGCAGTCCCAATTTGTGGCCAAAGCGAAGCGCACGCCGCATCAAACGCCTTAACACATAACCACGCCCTTCATTTTCAGGATACACACCATCACAAATCAAAAACGCGGTGGCCCTGGCGTGATCAGCTATGACCCTAAGAGCAGTGTCAGTTTCCAGGTCTTTACCAAACTCAACCCCAGCTATCTCAGCGGTTTTATTGATCAAAGGCATGAACAGGTCAGTATCGTAGTTGGTGCGCACACCTTGAAGCACAGAGGCGATTCTTTCAAGCCCCATCCCAGTATCAATTGAGGGGGCTGGCAAAGGCGTCAGCTTACCTGCGGCATCGCGGTCATACTGCATGAAAACCAGGTTCCACAGCTCCATGAAGCGGTCACCTTGGTCGTGCATGGAGGTACCTTTAAAGCTGGGCCCCCTGTCTATGTGGATTTCACTGCATGGACCACATGGACCTGTGTCTCCCATTGACCAAAAGTTGCTTGGGTCATCGATTATCCGATCGGCCGCCACCCCAACTTGGTCGATCCAAATTCGCCTAGCCTCGTCGTCCTCTGGATGCACGGTAATCCAAAGGTCGTTGGGGTCCAGTCCATATCCTTCGGTCAGCAGTTCCCAAGCCCAAGCACAAGCATCCGCCTTGAAGTAATCTCCAAAGCTGAAATTGCCAAGCATTTCAAAAAAAGTATGATGGCGTGGCGTCCTGCCTACTTCATCAAGATCATTATGTTTACCGCTGACCCTCAAACATTTTTGAGAGGAAGCAGCCCTAACATAGCCAAGATCGCGATGACCAGTAAAAACGTCCTTAAACTGGACCATTCCAGCATTGACAAACAACAAAGTCGGATCGGCTGGTGGCAGCAGCGAATGGCTTGCAACCACGCGATGACCCTTTGATGCAAAAAAATCCAGAAACCGCCTACGAATATCTGCTGATTTCACTTGGGTTCTCCTCAAAACTTGGGCGCCTAAAATTGGACCGCGCTGGTACCAAAGGCCTACACCCCGCAGGCACGTTGAAAGACGTTTTGGACGCCCTATTTGCTAACGATAGCACGAGCGGCGATCCCGTATTTTTCCAAAACGCCGTTTTCCACTTGGGCCAACAATTCAGGTTTTTCTGAAAGGGTCGCCATGGACTGTTCACGTCCTTGACCAAGTCGCTCACCGTTAAAGCTAAACCAGGAACCGGCCTTGTCTACCACACCAGCTTGTGAGGCCAAGTCGATAAGCTCACCAAGGCGGTTGATGCCCTGGCCATAAATCAAGTCAAACTCGGCCTCCTTAAAGGGCGGCGCCATTTTGTTCTTTACAACCTTGACTCTGGTCCTGACACCGCTGGAAGAGCCGTCGCCCTCCTTTAAGGCTTGGCCACGGCGCACCTCAAGGCGAACGCTGGAATAAAACTTCAGCGCGTTTCCACCAGTTGTAGTTTCAGGGTTGCCGTACATGACACCGATTTTCATGCGGATTTGATTAATGAAAACCATGCATGTCTTTGATTTCGACAAAACGCCAGCAAGCTTGCGAAGCGCCTGTGACATCAGCCTTGCCTGGAGTCCCACGTGGCTGTCGCCCATATCGCCTTCAAGCTCAGCCTTGGGAACAAGCGCTGCGACCGAGTCGACAACTACAATATCCACGGCGTTTGTGCGAACTAGGGTCTCGGCAATCTCAAGTGCTTGCTCGCCAGTGTCCGGCTGGGCAAGCAAAAGGTCATCAATCGACACCCCAAGCTTCCTGGCGTAATTCACGTCCAGTGCGTGCTCGGCATCGATAAAAACCGCAAGGCCACCGGCCTTTTGAGCCTCGGCAATGGCCAAAAGCGCCAAAGTCGTCTTACCCGACGATTCCTGCCCATAGATTTCCACTACCCTGCCCTTTGGATAGCCACCAATTCCCAAGGCAGTATCGAGGGTTAACGAACCGGTAGGGATCACGCCAATATCGGCGACAACAGATTCGCCCTCTTTTAGGCGCATGATGCTGCCTTTACCGAACTGGCGTTCGATTGTTTGTACTGCAACAGCTATATTTCGTTCACGATCATCAGTAGCGGCACTTTTAGTTTCCTTAGCCATTAAAACACCTCCAAAGACGCGCTAAATCTATCAGACGAATGTGACATGAGCAAGAAGGAGAGCCCCAAAATCACCGTTACCTATAGCCATACCTGCGCAACGGTAAGCAACGGTATCTTTCAAGAATCCAGGTGTTATCTTCCGGACCTGGAAACCCGCCTGCGACGCATAAATCGTACACCAGCCATCCAGCCAAAGGCGTATTATGTTGCTGCTTCAGTAATCCCTCGATTTCATGCCATCTATCCTTGCCAACCCAAGCAATTGGCAAGTACAAAGGCGGTGTAATGACGCCCTTGCAACCAACATCCTCAAACGCTTTTACCAGGGTGGCAACTATCGCTGGTAAATCGCCATTGTGAGTGCTTAGCTGCGAGCTGACCAGCCCATTGTGATCCATGGTCAACGGCCCAAGCTGCACCCCAAATTCAACCACTTCCTTGGCTGCCAAATTCAGCGCCATCGCCGCAATATCCAGGTCCTGGATGTCCCCCCCTGAACGGACAGCCAAAGGCACCATGTAGCTTTCAGGAGGAAAAAAGCTAATACCAGTATCCTCGCCAGAATCTTCAACAAAGACCCGCCTAGCAGCATCAAGCACCACGTTAGTCATCGACAATGGCGGCTCTATAACAATCCCAACACAACCCGACATGTTTTCTCCATTGTTAACGCCCAGGCATCCTCAAGGTCTCCCTACGAATGATATCCAAAGCGTACACAGCGGCATAATGGCGATTTTCCTCGCGATTGCCCGAAAAGCGAAACTCCCTGGCCCCATTTCCCGCTGCGTCTTCCCAGCCAATCCAAACTGTACCAACCGGCTTTTCATCGCTACCACCTGTTGGGCCAGCTATTCCAGAGATGGAAACAGCCAAATCCGTCCCAGTTAAACGCCTAATCCCAGAGGCCATGGAGCGCACGACCTCTTCAGAAACGGCCCCGTACTTGTCAATCATGGCCGTGGGCACGCCCAAAATGGTGCTTTTGACGTCGTTTGAATATGCAACGACCCCTCCCTTAAAACAGGCCGAAACACCTGGCACTGAGCTTATCATTTGAGCCAGCAGCCCACCAGTGCATGATTCAGCAACCGAAACGGTCAGCCCAGATGCTATCAAAAGGCCCGTGGCGACTTCTGCAAGGCTCATATTTCCCACGGCGAAAACGCTGTCTCCATAGCGTTCTATCATAGCCTGCACCTGCTCGGGTCGTGGACACTTGACGTGCACCTCCGGAGGCTGATCCCACGAAATGACCTCCGCAGGTTTTTTAGACAAAGTCTTGGCAAACGCTGCAACGTCTGACAGGTCAGGGCCAAGCATCCTTAACACAACCGGTTTTGTTGTCTTTTCATCCACCATGATGAACAATCCTTGTGGCTGGAACTTCCTAAAATCACCGCCATAATTGCAAGCCAGTCTTAGATGTCAACTGGGCACTTGCAACACCTAGCACACCCCACGACTGCATATTTTCATCCAAAGCCGAAAATCTTTGTGAACTAATCCAGATAGTCCCTGATAATGATTGGAGGATTGGTCTCCACAATGGCCCCTGAAGGACAAGCAAACGTGGCTAACTCCCACAGGTCGTTGTGAGATAGCTGGTGTGCAATTGTAGCCCCACCACCAAGGCCATCCCAGATCCGGACTACCGCCTCAATTCGCCCAAATTCGTGGTCGTTGTAAACATGAACTCCAAGTCTATAGACCGTGTTTCCTTTGCAATACATCCCAAGCTTAATGATTTCACTTTGGGTGCCATCTTCCGAAAACTGAAGCATCTCTACTGTGTCATCGATGCTTGGATCAGACACACCCCACTCTGATTTCAAAGGCCACTGGTTACCCCAGTAACAATCCCAAGTAGTATCAAACCAGCCATCAGCGTTGGCTCGTGGGTGCAGCAAATGCAAATCGGCGTCAGGACCGTCGCCGGGGACGGCCACTCCTAACACTGGGCGCCAAGACAAGGCAATCATTGCCTTATTGGTTGGAATCGCGGTAAATTTCCTGATGGCACTTGAACATGAGCCATGCCCGTCAGTGTCATCAACTGTCAAAAGGACCTCGTATTGACCAGGACCACCCAATGGCAGCATCACCTCGGGCACATCAGGAAACGGTAAAACCACCGCAGGTCCATTGTCTGGCCCGTTAACCACCCAAGTCCATGAATCGACTTGGGAAAACGGCGACATAGAACCAAGTGCGGAAAGGCGAACGATATCACCAACAAACAGGTCTCCTTCAAGATCGGCTTCAATCACTGGGACGGCGCAAGGCCTGTCAATCGCAGCACCTGAAATTGGCAGGTACGCACCCCCATTAAAGCCACTAGATGTGATGGCCAAAAGCTCACGCAGCCCAATTGGGCGCCCGTCCCTACCAACGTCTGAGGGCTCAGTTGGAGCGTATCGCAACACGAAATGTTCACGCCCGCCCGAGCTGATGACTACTGGGTTTGCAGTGGTTGGGGCCGCCTGACCTGGAAAGTCTTTAAAATCTAGGGACAATCCCACATCACCTGCATCTTCAGTCAAAGAAATATCGGTAATTTGTAAAGGCAAAGCCCCACACGATTCAATTTTGATTGGCAAGTCAATCACGGCACCAACGCTGACCAGTCTGAAATCAATCTGCTCTGGATTTACCCTTATGCAAGCCCTGTTTCTGTTTCCAATCACGAAGATTTTGATTCCGTCCGGATACTTGGGGTCTGAAGAATAGATCTCTAGCTCGGCATCCATTGAAGCATCTGCCGTAGGTGTGAATCTAAGCGTAAATTCCATGGTCTCGCCAGGGGGAATCACAATTGGCTTCTTCAAAGTGTAATCCCTTGTATTACCTGTGATTTTCGGCTCTTCTTCGATTTGCAAGGCAACCTGTAAAGAGCCACTTATCTTGAACCTGTTGACCTGTAAATCGACTTCCAACGAGTTGTTTTTAATAAAAAATCTGGCATTGCCATACTTGCCATTTTGCACAAAGCCAAAGTCAATCAGGGCTGGATTTACAACCATCTCGGCAGCAGGTCCAACTGGTCCACCATCGTCGTCTTCCCCCAAATCATCGGTTATGGCGCCGTCATCTGGCACTGGGGTATCAGGATCTACGCTTGTATCGGAGTCAGCAGTTTCTGCAGTGTTATCACCAGGTTCAATCAAGTCCAGCGAATCTTTGTCGTCAACAACATCCTCGGCACCTTGGTCACGCCCCAAGTCAGGCCTGCCTAAATCCAATCCAGACAAGTCAGTAATCGCGCCTTCTGGGATATAGTAAACGTCTGAAACTTCATTATTTGCAGTACAACCAAGCAAGAACACAAGGGCTAAGTATCTAAACTTCATGCCTCCTCCGGAAATCAGACGCCCAGGAATTATAGCAACATGCTCCTTAAATCACAGTTTGTCAGCCAAATAGTGATCACTTGTAAAGACAAGCACCTTTCCCTATCGAAGTTAATGGGGGTTTTGTAACGAAGTTTTTCGCATTGAATCTTATGAATTCTAGGGCTAGCCAAATGGAAATGTTGAGGCTGTCAGGCGTGGATCTAAGCCCAAAATCGCCACCTAATTGATCCCAAAATCCGCGCTGATTTGATGCCAAGGACTAGAATTAAACGCCTTTTTACGTCACAATCAACAATCATTATAGCCTTTGCATTGAAGGCGGAAACGTAGTTTTGAAAGTCTTTGGGAGGTAGCTATGGCAACTGCAGCGGTGATCTTGGCAGCAGGACGTGGGACAAGGGCTCAGACAACCAGTCCCAAGCAATATACCGACCTTGATGGATATCCCGTAATAATCAGGACGCTACATGCCTTTATAAAAAGCCCTGATATTGACGCCATCGTGGTTGTGGCACCGGCTGATGGCGTGGACCGGACCAAAATCCTTCTTGCGGAGCACCAAATAAAGGGGACTGTCGATGTGGTCCCAGGTGGCACTACCCGCCAGTCGTCTTCCTTTTCTGGCATCGAGCGCGTCGCCTTTTTGGGTAGGTACGACACCGTCCTTATCCATGACGCAGTCAGACCCCTAATTCAGCCGGCGCTAATTTCAGCGGTCATCAAAGCCATCCCAGCCACCGGCGCCGCAGTTGCCGCGATCCCGGTTACAGACACGATGATGACGGGGGAAAATGGCAGCATCAGCGGTATCGTTGAACGCAAGGGGCTTTACCATATTCAAACGCCTCAGGGATTTGACCTTGCGGCAATCAGAGTGGCTCATCGAAATGCCATGATTAACGGTGAAATTGATGCCACCGATGATGTTCAGCTGGCAGTATCAAACGGCATGAAGGTGACTATTGTGCCTGGGGATCCAACGAATATAAAAATCACACACAACATGGATTTGACCGTGGCCCACGCTTTACTGCAGCCCAAGATTTATGATTGATGTTCCAAATTCAGGAGCTGGCTTTCGACATAATGGCAATTAAAAAGCGAATTCTACTTTATGCAATCCAGCATGGCCTCGATGGTCGGCTTTGATGCCGTAGCATCAGGGGGAAAACCAGCGTCAGTCATAGCCTGCTTGGTGACTGCCCCAATCGCGACTGTCTGACAATCCTTTAGCCATTCCTTGAAAGGCTGGCCAAGAATCGCCATCAAGCCATTAAATGCAGAAGGGCTCATAAACAAGGCGATTTCAGGCGCTTTTTGGGCCAGCAGCGTTGAAATGGCTTCCTGGCTTGGGCTTGCAAAACTGGTCGTGTAGCCGACCACAAAATCCACCTGCACGCCGGCGTCGCGAAGGCCATCTATCAAGACATCGCGCCCCACTTCAGCGCGAATTACCAAGACTCGTTTATGACTTGGATCCTGGTCGGCCAAAAGGGTCAGCATCAAAGCAAGCATGCCATCTGCATCTTGGCGGGCTGGGAAAATGGGATTGTCCACCCCAATTTCTTCAAGCGCCTGCGCAGTTCCTTCACCAACAGCCAAAAACCTAGGCCCATCTATATGGGCGCCTGTTATATGGACGCCTGTTACAGCAAGGGCCGCTTTCAAGGCCGCGACCCCATTTTTAGAAGACACAGCCACCCAGTCATAAAGAGCCAGATTTTTAACCGCGTCATGTAAAGGCTTGGGGTCCTTTGGGGGGGCTATTTCGATGGTTGGGAAGATGACTGGAATGCCACCACGGGCCGCAACTGCGTCAGCCAAGGCTTTGGCTTTTTCAGCCTCCCTGGTGATCAAAACTCGACGCCCATTTAGGTGTGCGGCCATGAGGCCTCCAAGTCATGCAGTCAGTTCCCGCAGTATTTCAGCGCCACCACAGTCAAGCAGGGCGTTTGCCAAGGCAATTCCAAGGGTTTCTGGCGCAGTTAGCGAACCGACCATTTTTTCTTTATGGATTTGCGACCCATCTGGACGGCCAACCATGCCAACCATGTGGATTTTAGAGTTTTTTATTTCAGCATAGGCCCCAAGCGGGACTTGGCAGCCACCACCCATGGTTGCCAAAAAGGCGCGTTCAGCCCTCATTGCCAAACGAGTCGAGGCGTGCTCCAAATTAAGCAAGAGGTCCTTGATTTCTTGGTCATCCTCGCGACATTCAACCACCACGATGCCTTGACCAACCGCAGGAACAAAATCAGGCGCCACCAAAAGCTCGGTTATCCTATCTTCAAGGCCCAGGCGATTTAGGCCAGCTGCAGCCAGCACAATTGCATCAAAGCCCTCTGAATTTTGCTTGCGCAGGCGCGTTTCCACGTTGCCTCGTAAGCTTAGGATTTCCAGATCAGGGCGAATGGCCTTAAGCTGACAGGCACGTCGCAGGCTTGAAGTGCCGACTTTGGCACCATCAGGCAGGTCCCTTAACGAGGCGTACTTTTCTGAGACAAGCGCGTCAAACGGGGTCTCGCGCACAAGGCAGGCACCAAGCATCAAGCCCTGTGGCAACTCGGCTGGCACATCCTTTAAGCTGTGCACCGCGATATCTGCCCTCTTATCCAGCAGCGCCTCTTCAATTTCCTTAACAAATAAGCCCTTACCACCGACTTTGGCCAATGGGACGTCCAGAATTTTGTCACCTTTGGTTTGGATGATTATCAAGTCGGTTTGCAGACCTTCGTTGGCCGCCATCAAGCCGTCACGCACCATTTCAGTCTGGGCCAGCGCCAAGCGACTGCCTCGGGATGCAAGAATCACTTTCTTCATTGGTTGTCGTCTCCATCGTTTGGTTGGGCGTGGGGCAGGCCGGCGGGGGGCGCGGCGGGGGGCGCGGCATCATCGTGGAGCGAGGCATCGTAGGGTGCGGCGTCATCGTGGAGCGCGGCCTCGAAATGCGCCAAGGCATCGTCATGTGGGCTGTCCGAGCCTTGCAGGTGAAACAACCGCCTGGCAGCATGCGCAAGCTGGTTCACATCCCCATCCTGGGCTGCCTTTTGCAAGGTAGCCAACGGGTCAGCCATCAACTTGTTGACAAGCGAATTAGCCAACGCTTCCACAACCTTACGCTGGGCGTCAGTCAAATCACCAAGCTCCATAAGCGCACGCTGGGTTTCACGCTGACGCAAATCAGCCGCCCATTTACCAAGTTGAGACACCAACGGCTGAATCTCCAGCTTCTTCAAGTACCGATCTACCCCCTGAACTTCCCGCTCGATTACCGCGTCAGCCAAGCGCACGTCCTGAGCCCGTCGTTGCAGGTGCTCAGTAATAATCTGGTTGAAGTCATCAATGTTATACAGGTAAATACCCTCTAAATCCGCGGCCTTAGGATCAAGCACCCTAGGTACTGCAATATCAACCATAAACATGGGGCGATAGCGCCGTTTAGACATCAAAGCCCTTAACCCTGCTCTATCAATGATAAATCCAGGATATGCAACCGAGGCAATCACCACGTCGGCTTCAATCAACAGCGACTGCAGGTTTTCCAGCGACACGCCGCTCCAACCAAATTGTTCTGCCACGGCCATAGCCCTTTCAACGGTCCTATTGGCCACGACAACTTTTTGCGCCCCAGCAGCGGCCAACGTTTTGGCGACAGCCTCAGCCATCTTGCCGGCGCCCAGCAACAAAACGGTGCATTTGGCCAAATCGCCAAACACTTTGCGAGCCAGATCCACAGCTATCGAGCCGACCGAGACCTGCCCAGTACCCACCCCTGTGGAAGAACGCACCTCTTTTGCCACCTTGAAGGCGCGCTCAAAAAAGCGCCCAAGCACAGAACCAACAGTTCCAGCTTCCGAAGCGATCCTGTATGCACTTTTGGTCTGGCCCAAGATCTGGGGCTCCCCAAGAACCAGCGAATCTAGCGAGGCCGCCACCCTGAAAAGGTGCCTGATAGCGGCTATACCTTCCAAGGTGTACAGATGGGGCACAATTTCGTTTGAATTCACACCCTTGGCCATTGCCAGCGACTCGACGATCTTGGATCTGGTTTCCTGACGGCCAGTTTCGCCGCTACTAACGCCGTAAACTTCCACGCGATTACAAGTTGACAGCAGGACGGCTTCCTGGACGCCTCTGGCTTTTAAATCTTCAAGTACTGCGCGGGCTTGCTCGTCATCGAAGGCGTAAAGTTCCCTGACTGCCACCGAGGCCGTCTTGTGGGACAATCCAACTAGCGTTATGGCAGGCACCGCCATCTAGCTAAGCCTCCGCAGCGCATACATTACCAAGATGGGCAATGTTGAAATGAAGCCAAAAATGGTCAGGGCCGCGGCCTTGCGCCCTCGCCAGCCTGAAACCGCATACAACACCATCAGCACCGCGTACAACAGCCACACAAGCGCACCCAGCACGTACTCTGGGATGAGCACGCCTTCAGGGCGCCCCCAATAAGCCCAGATCACCCCAAGCACTATCCCAAGGGTGTAAAACGGAAATCCAATGCGCACGGCGGTGAACGAAACCTTCTCCAAGGTCGATATGGGCGGCAGCGGTGGCCAGCCACGCCCAAGCTTTTCACGCATGCGATGGTCAACCACCAGCATCAGGGAAGAGGCCACAAACGCCACCGCAAAACAGGAAAAACCAATGGCAGCTGTGACTATATGCACAGGGGTCACAAAGCGGAAAAATTCAAGATGTGCGGGAGTTACAGGCAGGCCAGCGTTGTTTAACAATGTCCCAACAAACATGGTCGCGATTGGCGCCAAAAAAGCGCCGGCCAGAGGCATCTTTTTAAAGAGGCTGACAACCAAAAAGGCCACCACGACCACAAAAACAGCCAAGTTAAGGATGCCATAAGCAGATTTGATTGGAGGCGGCGCCCCACTGACATGATGCCAACCTATGGCCCCCAGGTGCACAAACGCCGCCACTGCAAGGGTGGGCGCGGCAAACACCAAGGCGCGAGGCCGCAGGCCAGACAGGTACAACATATAAAAAACGGTAGACAGCGCATAAAAGGCCAGTGCAATTGTCATTGGAGCTGAGTGCACGTTAAACCCCTAGTCGGCGTAATCACGCCAGGACGGCGCATAGAATAGCAGATTGATTTGGTTTGGGTTCCTTGAACCATCCGGCTGAACCTAGCGTTTCTTGGTGTGCTTTGTCGCCTGTTTGCGATCAGAATCCGCCTTTAATTCGCGGCATTTTTTACACAATCCGAAAATTTCAACGCGATGTTGATTAACCAAGAATTCGTGTTCAAGGGCGATTTTCGTCAGGATTTCGTCTAATTCCGGAGCCACGAACTCTATAATTGCACCACACCCAGAACACACCAAGTGGTTATGGTTTTTATCGTCGTCGTAGGCCTCGTACCTGGTGAAGCCTTCGCCAAAATCCCTTGGAATAGCAAGCCCGGCCTCGACCAGCAATCGCATCGTACGATAAACAGTCGCATCACCAATTCCGGGATACTTTTTGCGGACTTGGCTAATAACCATCTCGATCCCGGGGTGCCCCTTCATCGAGAAAAACACCTCAGCCACGGCCATCCTTGGGCGAGTCACCAAGCGCCCCTGGCTTTGGATATATTCTGTCAAGCGCCGACGCCATTCTGGAGTGTTTTTAGCCTGCTTCATATCTTCAGCCTTTTCGACATTCAAACCTATCTGAAAAGTTACCAAAAGCGTAAGAATCGGGCAAGTATTGTTGGGCGACCAAAAGGACCACCTTAAGTTTAAGTGACGCACCAAAGAGGCGAAATTTCCGGCGAAAGTTCGGGAACATAAGCGCGTTTGGAAAATGTGCATTCGTTGACATTCCTGGGGTGGATATCTACACTGCCTTACCTTTGGTTTTTTGATAAGAAGTTAGAATGGCAAAGAAAATTAAATCGGTTTTGTTTTTTTGGCTGGCTTTGGGGGTTGCGTTTGGGGCGAACGCCCAGGAAGCAAGCAAGCTTACCCCTCTTGGCGAGGCACAATTGCAGATCCTAGCGGATCTAAAGGGAGATCCCGAGCCTGAAAAGCGACACACCATAAAAAAGGAGTATGAAGGGCAGCACTTTTTGACTTGTGATGAGCTGAATCTTCAACTTTTTAAGCCGGCCATTGATGGAATTGGTGGCGCTTACGCTGGCGTTGGCACAGATCAGTCTTACATTTTAATGGGTTGGGCCAAATCTGAGCTTGGTTTTTTGTTCGATTATGACCCCTTGGTCATTCGCGTACACGAGCTCTACAAGGTGTTTTTTACCAAGGCTGAGACGTACCAAGACTTCGTGAGGCTGTGGTCAAAGGAGTCTGAAAAGGCCAGTAAGGAGCTGATTTCGGGCGAGATACAGGACGACCCCAAAGGGGCTGTATCGCTGTTTCACAGAAACAGGGCAAAGATTTACAGGCGCTTACAGCAATCGATTCGACTGATGAAAAAGGCCAATGTCGCCTTTTACTTGAATGACCAGGAAATCTACGACCACATCAGGACCATGATAATTACTGGCAGGGTCGTGGCGATTCAAGCAAATCTGCTGGACAGCGTCGGATTAAAGGAAATAGGCAAGGCTGCAGCTAAAATCGAGATTCCAATTCGGGTCCTGTATTTGTCCAATGTTGAAGACTACTGGGCTTACTCGACGCAGTACGTACAAAACCTGTTGAGCCTGCATTATGACAGCAATTCCCTGTTGTTACGAACAGTTGCCGCCAAGCCCTCCAATGGTGATTATCGCTATGTCTTGCAAAGCCACGCTAATTTCAAGCTCTGGGCAGAATCTGGAAAGGTAAAGCGCACCAAGAATATGTTCCCAAGAAGGGCCATTCGCCATCCGGACCAAGTACAGTTGATCACGATAGAAAACGAGCCCCAATGATTGGTGGTGGGAGATACAGATGAAAGCTTTGGTTCGACCATTGCTGATACCTTTCATGGTGTTAAGCCTGATGGCGATTTCCGCTGTGGCACAGGACGGTGTGGTGCCGGACGGTGAGTTTGACGACGGGCCACCGGAGGCCGAGTTTGACGATGAGGCCCCAGAGGCGGAAGTTGAGGAGGCGGCGGTGGGCGCGGAAGGTGCGGAGGGCCCAGGGGCGGAAGTTGAGGAAGCGGCGGTGGGCGCGGAAGCCGCGGAGGGCCCGGAAGTTGATGAAGCGGCCATTGACACGGAATTTGACGACACAGCAGCAGACACTGAAGCTTCACCCGCGTCCCAAGACAGCCAAGTTGACGACGCACCACGAGATATTGGCGTTGAAAAGGCACCACAAGACGTTTGGGTTGACGACGCCTCACCAGTCATCGAGGCTGACGACTGCGAATGTTCATACCGCTTACACAACTGGAACAGCATAAAAAGGCGAGCGGAGGCGGCCCCCCTGGTACGCAAGCCATGTTCCCAGATCCAGGATGACGAACGAGACCCCTTAGAACCGCGTTGTTCCGTATGCAGGAAGGATCAGGTCACCATTGACCCTGCACAGCTAGGCATCTCAGGAGTAAAACCCTTTCAAATCTGCCATGTATATCGCGAGCAGGTTGAAGACGCATTACGAGCCATCGTCGAATCAGGCGAATTCGAGATAAAGCAAATCGTAGGATACCGCCCCGGCCGCACCAGAGGCCCCATTGTCAACGGCTACCGCACCCTTTTAAGCAATCATTCATTTGGCACTGCCATTGACATCAACGCCAACCGCAACGGCTTATACACCAACTGCCCACCAGGCCAGCTTGAAAGGCCAGGACAGGGCACCTGCAAGCTTGGCATCGGCGGCAGATGGAACCCCACAGCCGCACCAACTCAAACCATCACCAAGGACAGCATTGTTTATCGCGAATTCACAAAGTTTTGGAAATGGGGCGGAGAAATCCCAGGCACAACAAGGGATTTAATGCATTTCTCCATATCCGGTTATTAGAGCGGGAAACGGGACTCGAACCCGCGACCTACAGCTTGGGAAGCTGTCACTCTACCAACTGAGTTATTCCCGCAACGGGCCGCCAAATCTACCGCCGTCCCCACCCAATGTCAAGATGTTTGGGGTTGGGGGCATTAATCCCAGCCTAATCTTGACGCCAGGGATAAAATCAAGTTTTTGGGTTCAATTGTGTGTTTCACAGTGCTGACGTCGGCGCCATCATATAATGATACATCTGGGTTGCCCACTGTATGTGTCTGTCGATCAGGTCAGTGCTGACGTCGGCGCCGCATGAGTTTTCGTGCGGTGAAACTGCCTGATTCGTGTCTGTCGATCAGGTCAGTGCTGACGTCGGCGCCGTCAAACTTTTTTTATTGATTTAAGTGAAAAACTATGAGTGTCTGTCGATCAGGTCAGTGCTGACGTCGGCGCCGCAGTTAGCACGATCAGCGGCAAAGATAGTGTGTTGTGTCTGTCGATCAGGTCAGTGCTGACGTCGGCGCCCCTAGCTGGTACTATAACAGATCGCGGGGCAGGAGTGTGTCTGTCGATCAGGTCAGTGCTGACGTCGGCGCCCCGCGATCATAATGCGGTCCTGCGTGTGCGGAGGTGTCTGTCGATCAGGTCAGTGCTGACGTCGGCGCCGAATTCACGAAGAAAATCATTGCGATCCTGGCGAAGTGTCTGTCGATCAGGTCAGTGCTGACGTCGGCGCCTTCGAGAATGTGTGCAGTTTTTGGAGCTTCTGGGTGTCTGTCGATCAGGTCAGTGCTGACGTCGGCGCCCTCATCTGTTACAGATGAGAGGCCTAATCTGATCGCGTGTCTGTCGATCAGGTCAGTGCTGACGTCGGCGCCAGTGCGTAAGCACTAGCAATCGCAGCAGTAATCGGTGTCTGTCGATCAGGTCAGTGCTGACGTCGGCGCCTCCTGCGCGTGCGGAGCGAGCACGCTTGAGTCAATGTGTCTGTCGATCAGGTCAGTGCTGACGTCGGCGCCTCAACGTAAATCGCGGAAGTGTTCTTATTCACAGCAGTGTCTGTCGATCAGGTCAGTGCTGACGTCGGCGCCTAACTTTCGAGAAAAAAATGAGCGAAGCTGCTGTTGTGTCTGTCGATCAGGTCAGTGCTGACGTCGGCGCCATCGTTGAGGATTTCCACCCCCCGCTCAAGGACAGGTGTCTGTCGATCAGGTCAGTGCTGACGTCGGCGCCCAAGAGCTTTTAAAGTATCAATCATGTCCTTTCCTGGTGTCTGTCGATCAGGTCAGTGCTGACGTCGGCGCCAGTTTCCGCGATGTAAAAATTGGATCAAAGTTGTCGTGTCTGTCGATCAGGTCAGTGCTGACGTCGGCGCCTTTCTGATCGGGCCAGCTGCGTAAAACATATTCGCAGTGTCTGTCGATCAGGTCAGTGCTGACGTCGGCGCCAAAATCAAGGGGTTCCGATGCCCAAAAAGGCTAATAGTGTCTGTCGATCAGGTCAGTGCTGACGTCGGCGCCATCATGAGTACAGTATAGCACACTAAAAAAACCTGTGTGTCTGTCGATCAGGTCAGTGCTGACGTCGGCGCCAAGTGGCGTGAACGCTGTGTCACCAGGTGTCAATGGTGTCTGTCGATCAGGTCAGTGCTGACGTCGGCGCCTTTCGAACAGTAGCCAGTGCTCGCGGGGGTCCAGGTGTCTGTCGATCAGGTCAGTGCTGACGTCGGCGCCCGCAGATTTCAGCAATTGTGCGGTGGTTTCGTGGTGTCTGTCGATCAGGTCAGTGCTGACGTCGGCGCCCTAATCGATAAGGCGTAGCAGTTAGTCCCACGATCCTGTGTCTGTCGATCAGGTCAGTGCTGACGTCGGCGCCGGATGAAAACTTTTGGAGGTGCATGATGGAAAACAGTGTCTGTCGATCAGGTCAGTGCTGACGTCGGCGCCTTCGCTATCCTATATCGACGCTTACCGGTCAGAAAAGTGTCTGTCGATCAGGTCAGTGCTGACGTCGGCGCCCGGTTCCCGTGCAGAGCGGTACGGGATGAAAGTTATGTGTCTGTCGATCAGGTCAGTGCTGACGTCGGCGCCGATATATCGCGGCAATCGCTATACAACTACAAAAAGTGTCTGTCGATCAGGTCAGTGCTGACGTCGGCGCCTACGGTAGCCCTGGATGGTTTTGTCGTTCCAGGTGTGTCTGTCGATCAGGTCAGTGCTGACGTCGGCGCCCGTGACAAAGTACAACTGGCACCGCCCCGACTTAGTGTCTGTCGATCAGGTCAGTGCTGACGTCGGCGCCTGCGTTCCCCTGGCACCCAGTAACCGCAACCAATGTGTCTGTCGATCAGGTCAGTGCTGACGTCGGCGCCACCGTACTCGCGGATGTTGTCCATGAACGTTTTGGTGTCTGTCGATCAGGTCAGTGCTGACGTCGGCGCCGTTTTAGGAGTGACCCACAGGACGCTACAGAGCTAGTGTCTGTCGATCAGGTCAGTGCTGACGTCGGCGCCCCGCGGTAAATGGCCGTAGTCAATGAGGTTGTTACGTGTCTGTCGATCAGGTCAGTGCTGACGTCGGCGCCTCCAGTGGTTAGGACATTCGCATTGGTTAAGGCCCGGTGTCTGTCGATCAGGTCAGTGCTGACGTCGGCGCCTCTTAAGATCTCTTTAACGGAGATCTGATCTAGATGTGTCTGTCGATCAGGTCAGTGCTGACGTCGGCGCCCTCATTGCCACCCCCCGTTGCTGCATCCAGCCGTGTGTCTGTCGATCAGGTCAGTGCTGACGTCGGCGCCTAGATCTGCGCTACGAATGCACGCCCGGCAACGCGTGTCTGTCGATCAGGTCAGTGCTGACGTCGGCGCCTCCTAGGCCCGACGTATCAAGGCAGGGTGTTATTGTGTCTGTCGATCAGGTCAGTGCTGACGTCGGCGCCTAGCTCGACCTGCCTCC
>Ga0208940_1001247_pt1 | contig 27605 bp, 24 predicted proteins | sample AD_JPNNA6_MetaG_FD_184445 | JGI IMG/M metagenome (GOLD analysis project Ga0208940, IMG submission 184445) | Active sludge microbial communities of municipal wastewater-treating anaerobic digesters from Japan - AD_JPNNA6_MetaG (SPAdes) (version 2) | ecosystem: Engineered > Bioreactor > Anaerobic... | reverse complement strand
AACCGGAAGAACCACTCCGTTTACAAAGCCGGAAGACCGCTCATCCACAAGATAAAGCAATGCCCCTATAAGTTCTTCGGGTTTTCCGAATCTGTCCATAGGAGTTGCTGCAAGTATCTTTCTGGATCTTTCGGTGAACGAACCGTCTTTATTAAGAAGTAATGCTTCATTTTGCTTGGTTATAAAGAAGCCGGGGGCTATGGCATTTACTCTGATACCCACTTTGGAAAAATGCACGGCCAGCCACTGCGTGAAATTGGATACGGCGGCTTTGGCACCGGAATATGCCGGTATCTTAGTCAACGGCGTAAATGCATTCATAGAAGATATGTTTATAATCGTACAACCTTCTCTGCCCACCATATCCTCAGCAAATACCTGTGTCGGAAGCAGTGTACCGATAAAATTGAGATTAAACACAAACTCCACTCCCTGAGGGTCAAGATTAAAGAATGTAACCAACCCTTCGGTATCCGTATCTTCGGGATAAAAATACTCTTTTGTGGTTGTTGCTCTGGGATTGTTGCCGCCCGCACCGTTTATAAGTATGTCGCATTTTCCCAACTTTTTATTAACTGCGGCTTTGGCTTCCAGAAGACTCTGTTTTTCCAGTACATTGGCTTTAACAGGTATGGTTATTCCGCCTTTACCGTTAATCTCGTCGGAAACTTTTTTGGCTGCATCATAATTAAGGTCCAAAAGTGCAACTTTTGCACCTGCCTCGGCAAGAGCTTCTGCAAACATGGAACATAATACTCCTCCGGCACCTGTAACCACAACAACCTTATTTTTTAAATTAATCTTGAATGGTAATTTCATTTCCCGCCTCCTTACGCGTTATATGTAGATGCGGATGTCTCTCCGCCCCTTCCCGTCCAGTTTGTGTGATAGAATACTCCTCTTTCACTGTCAATTCTTTCATATGTATGTGCACCGAAATAGTCTCTTTGTGCCTGTAATAAATTCGCCGGCAATCTCTCGCTTCTGTAACCGTCGTAATATGTCAGTGCGGCGGCAAATGCCGGTATGGGAATGCCGTTAAGAGCACATACCGATACTATCTTCCTTAAACTTTGATGACACTCATCGGCCTTTTGTTTGAAGAAAGGATCCAACAAAAGATTGGATATTTCGGGATTGTTATCATATGCCTGCTTTATCTTACCCAAGAATGCCGAACGGATAATGCATCCGCCTCTCCACATAAGGGCTATGCCTCCGTAATTAAGGTGCCAGTCATAAGATGCTGCAGCGGCTTTCATCAATGCGTAACCCTGTGCGTAAGACACTATCTTGGAAAAATAAAGAGCTTTTCTCAAATCTTCTATAAAAGCATCATGTTTTTCATTAAACGACACGGTAGGACCGTTAAGAATGCGGCTTGCTTCAACCCTTTCATCTTTCATAGCGGATAAGCATCTTGCAAACACCGCTTCGGTTATGAGGGTAAGGGGTACGCCTTCGTCCAATGCGGAAATCGCTGTCCATTTACCTGTACCTTTCTGTCCCGCTTTATCTAAAATCTTTTCCACCAACGGCTCTTTGTTTTCCTTAAATGCCAGTATATCCGCAGTTATCTCTATAAGATAGGAATTCAGTTCCCCCTCATTCCATTTGGCAAAAACATTATGCATACTGTCGGTATCCATACCTACAAGAGTCTTCATTATGTTATATGCCTCGCAAATAAGTTCCATATCGCCATATTCAATGCCGTTATGAACCATCTTTACAAAATGACCGGCTCCGTTTTCACCTACCCAATCGCAACAGGGTGTGCCGTCTTCCACTTTGGCGGCTATGGACTGGAAAATATCCTTTACATGAGGCCATGCGCTTTCACTGCCTCCCGGCATCAAAGAAGGACCTGTCAGGGCACCTTCTTCCCCGCCGCTCACTCCCGTACCGATATACATAAGACCGGCTTTTTCCACTCTTTCGGTTCTTGCTATGGTATCGTTGAAATTGGAATTACCGCCGTCAATTATAATGTCATTCTTATCCAGAAGAGGTATCAGCTGATCTATCATGTTATCCACCGGAGCACCGGCTTTTACCATCAGCATTACTTTTCTTGGCTTTTTCAAATTGGCAACAAGTTCAGGAAGGCTGTAGCAACCAATTATATTCTTACCTTTTGCTCTTGTCTGAACGAATTTTTCCACCTTTTCCACCGTTCTGTTGTACACAGCCACGGCAAATCCCTTGCTCTCCATGTTGAGTACTAAATTTTCGCCCATTACGGCAAGGCCTATAAGGCCGATATCAGCTTTTTTCATATCTAACCCTTTCTGTTTTCAGGTATATAACATACCGTATTCAACTATGTATTTTATAATACAACAGCCTGTTTGTCCATTGATGCGCTTACTTTCTAAGTGCTTTCACAGTCTCTTTGTTGTACATATTGTAGGCAAATTTGATTACCTGCTTGGCTGACTGCAAAAATCTCGGATCCCACTGTGAAACATCAGGATATTTTAATCCCATCTCCTCAACCATACGTATTACATAAGTAAGTCTGTGTTTAAAATCGACATAATCCTTTTTATCCCTGTTTGTCCAGCCTGTTTCCGCTACTGCAGCCATTCGCGGGAAACACATTTTACTCATATCCTCGAAATTATCAATAAACTCCGTCCATACCGGTGTCTCCACTCCGATTATATTCTTCCTCATATTCTCATGAAGCTCGGAAGGTATAGGTTCATACATGTATGTTTTCTTAAGAGGTGTCATTCCCAAAGGATAATTCACATAGTAATGGAAGAAATCCGAAACAATTATTTTGCCGCCTTGTGAAGCTCTTATTGTACACTCATCATTCTTTTCCATCCAATTCTGCACAATTATACCTTTTTCCAGATTACCGCCGCGTAAGCTCTCGTTCCATGTTATGGCTTGTTTACCTTTCTTTTGCAGATGGTCATATATCCTGTTCAGCATATATCCCTGCAGCTGTTCGTAATTCTCCAACCCGAGCTCCCTCATCTTTCTATTGCAATGCGGACATTCTTTCCATCTGTCCTTGGGGGCTTCATCTCCGCCGATATGTATATATTCACCCGGGAAAATAGCAGTCATTTCATCTATAACATTAAATAAAAACTCATATACCTCTTCTTTTCCCGCACATAAGATATCCTTGAAGATACCCGCATGAGTGCGTACCGGTACTTCCTTACCTGTACAGGACAGGTGGGGATATGCGTGAAGGCAGGCTGACGAATGACCGGGTATCTCTATTTCCGGTATCACATCAATACTCTTTTTTCTGCAATACTCCACAATATCCTTCATCTCTTCCTGAGTATAGAACCCGCCATACGGCTTAGAATCATAATACCTTCCGAAATTTGAATACGGTCTTTGCGAACCTTTTTCGGTAAGAAGAGGATATTTCTTTATCTCCATACGCCATCCCTGGTCTTCCGTAAGATGCCAGTGGAATTTATTAAACTTAAAAAGCGCAGCGGCATCAATCATCTTCTTCAGCTCTTCCACAGTAAAGAAATGCCTGCAGCAATCAATCAGAAAACCTCTGTGGGAAAAAGCGGGCTTATCGTGAATTGTAAGGTAAGGTATATTGCCGGAATAACCGAATTCCAGTTGCCTTAAAGTCTGATGTGCACAGTTCTCTCCCGCTTTCGTGGAGCACTTAACTGCTGCTCCTTTATCATCAATTACAATAGAGTATTCCTCGGCTGAATATTCCGAATCATATTCCACCGTAATGCTTTCCAATATGTTTCTTCTAAAGAAAAGTTTGTAATCAGTGTGAAACTCATTAGGCATGGGTACCAGATTAATGCTCATATAGAACCTCCGAAATTAACTCTATATATATTCTATCATAAAAGAATAAAAGATTATTAATCTGATAGTATAGAAACAACTTTTTCAAAAAAACATACACGCTTTACCATGTCATATCTGTCCTAAAAAATCCTTTATCCGTCAACTCATACCGCTTATCGCACACTTCGTTTAGAAACTTTCTGTCATGGGAAACGGCGATTATGGTACCTTTAAAACCTTTCAGTTGTTCACGTATCACCGGATTGGATAACGGGCTTAGATTCCTTGTAGGTTCGTCCATCACAAGCACATTACATCCGTCCAGCACTATTTTTAAAAGATAAAGTTTTGCTTTCTGTCCGCCGGACAAACCGGAAATCGGACCAATCATTTCGTCAGCGGTGAATTTCATACCTCCCATATACTGTCTTGCTTTGGTAATATCGGCTTTTGTTCCGCTCGGGGCAAGAAACTCAATACATGTAAGACTATTATCCATACTGTCGGTATAGTCCTGCGGCATATAGCCTAAACGGATATTATTGTCCTGTACAATATGATTAAGTATCTGTCTCAATAAAGTAGTCTTACCTGCTCCGTTCTTTCCGTATATACCTATATGCTCCCCGCCTTTAACATACAATTTCACATCGGCTGAAAGTACTTTATCTCCTATCTTCAGATAATCCAATTCCATATCCAGTACCCTTTTTGATGTATTTATATATTGTCCGTCATAAAATCTTAAGAAAATCGCTTCTTCGGCATCGGAAAACTCCGTAAAATCTTCCTTTTCACGCATGAATCTTTTTTCCTGTGATTTAACTGACTTCATTTTCTTCTTCAGCAATCTTCCGCTTGCGGGATCCTGTCTGGATATGTTCTCCTGATCTTTCTCCACTTTATCATGAATCTTCTTCCAACGCTCCATCTGTTTTGCATATTCCGCTCTTTGCATGGTGGCAATTTGATCCTGTTTTTCCAGATTATATTTCCTCACTTTAATATATTCGGAATAACTTAAGCGTGATATTGTGTGGCTACATTCACTTTTTCTTTTGTGCATTTCCATATGTAAGATAACATTAGCCGTGTTTTCAATAAGCATCTCATCATGGGACACATACATTACCGGAATCCTACAGGTGTTTATAAAGGTCTCCAGCCATACAAGAGTATCTATATCAATATCATTGGTAGGTTCATCCAGTAGCAGCACATCCGGCGATGATAACAGTATAGATAAAAGCTGAATCTTTATCTTTTCTCCTCCGGAGAAGGTAGAAAGCAACCTTGCATAATCCTCTTTCCCCACTTCCAGCCCCAATTCCGTCAACAATCTTGCATATTGTCCGGCATTTTTTGCATCGGTTACATGAAATAAGGTAAAATATTCTCCCAATTTCCTGTTCAGATATTTATCTTCAAGCAACTGTGGCAAATACCCTATAATACACCGTTTTTTAAAAACAGCACCTTCACAGACTGCATAGTCAGAAATACTTTCGACATCATAAATTGCTCTAAGCAAAGTACTCTTGCCGTTGCCTTCCTCGCCTATTACAGCCACTTTGTCATTAGAGTTCAAATTGATGGTAAGCCTTTCTACCAAAGGTCTGCCGTCATTCTTCATATATATGGATAAATCTTTAATCTGCAGCATAAAATCCCCCAAAAAAATCCGTATGTCATGGAATGAAAACGGATGCTGCAATAAAACATATTTGACAGTTATAATCCTTATTCTTTCCAAGACATAATAAATACGGGTCTCCCCTGTTATCTGTTATGTTTTGTCTCGAATTAAAGAATCATTTCCTGCCTCTTTTCTTGAATATTATCTAAAAAATATCATTAAAACAGCATATTGTCAATCAGTCAACTCCCAAGTTTTTATTATTTCAACGCATGCAATGTCACTATTGCATACTGACGCATCAGAAAATCATTCGGATGATTTATATTGTTGCCCGTCATGTGGTGATAAGGTTTGACATCTAAAAGTTTCTTGTGCAAAGTGGACATGTCCGATACCGCAATATTACCCGACTCCTCTTTAACCTGATGCAAAACATGTACATACTCCTGTATGTAAAATGTTTTTCGTGTGAGATTGGGATTTGGGTAAGTTGTTGCGACTAAAACAACGGAACAATCGGAATTATCTTTTCTTATCTCGTAAATAATCTTATGAAGTCTCTCCTTAAAAGTAGCAGCATCCAATCCGCCGGCATTCATACCGAAGGCTAAAAACACCATGTCAGGTCTGTAATTGCACACCAATTCCTGCACATTCTGCAGTCCCCATGTAATAGATGTTCCCGAAACCGCAGTGTTTATATACCTGATATTTCCTATACCGGAAAAATCCTGATCCCCTTCTATAACCTTCTCATAACCGTATCTCTTTTGTATACCTAAAGCGGTCAGTTTATCCCACGAGGGAAGATACGGAGCCACATCCACCAAAGCGGAACTGTTCCAGCCGAAAGTTATGCTGTCTCCGAGGAACAACATATTCAGGTTTTCCTTTTTCCTCAATTTATCAAATACAACTAAATCGCCTTTAACAATCCCGGGAAAATATATATCGCTTTCCTTATGCTCATAAGTTACTACTATTTGCCTGTCATGAAAATATGCTCCTTCATGCCAGACTGTAAAACCGAAATATGTTGAAAAGGCCTCACCTTCCTTTGGATTTACAGGGAAATAGTCATCATAATCCATAACAAATATATTTCCGTTATCCTGTATCTTGAGCATTCCGTCCTGTAATAGATAATCGGTTCCTTCCACATAAGTAACGGTAAGAGCGGCATTTTTTACTGAAATAATCTTTGTCGCTTTATATGCCAAAGGTTGTAAAGAAATACTGCCGTTTCGGTTTCTTACAACCATTATCGATTCATCATAAACTATATTACCTTCCCATAACGGTATAAGATATTCATCAAGATTATACATATTTGTCACCTCTGCTTAAATGAATTGCTGATATTATATCATGAAGCAAAAAAGCGTGTCTTTATGCCTTTTTGATAGGTTATTACTTCCATATCCCCGCAACTCTAGCGATAACAAAAAAGGGCCAGAATAGTATCATAATAACCAGTTTCAATGTGTAAAGTTGCTTAAGTGTCATTGTTCTTTTCCTCCGCATATCCATTTTATCATCGCATGATTATGTGCACAATATAAAATACCGTTACAATATAGTCATTGTACGTATGTGTCCAAAAATATTCCCACTAACTATGTTTATAGGTTTAAAAATACTCAATCAACCTTACAAAAATCAGTCTGTAACTATATCATAAGTCCAGTCTATTATGCCGCCGAACTCATAGATATTTGTGTATCCTAAATTAACCAATTTGGCAGCTGCTTCCTTGCTGCGTCTACCGGACCTGCAATAGATAAGAATAATTTGGTCTTTGTCGGGTAATATATCTATTGTCTCCTTCCCTATACTTTCATTAGGCAGAAGAACCGCACCGGGTATATGCCCTCCCTTATACTCATCTTTGGTCCTCACATCCAAGATAATATATCCGCTTTTCTCATCCATCATCTTTTTTGCTTCCGTAGCAGTAATCTTTTCATAAGTATTCTTCACATCTACTCCTTTATCCTCGGCACAACCGACCAGTGCTGTAATTATAGCTAACATTAGTATTATGATTAAAATCTTTTTCATGTCACACCTCAAAATTAATGAACTACACTAAATACAATAGCAATAAAACACCGGCTTTTCAGTGACAAAAGCACATTATGCATATAATATTATATTCCCATAGAATTACGTGTTTAGAATTATGTTTAGATCAAGCAGAAAGCTTATATATACAATCATTAATGTTAAATCTGTAAAATGCAGAATCAATATTATTTTCCAAAACACCTGTTAACTGCTCAATTGTTGAAGCATCAGTTTGAGAGCTTTTTAATCATTTACATCAGCCATATTTTAAACTTAAGAACACATTTGGAAACTGCAACTTGTTTTTGATTCATCTGAGGAAATTTAATTTTATGTTAGCTTTTCTTGTTTCGCTTGTAAAATACATATATTTACATAGGTTTAAACTTTATTTTAATATATTGTATACGGCGATAAAGCGATATGTTGTATATTGAAACAAATACGGATGCTCACCAAGTTTCTTTTTAAACTGAGTGTAAGCATCCATGCTTTGCATTCTTCTCCATATTGGCTTATTCGTTTCTTTACCTTGCTGACTTAATCTGTTCTAACTTTTCTCTAACAGATGGTGCATTATGCGTAAGTTTCTTTATATCGACATCCTCAACCTTATTGTTTGCTGCATTTAAGTGACTCTCGGATTTAAGCAAATTCTCTCTAATTTTTGTCAAAGTAGAAATTGTCTTATCAATACCATCAATTGCATCAACAAAACGGTTTTTTGCATTTTCCAGACTATAACTAAAACTGCTTTTAAATTGAGACAAATTTTCCTCAAAATTGCGTAGATCAAGTTGCTGATTTTCTACTATGGCCAATTTCTTCTGATATTCCAAAGAATTTAATGCTGCATTACGAAGCAGAGAAATAATCGGGATGAAGAATTGAGGACGAATTACAAACATTTTGGGGTAGCGATAAGAGACATCTACAATACCGTTGTTATAAAACTCGTTATCCATTTCCAGGAGCGAAACCAGAACGGCATATTCACAGTTCTTCTCTGTTCGATTTTTATCCAGTTGCTTAAAGAAGCTCTCGTTTTTCTGCTTTGTTTCAGTTGTATCCATCTCATTCTTCATTTCGAACATTATGGATATAAACTCTACTTCATCGGATGATTCTCTGAATATGAAGTCCCCTTTGCTACCGCTTTTAGCATCGTTATCTTTTTCAAAATATGCATTTGGAAAAGCGGCCATGCGAATCTGATTAAACTGATTCATACAATGCTGTTCTAAACTCTCGCCGACCATCTTGGTTGATTGCTTTGCTTTAAAATCCTTTAACATATTAATTTCGTCTTCTCTAAGTTTCAACTCGTCCTTGTGTTTCTCAATAAGATTATTCTTTTGTAACACGCTTGCCTGTTCTTGTAACTTCAGTTTGCTTTCGAGATTGGATATTTCAGTAATCTTTTCAGACAATTCCTTGTCCTTTGCCTGAACAGCCTGTGTTACTGCAAGCTCTTTTTCAGTTTGAGCATTTTTCAACTCTTTCTCTTTCATTTCGGCAAGTTCCTTCTTAAACTCCATGTCACGCACCTGTAATAAAATCTGAGCATAACCGGTCTCGTCAATTTGGAACATTTTCCCGCAATTGGGACACTTTATTTCTTGCATATTAATACCTCCTTAATCTAATATCTCTATGATAATTCATGTTCAGAAGAAACTTCAAATTTTTCTCCATCATATGTCCAGGTTGTTGTCTCTCTACTTGTTGCACTACACAAAGAGTCTCTGAATTCTTCATTTATCTCATCTGTAATCTCTGCTCCTTCATCAAGTTCCATGTGATGTCTGATAAAGTCATCATCGTAATTATAATAAAATCTACCTTCATGCTCTCCGCCCCAACCCGTATTATTATGATACCAATCTGATTTTCAAACACCTCAATTCATTACACAGTTGTCGCCAGCAAATCCAAAGTAATACATACCTTATTCACAATAATCTTCTGAATCAATACCGTATCTTGTTGCTATGGATATTAGTTCTTCAGGTGAAGCATCATCAATGTCAAATGATTCCACCAATGCTCCTCCATATCCGCCAACAAAATATGCTCCCTGAGCTTCAGCCTTCAAGGCTTCTCTGAGCTTTTCAATATCCAGCTTTTCACCTTTGTTATCCATTGTATTTCCCCTCTATTTACTGATGTTATTTCGCTATCTCTGAGTCATATTTATTATACCATCATTGGTGTCCGTTATAACGGTCTGTTAAATTGCCATGCAATAATGAACATATTTTAAACACAGTCATTTTAGTGTATTATTAACATATCAAGTCAAACACATAACAACAGGTCATTTCTATATCTACAGGAGGAACTCATGCAAGAACATAATATAAGACGGACAATACCATTGCCAAAAAATATACGTTATACATCCTTTCAATTTTATGCAAAATCTGAACCGGGGCAGGGCATTTCTGTGGAACAGTTATACATAAAGCAAATATTGTATGTACTTAACTGGATACAAAAAAGGTGCTTAAATAAGGATAACTCTAATCATGCGGATTTACCGGAATTTCTGCAAAATATCCCTAAACCTGAAGAGTATAAAAATTATCCCCTTGAAGATCTAGCTTCTTATAGATATTATGCAGGATTTCAAATAGAGATAATGGTTTCAAGAGATAAAAAGAATTGGGCTATGAGAGTACAAGAGATTGACCGAGGGCCAAAACCCGATAAGCCGGACGAAGCTAGAAAACCTGTACCGGGACGTTCTTTTATAACAGACATAGGATTGCGAAGAAATGAAAGTAGTGTTGAAATCGCAACAAGAACCCTTGTAGATGAACCGGAAGGAACTAAAGAAGAGTGTGATGCTTTCAGGCAGGCTTTTATAAAAGAACTTATAGCAGATAAGGACATCAAGCTGGTAAATGATGGTTGGCCTGTACGAGAGGAACATGTTGAAGTAAAAAATAAAGACAATTATAAAGACTTCATAAAATGGCTGAAATCAGATAAAAGAGAAGCACTAGCTGTTGTATACTGTGCATCACCTAAAGTTATAAAGGTAAAAATAAAAGAAGAATCTGAAGATAATACCCAAGTACATACCGAGAATAAAGATGAGACAAATGTTATAGATTATCTTGATGAATTTAAAAAGCTGGCTTTGTCTAACAGAGGCTATGCATTTTTCTATCATATACTACCGGAAAGCCGTCGGGAAACTTTCCTTAAGGATATTGCTGAAATTAACTTTTCGAACAAGAAAACACCGGTTCTTGACAATGAGGATTTGTTCATTATTGGTGCCAAAAAATATAAAACATCAACTGTATACGCATATAACATGAACCAGCACTGCACAGATGATTCTACAAAAGCGACTGTTATAAAAACCATTCGAAAATATTATGAACGAAAAGACGTAAGTTTTTTTGGGGTCCGGTTCGTACCGGAATTAAAAGAAGTTTTAGATCGGGAAAAAGAGGAAACCAAGAAAAGTACGTTGGATTTACTGGAAAAAATTGATGGATTGGAACAGGAATTACATTCACAAAAAAGTGATTACGAGAAAAATATAGCTGACTTGAATAGTGAAATACGACGGATTATTAATCAAAAAGATAAGGAAATACAGGATCTGAAGGATGATTTGATTCAACAGGAAAAGGATAGTAAATCTTTCGTAGAAAGCCAAAATAGAATTCTTAACGAAAAAGACTACTTAATAGAAAGACTAAGAAATCGCAAAAAAAGACCTAAAAAATTCGAGGATATACCTAAATGGGTTAATAATAGCTTCAAAGACAGACTCATAATGAGTGAGCGAGCTCAAAAAGAGGTTAATGAAATCACGAAAGAATACGACTTGGATAATATTTGTGATGCGCTTGAATACCTTGCGTTTGAGTATCGTGATCTTCTCAGAGGAAACATTTCTGTAGATATGGTAAATAATAGAGCCTCAAAAATATACGACCGAAGTTATGAAGTTACAAAGGTAGATGTGCCTGGCATAAATAATAAAACCGAATATAGTTTTAAGTACTATAAGAGGGACGGAACACCTTGTGAAGATGAGGAAATTGACAGACACTTATATTTGAATAATAGTAATCGTATTTATTTCATATATGATAAAGAGGATAAAAGAATAGTAATTGCCTCTTTACCGCATCATTTGAGAACAAAGAGTGACAGATAATCACAGAATCTGCTGATTATTTATATTCATCTTAAACTTCAGATTAAGGCTTTCCGCAGCTTTTCTGCATAATATCATTCTGTCTAAGAATATCTCAAAGTATTCCAATACAGAGTAATACCTGGGATCTATTGTGAGACTTAAACATATTTCCGTCTTATCTTCATTTATCCTGACCGTGGATTTCTTAACGGAATAGTTTACTCTGTCATGTATATCAAAATGTGCCGTATCGGTATTTCTTACTCTGCTTCTTCTGACATCGGTTTTATCTGCAATAATCAGTGCTGCGGCAACGCAATTGACCGGAAAAGCGGTACTCTCGTCATGATTACCTATGGCAGTTATAACCGTAGCAATTTCATCGGGTGTTGCGTTCATATCTTTTAGAATTCTGAATGCCAACATAGCACCGCTTTGCGCATGGTCTTCCCTGTTGATAAGATTCCCTATATCATGCAGATAACATGCAATCTGTGCAAGCTCTATCTCCTTTTGGGAATACCCCAGTGTTGTCAGTATATACTTGGCGGTTGTTGCCACTTTAAGTACATGAGCAAAACTGTGCTCGGTATAACCCAAAGCTATCAGTGATTCATCGGCTTTGGCTATGTATGTCTTTACTTCCGTATTTTTCTTAACATCGTCAAATTTTATCATTTCTTTTCCCTTCTCATTTTTGCGGCTTTAACAACATGCTTTGCAAGCACCGAAGTGGTAACGGTGCCTACTCCTTTGGGAACGGGAGTACATAAAGCCGCTATATCCGATATGTCCTCTATATCCACATCCCCGCATAACCGTCCCTCGTCGTCCACATTTATGCCTACATCAAAAACATATGCCCCTTCGGATACATGGTTACGGTTTATCATCCTTGCCTTACCTGCGGCAGCTACAAGTACTTCGGCATTTTTACATGCCGCCGGCATATCCGCCGTCCGGGTATGGCACACGGTAATGGTTGCATTCTTTTTCATCAGCATCATTGCTACCGGTTTTCCTATTACCATTGAGCGCCCTACTATCGTTGCTCTTTTACCGGTAAGATCAATTCCCGCATAATCTATCATTTCTATTACCGCTTCGGCAGTACACGGAGCAAATCCCGTATCATCACCGGAAAACACTTTTGCCATATTTATAGGGCTGATACAGTCAATATCCTTAACAGGATTAATCATTTCGGTTATGGCTTTTTCATCCAGATGTTTCGGAAGCGGACGTAAAAGAAGAATACCGTCAACATCATTATCGTCATTGATTTTTTTGAATGCAAAAGCAAAATCCTCGTTATCAATACTCTCGGGAAAAGCGTGTAAAGTACATCTCAAACCCAGCTTTTCAAATCTCTTGACCGCTCCTCTTTCATAAGCTAAATCATCGGGTTTCTCTCCCACCCTTACAATAGCCAGATGCGGTATATACCCCGACAATGCTGCCAGTTGATTCCGTATCTGTTCCGATAAGGCTTTTACCACATCGTTACCGTATAAAATTTCCATAATATCACCTTAAGTTTTTCTCTACCCTTTCGAATATTTCATCGGCAAGTTTTTTGCCTTTCTCCATTATATCATCACAATGACTGTTTAATTGCTCCGCTCTGTTACGGTCTCTCATCGCTTTGGTATTAATATATACATTTACCGATGCTCCGGTAATGGCTGCACGCAGCATAACCGCCGAAACCGCCACATCGGATATAGCTATTCTGGAGCCTTTTTCGGCATACTCCCCTAACAGTAACAGCATCTCGTAGGATTTTTCCATAATACTTACTGGAACCGAACAGGCGGTATTCAAAGCCTCTTCCATTACTTTGTCTTTATACTCCTTTTCTTCATCGGTGGTACTCGGCAAAGAATAGGCTTTCGATAACGGAAGAAAAACTTCCGCGTCTTTGTCTATAAGTTCCATAAGTTCTTCAGTCAGAACCGATACTTTTTGCTGTAAGATTATGATGTCTTCCTGAACATCGGCATATCGCTTTTTACCCAGCGTAAGATTACCTACCATACTTGCCAAAGCCGTTCCCATTGTACCTGCCAATGCACTGGCTCCGCCTCCGCTGGGCACTGGCTGCTTTGACGATAAGGCATCAATAAATTCCTCAATACTCTTGTTTTTAAACATATCCTCATCCTTTTTTTATTGTCATACAGAAAGTATACTATATTTACCGTAAGAAAAAAAGAACGGATACCCGTTCTTCAAAACACATTCTTACTCAATTACTAATATATTAATATGATTAGGTCAGCGTTTTAGATCTTGTTTACTTATACTAAGCAAACATTGGCTGCTCTAAGCTTTTTGCTGTTCTTAGGATCTTCCTCTACATCAAAAGTGACTTTTTGTCCTTCTTTAAGAGTCTTGTAGCCATCAATGTTAATAGCTGAGAAATGTACAAATACATCGTCTCCGCCTTCGTCATTGGATATGAATCCATATCCTTTCTCGGAATTAAACCACTTTACCGTACCTTTGTTCATCTGGTCCTCCATTAAAAAATTTACCCTATACAACTAAGAAACCCTTAGGTATGAAACCTCTAACCGAAATGATTTTACAAGCCTTGTGAGTTCATAGAAGCATTTAGATACTGAAATTTATACCACAGCGCTTTTTACTTGTCAATACATTTTCATTCGGACAGGAACAGAGTTATCTGCAGAATTCAAAATTGACATCCTTATCGGATACATCATGGCAAGATTTCCGGGGAAAATAAACAGGTTTTGAATGGACTGCCATTGCAAATTACAACGAGACAATGGTTTATACTCTTTTGGAAGTTAAATAAGCAGCCGGCTATATCACTCTGTCCAATGACGGTACAAAAAATATTGAGAAGTATATGTTATCAGCAAGTAATCAGAACCTGAGAAGAAGTAGAAAATAAAACGCAGTTTTTAGGTGTTTTTTAATTATAAAACCCCGTAAAATCAAGCTTTACCGAGTTTAGCATTCGTTTACATCAGGAGCGTTATGATTTCAGTAATAACAAGTTAATCTTTCCTTTTCATCTCTAAAATAGCCTCAATGAATTGTTCCGGCAAGTCAGCATGGATATTGTGGTCGGATTCATAACCTGACATAAGAATACTGCCTTCAATCAAAGACTGCACTTCCTTCGCATCCTTTTCATCCATTGCAGAAAGCAAAATGCCGTTTTCATCATAATAACCGGGCGCGGTCTCTTTTGATGGCGCAACATGCAGAATGATTGTCGGACATTCAATTTCACTTAAAGCTCCTCTTTGGTCAAATCCCTCAAACCAGGAGAAGTCATAAAAGGTATTTCCAAACCTCAAGTCATACATACCTGTCCCATCCTGCATATTTCGTGTGAGAAAAACCAATCCGTTCAATCCGATTTCAGGAGGATAGTACCAAACAATAGGCATTTTTTCACTGTTCACTTTGATTCGTTTGGTGAATGGGTTTTTTACAAGGAAAGACCAGTTATCTTTGCCGTCTTTATTAAAAACTTCTTTCAAATATGTGTGTTCAAGAAAATATTTCGTATAATTCTTTTCATCGCTCTGTAAAAGAAAATCATGGATTGTCTTAAAATCAAGATAGGAAAAAGTCTTTTCCGCCCTCCCCGGTTCTGTTGAAAAAAACGGTCCGTCTTCAAGAAGCAAGCCTTTTACCTGTTCTTTATTTTTCGCTGCGATGGCAGAACTAATGAGCGCACCTGAAGAATGTCCGCTCAGAAAAGTCTTTTCTTTAATTACATCGTGCATGAAAAGAATCATATCATCCCGAATGGAAAGAATATTATATTTTGTAGGATCTTTTGATGAGTTTCCGTGACCGTAGCAATCCACCGCGAAAATGTGAAAGTGCTTGGATAATTCCGGCAGTACCTTGGCATAGTCCTCTTTGGAAACCATCTGACCGTGAATAAGCAGTAACGGCTCTCCATTGTCAGGGCCTTCAAGGTACGCAATTTCACTGCCGTCTTTTGTTTTATATATTTGTTCTCGAAACCCAATTTCAGTACCTTTATTCTCCATAAAGCGATCGTTTCCATAATCATAATGAAAATTTCTATAGGCAAAGACGATTAATAATGCGATAGAAAAAATGAAGAATAACATGATAAACTTTAGCCATCTCATAATAGTTTACCTTTGATTTTTTTAAGCATATCTTTCATATAATCACCGCTGACTATAGCAATACCCTGACTTTGATCTCCAAGTAAAAGCAGTGTGTCACCACTGTTTATTTGAAATAAATCTCTTGCCTCTTTGGGAATCACAATTTGACCCTTACTGCCTACTTTTGCTGTCCAAGCGAACAAACCCTGTTCCTTCTTTTCTTCTGCATTTTTAATTATCAACTTTGAACGGTTTTTCTGATTTATTTTCATATATATCGCTCCATCAGTATAATTAGTATAAAAAGTATGATTTGTTATACTAATTATACTTCAATGGATTGCATTTGTCAATTAAAGTCCATTATCTCCATTTTAGTATAGAACATGATTATACTTTTATTTTCTAATCGCTCTAATTTATTCCATATTCAATTTTAAGAAACGAGAGGAAGGATTGATGTGCTGCTTAGAATTATCCTAAAAATCCGGTCAAAAATCCTAAAATAACTCTAAGTAATACACCAATTTTCGAATTTCGTACTTTGCGGAAGCTCTGAAACCCTTTTGGTTACTGCGCTTTTCCCCTTTAGCATTATTATGACATACTCTCCTGAGAAGAAGTCGAAAAAACCACTGAACTACGGCACTATTTTCAAGTTCAACTTTAAAATAATGCCCTTTAATATTATTTTTGCCGTTAAATGCTCAGATATGCTCTTTCAGTGCTTCCACCGCGTTATATATCCATATGCCCGCATGAGCTGCAAAACCGTGATTTAACGATGCACCGTCGGTCTTATTCTCCCACAATGTACCGGTTCTTTCAGCCATGTACTTGAAAAATCCTACCGATTCGTTTAACAGCTGTTTATACAACCCCTGTTCGGTTAACAGTTCCATTCTAAGATATGTACCTACGAAAGCATTTGCAGGATATATTTCCGGATGCAATTTCTTTTCCACTCTGTCCGGTCCGAAATCCTTGACAAGGGTTTTCCATAACTTCGAATATTTCTTCTTTGTTGCCGTTTTTGTAAAAAATGCATAATACTGGCACACTTCCGTGCGTTCGTGAGAAACTTCAAGCACATCATTCTTAAATACCATGCGGTCACGGAAAAACTCCCCGTCATATGACAGTTCTCTTATCTTCTTTCTAATACCCTCCGCCTGCACCAGTTTATCTTTGTCATCATACAGTTGTGATACTCTTTCCAACATCAATGCATAAAGCATATTGGTCGGGAAATTCACATCCTGCACCAGTTTATTGGCAAAAGACCATTCCACGAAAACCCATTTTTCCAGATTCTGCAAAAGACCGTCTTTATTCAGAAATCTTTCGAAATATTCCAACAAAGCATATATCTTCGGTTTGAATGCGGCAACCATATGAATATCATTACTTCTCTCTTTGTACTCATACAGTTGCAGTACAAACCACATTGCCCAGTTGGGTATGAAGTTTTTGTTTACATGGTCGGCAGGATAGCACATGGGAATCATGCCTTCGGGAAGGGAAGGATAAGATTCGGGAAGAAGGAAATTTTCCAAAAAGTTCTTCTCAATCAATGATTTACCCGTAAGGAAATATTCCACTCTGGAGGCAAAGAAACTGTCACACAGCCACCCCGCTCTTTCTCTTGAAGGGCAGTCCATGAATATGTCCAGTGCATTTTGTCTGTAAGTTTCCACAGCCGCATCAAATATTTTTTTAAGATCGGGATCGGTTGTATCAATAGCCTTATCTACAGGCGCATGCTTGTATTCAATCATATGTAAAGAACAGATACGTGCCCTACCTCTGAACATTACGACATTTAAGTATTTCATACTGACCGGCTCGAAAAATACCAAATTGTATTCACCCGGCTCCAGAACATATTTATTTACCCATAAGCCGTGTATGCGAATGGGATCGGGTACCCCGTTTATGAGCATCTCATCATAAATCATCAAAAACTCACAGGTTTCTTTGCAGACAATACGGAAAGATATAAAGCCGGTGGCTTCTCTTTCAAACTCATAAACGGCATATTCGCTTTCGCTTAAGCAAATACCGTTACTTATATCGGTTTCTACGGCATTAGCGGTATCATACTCAATCTGCTGTATTCTCTCATTTATATTCTCATCCAACTCTTCCGTTTTATACTGCTTATAGTCAGGATTATCTATTTTCAGATGCCAGGGCAGTCTGTATGTTTCGGGTTTACAAGGTTTATGTTTACCTACGACGGCATTATCCATAGGACACAACTTTTCATATTCGGGATACAGTACATTTCTGGTTATATACTCCTTCTTACCGGACATCTCCAGACTTACCTGATGAGTATTCCCGCCGGTCATCCAGTCGCGGGAATCGGAAGTTAAGACATAAGACTCCACAAAGCCCCTCTGGTATGTGTATCTTTGTACCTTTTTCAGGTAATCATCTAAAAGATATGCAAAAAATCCCTTAACTCCGGTAGCTGCAACCACGTCATTATCGCAAACTATTTCACAGGTCAGAAAAGACGGTTGATCCAGGAAGGAATATGCATTTATACAATAACCCCATACTATAACGGCAACATCGTTTATGTCTTTGTTAAGATAAGAAGTTATATCAATCTCATCCACCCTGTAATATCCGCGTGCCGCTCTTGCAGGACCTGCAGCCGCAAAAGTATCGTTGACATATATCTGATAAGCGGTACTGCAGGCAAGATTAACCGATGTTTTACCTTTACCTGCTTGTGCGTAAAAGCCCATCCTTATATTCATTTCATTTTGCAGTCCGGCTGCCCACACGGGCTCGGCCTGTTTAAAAATATATCGCTCCATATTTGCCTCCGTGATGTGTATAATTTAACATATTTTCGCTATGATAACAAACGGCGCCGCTTTTCTTGACAATAAAAACTTTACAATATATTGTATTATATAAGTTGTATACTCTGTAAAAAACACATTAAAAAGGTTCGAAACCATGTCAAAGAAGATAGTTATACTTATATTATTCGCTCTTATTGCATCTTTATTTACATCCTGCAATTGCTCTTATGTTCCGGAAAGTGATTCACATAATACTGAAAGCTCATTTTCTATAACAAGCAACTCCGACAATGAAAAACCTGAAGAATACTACACGGCTTTCAGACAGGGAGAATCCTCTGTTTCATTATATCTTGTAACCCCCTACGGCATGTACATGAATATCAGAAAGTATATCTATTACTCGGAAAAAGGAAATACCGAATATATAAAACTGTGCAACAAACCCGCCTGTAATCACAGCACGGAAGACTGTAACGCATATACAGGCGCTTATCAAATAGGTTATTACAAAGATAAAATATACTATATATCCAGAAGAGATTATTATGTCAACACACTGAACTGTATGAATATGGACGGAACAAATCATAAAGAAATTAAAGTCCTGAACAATTCTTGCTTTAGTACTTTCGGCTATTTCCATAACGGATACTTCTATTATATTATCGGCACTCCCGGAGTTCAAGCAATCGGCGTTACAAACGATGACAACAACCTATACAGAGTTAAGGTTGATGATAATTCAAAACCGGAGGTTGTACTTACGGACGATATTATATTTAATATACAAAGATTCATTGTTGTAGATGATATTATCTATCTGACAGTTTATAAACAGGATACAACAGCAGAATGCTTTTTATACTCATACTCCTGTAAAACAGGTGCATTGACAAAGATTGCGGACAACTGGTCCGGTAACGGTTTTTGGGGAAAGCATTACGGATATTGCTATCTGACGAATGAAGGGATATATAAGTACAATGTTGAAACAGGTGAAGTCACATTGGAAAAGGCAATTAAATTTGATAATCACGGGTACTGCGGAGCAAGATTTTACCCCGACTACATATATTTAATACATAATCGCAATGATGATTATCGAGCACTGCGTGAGCAGGACTTGGTTTTGTATATATATAATTGGGATTATGAGATTATAGAGACCGTTTTGTTGGATTTTATTAATAAGGGCAAAATAGGAAATTTTATTACAGATGTCGGCAATTACATTATATTTGCATCCGATATGGATAATAAACCGGATTACTATATAGACAAATCCGAGATAGGAACCGATAAGTTTGCATTTCATAAAATAGAGAATTAGTTATGGCAGGTAATGAAAGGAGACCAACTATGAAAAGTCAACAGAGAAATAACGAATATTGATGATTCATAGAAAGTATATAAGTAAGAAAAAAAAGGGCATGACAAAAAAAGCCCGATGGACCTTGAAATGTGAATAGTGTTTAGTCTAAGCTAAAAGCAACATTGTCTTTCAGCATCTTAAAAATCACTCTTACCAGCTTATGAGCCACATGTCCTAATGCCGAGTAATGGCCATGGCCCTGGGACCTCTTAAGCTCGTAATACGCATTGAACGTATTGTTGTTGCGGCATACATTCCATGCAGCGAATACCAATGCATAGCGTAAGAGATAAGATCCCCGTTTGGACATCTTTGTGCTTTTGGCTTTGAACTTTCCTGACTGGTTAACGGTCGGGTCTAGCCCGGCAAAGGCAAGAAGCTTACAGGGCTCAGAGAATCTTTTAATATCGCCTATCTCTCCCAATATCATAGCACAGATGATATGGCTCATGCCCGGGACGGATAAGAGAACGGAGTCTAAATCCGATACTTGTGATATAATTAGGTTGTCTAGCGAAGCAATCTGCTTTTCAAGCAATTCTATCTGCTCTATAGTCGTAACTATTTGGTAAGAGATGGAAGTGTCGCTAGTGCCAACAGATGATTTAGCAAGACTTTTCAAAGCTATAGCTTCTTCTTTCCCGAATCGCCCATGAGAGCTTTTTGAGAGAAGGTTACCTAGACGAGTAAGGTGTAAGGCAGTTATATCATCTTTGGCTGGGCAATTCTTAAGCAACTCATAACAGGCTTTACCATGGATTCCTGACTTAAAGAAAGTCTGTAGCTCGGGAAATGAGATATCCACGAAAGATACCAGCTGGATTTTGAGCCTTGCGATAGACTTTTTCTGCTTACTTCTGAATCTGCACAGGTTCTTCAGCCTCAGATAAGCGATATCCTGCTTGTCGAAGGGTTTATGATTGTTGACCATCAGGGACTTGATAATGAGCAAGGAATCGACCGCATCTGTCTTGGTCTTCCTGATTCCGGTCTTGCGCAGAGTTGCAGTCTGTATGGGATTGATGACCGCTATTCTGTACCCGTTATCATGAAGAAAGCATAAGAGGTTGCTGCCGTAGTGCGCGGTCGACTCTATACCGATAAGGACAGATTCCTTGCTGAAAGGTTTCAGCTTGGATAAAAGCAAGGAATAGCCCGCACGGTTATTATCGAATCCGAATGGCTTTTCCAGTACTTCGCCATCAGAATCAGCGATGGCGCAAAAGTGTTTGTCTTTGGCAATATCAATGCCGGTGTAAATCATAAGATCACATCCTTTCAATAAAATATGACAACTGTTTTGGTCCACTTGGTCTTATCCTCGTAAACTTGCTTGATATGAAAGTTCAAAGACTTATCCAACTATAAACATTTAAGATAAGACTGTGGCAATACACTCCTTTTAATAGTCAGAGCTATAAATCAAAATAAAAAGTCCACAGTGTCAAAACAATTATACTGTCTGAATCTCTAAAAGATAAGGACATAAAAGATTCAAGGTTCAACCCATACGCTCCTTTCCTTGAATTAAAACAAACAATAAGTGAGCGAAATATACAAGAAGGAGGAGTATGAACAGTCACTGACTGTATCATACAAGAGAGACATGAGCGCAAAAGCAGACATCTATTTTATGACTAATCAGAAGTTTTTTCCGGCAGAAAAATTATATGCCGTGAAAGAAAAATTGGATTCCATGACCGACGAGCAAATTCAGCGTTTGATGTTCGTTCAGATGAAGGATCCCACCACATACTTACTGGTCTCGATATTTATCGGGCAGTTAGGTGTAGACAGATTCCTCATGAATGATATCGGAATGGGAATTTTGAAGTTACTGACCGGCGGTCTTTGCGGTATACTGTGGATATACGACATGGTTACCATACAGGATAAAGTCAGGGGCATGAACTTCGACCTGTTTATGAATTTCATGTAATATTTTTTGATTTTTGAGTCGGAATTATCCGCAATACAGATGCACAATTATTAATGTGCATTGTATTGTTATCCGATTGGACTGCAATTATTTATACTGTGAAAAAGATTAGCCTAAAAGGGTATAATTCCGAGGTGACTGAGCAGTATCTTAAGGCCGGTCAGTATTAATATTATACCTCCGGTTATTTCCGCACCCGACTTGAACCTGCACCCGAAAATACTGCCTGCATATACCCCGGCAAAAGATAAGATAAGTGTAACAGCTCCTATAAAACTGACTGCGGGAAGGATTTTAATGGATAATAAGGCAAAAGATACACCGACCGCAAGAGCGTCGATGGAGGTGCCTATTGCCAAAGGGAGCATTTGTTTAAAACTTAAAGATTGACTGTTGTCTTCCGAAGACCGGCAGGAGCCTCTCTTTTTGCTCTCTATAATCATCTTAATTCCTATTACCGCCAAAAGAGTAAAAGCAACCCAGTGGTCCCATTTGTCAATAATTCCTGCGAAAGCAGATCCTATAAGAAAGCCTGCCAAAGGCATAGCAGCCTGAAAAATACCGAAATAGAGCCCTACGGTCAAGGCATCTTTCCAGGTTACTTTCTTAAGTGAAAGACCTTTGCATATTGCAACCGCAAAAGCATCCATTGAAAGTCCTATCGCTATCAGCAGCAGTTCAAAAAAAGTCATGTTGCTCTCCTAGCAGTTTCGTTTTATTATATAATCGGGTTAAAGAGAAGGCAATATATTTTTGTTCACTTAATCGCATTGTTTTTAACGGCTCCGTATGATAAAGTGTAAGTATCACAAATAGAAGGAGACATATATGGACGCACTATTTCCGCTGAATAAAAATGTTAAGAAGAAAAAACTCGGCACATTGGTTATAGCAATCTTGCTTTATGTGGTTTTAGGGGTTGTTGTAGGACTGATTCAATGGCTCTTACGCGGTATTCCCGTTGTAAATACTGTTATGAGCATAGTCAGATATTTGGTCTGGCTGTACAGTGTGGTAGGTGTAATTCTGGCTATCATAAAATTCTTTAAGTAGAGCCGGAATTAACATATTTGTTTAATACCATTGTGTTTTGCGTATGCACGACTACATTTTAATACGTTCAAGAAGAAGAACAATATCTTTAAGAATCTCACAGGATTGTACCGTTACAGTACGGGCTCCTGTTTTTTGTTCAAAAAAAGTCATTGATAAATTTGTGTCCGATCATGAAAAGTGGATAGACAGGCAGATAGAGATTAAGAAGAACCGACCTTCGGTGAAAGATTTTACAGACGAACAGATTAAGGAGTTAAAGAAACAGGCTAAACAGGTACTTACCGAAAGAACAAAATATTATTCGGAAATAACGGGGCTGTATCCTGCATATATTAAAATAACATCCTCGGAAAGAAGATTCGGAAGCTGCACTCAAAAAGGCGGAATATGTTATTCATACAGATTAATCTTGTATCCCGAAAGAGCCGTGGATTATGTGATAGTTCATGAACTGTGTCATTTGCGGCACCGGAACCATCAGAAACCTTTTTACGACCTTGTAAAGAAGTATATGCCCGATTATAAGGAGAGGGATAAACTCCTGAAAAATGCAACCGGAATACCTTTGTAACTACTCCAGCGTTGCATATGCTTTCTTCATAAAATCATCCATGTATGTAATTTCGGTAATCCAGTAATTGACTATTATTTCATCCACTTTTTTGGATTTGGCAAAGTCTATGATATTCATATTACCGCAGAATGCCTTGTTGTATGTGCGGGAATCCACTACATATATGGTCTTGTAGTGAGGCAACAGGAAGGATATTAAAGAATCTCCGAAAGAGTCTTTTATAACCATACACTTAAGATCGGAGTCGGACGATGTGGTTATTTCACTGTATGTTCCGAAACCTCCGTCGGAAAACAGCAGGTAATAATCTTTGTCGGGTTTGACCCTTTCTTTATTGATGAGTCGCTTTTCAATTGAAACATCCTGACTGTTGTAAATGTATTTGTAATCTACTATCGGATAGTATGCGATTATGGTATCGGGATTATCGTAATCGGCCTGTGTAAGGTACGGCTTATTATAAAACCCGAGATAACCTTCCACGACAAGTTTTTCACTGTATTTGCTTAAAGGGATTATTTCCGATTGCCTGTTTCTTGCTTTCATAAGTTCCGTATAGCCGTAATAAGCACCCAGGTGTGTCCAGTGATGATCCGTACGGTAATATATGTATTCATCAACATGTTCGACCATGGAGCGCAATACATTTACATTTTTGACAGACTTATCAATCTTGCTGTTTATCTGTTCGACATTTGCAGCACGGGAACTTAAGAAATCATATTTTGTTAATGCAAGATAGGTGGAGCGGGACGGTGCAAGCATGCTGTATACTTCAATATCCGGTCCCGCCATCTTCTTTATTTTATTTATGTAATTTGCGTAGTTATCATATGCTTCTTCCGAATAAGTATCCAGCTTGAATGTCTCATCACCGATGGTAATATACATGCCTGTTGCGGCACCGGAACCGGTAGGTTCTTCTTCTACAGGCGTGGGAGCGGGTGAAGGGGACGGTGATGCCGAAGGCTCATCGGAAGTTTCGGGATTATGTGCTTGCGTTTCCGTCGGAACGGGAGAAACCGATGCCACAGGTGTCTGTGTAGGTTTGGGTGTCTTTGTCGGAGCCGGTTCCGTTCCTATAACCGATATGGAGATACGATTCTTTTCTATTCCGAAGTTCTTCTTTATTTGCACATTTGCCTGTATCAGATTTTCTCTCAAGAGCAAGGTGTCGGAATAATAGTCATTCCAGCCTGATGCATAACTCTTGTCAAACACTGATTGGAAAGAGAATACCGGTTTTTTTGCAAGGGTGCGGTTTTCCTGTAAAGATATTTCACTTTTGTCGGGATTTAACAGATTCAGCAACCCGAAAACCGTTATAAATACAACGAATATCAATGTGTCAAGTTTTATTCTTCTCATTAAAACTCATCCCTTTCCGTCCTGTAGAATATATCATAAATTCCCGGTAAAAACCAATATATAAAAGGTTTATATCAATCAATATGATTAATAAAATAAATGGACTTATTTGTATGACAACTATATCGGAAACTATGTTGCTATCGGTAATTTAGCCACTACCTCTCCTAAATCGTTTATAACGCCGGTCTCGATAAATCCGTAGGAAGCATATAAGTGTCTTGCCGTATCGTTATGCGGATCATATGACAGGCATATTGCTTTGGCTTTACCTTCGGGAAATGTCTTTATAACCTCAATTACCTTTGCAAAAGCCTCTTTTCCGTAACCCTTTCCCTGATACTGAAGCCCTATCATGAAACTTACCACTTCATAACAGTTTTCGTGATAATACTTGCTGTCTTTAGCATATTTATGGACCAATATGACTATTCCCACAACAGTCTCATCATTATATATTGCGTATGCAATAGGGGGGAATTTATCATTGGTTGCCGCTACATAAGCCTGTGCCAGTGCATATACATTATCTTCTACGAAATCCTGCTGATTGTCGGTTACACCCAGTGACAGGCACTGCTCGAAGTTCTCCCATGTTATCTTTTTTAATTCCACCATTAAAGGTTTATCCTCCAAAACCGTAAAATACCGGTTTATTTAAAGTACTGAACATAATTGATTTATGGTAATTTAACGACTTGAAACTGCACATAAACCCACATGTTATCTGCTGATGATTCCCGTCTGCCATACCTGATAAATCTGAGAACGGCGGATAAAAAGCATAAGTGACAGCATTTATAGTATATTATCAACAGTCAAAATACAAGATGGTAATTTAAAATAATATGGAAAATAATCAGACAAATAATCAGAGCATAATAATAGGATAAATAGATGATATAATGTTAGCGGGACGGAGAGATTGTTATGTTTTTTGACATTGTTGAAAAGACCGATAAGTATCTGGAATATATGGACTATTTCATATTGGGACCGTCGGTTGTACGTTGTATCCATTCCGACGATTTACTGATGAATTTCGATTTGTTCAATGCTTCGGACAGCAATGCCGGCAGTGTGCTTTTACGTTCAAAAGATAACGGCAACACCTGGATAGAACAGGGGCTTATAGAAAAATCCTGTGTATATGATTTTAACAACAGCCGGGTTAAAAGCGGCTACGGTGCGCTGTATTGTGATACCGATGCAAAGGTAATTTTATATGTAGCAAATGATACATACTGGGAGGAAAATAAGATAGCTTCCCTGTGGAGAATGAGGACCTTGTATTACAGACTGTCATTTGATGACGGATATACCTGGACGGATAAGAAATACATTGTACAAAAAGGCGATTGCTATAACACAAAACACTTTATGAAATCTGTGGAATTCGGAGTTAATATGGCAGCTACGGTTTCGCCCCTCATAGTACGTGCAAAAGATAACAGCCTTCTGGTGCCGGTACAGGTACAGATGCTTAATAAAGACGGTACTCTTTTTAATCCCACAGGTATGGGATATATGAAAGCGGGGGCTTTAAAAGCGGCATGGAACAGTGAAAAACTTGAATATGAATGGGATTTAGGGGAGTATGTGACTGTGGAGCCGGACAAATCGATAAGGGGACTGTATGAGCCTGCATTCGGAATAATAGACGGAAAAGAAAATGAAATATTAATGGTTATGCGTAACAGCAATTATACGCAGTCGGACAGCATAATCGGTGCAAAATTCTACAGTATATCAGAAGATTACGGCTATACCTGGTCAGATCCCGAAATGCTTCTGTATGATGACGGCAGTATAATGTACTCTTCTTCAAGCATACCCAAATTGCTCAATCACAGTAACGGTAATCTCTATTTCATAGGTGTAATAAACCGAGAAAACCCCAAAGGAAACCTGCCCAGATATCCTTTATGCATAGCAAAAGTCGATAAGGAAACTAAAAGGATAATAAAAAAGAGTGTTACCGTTATCGACACTAAAAGAGAGCATCACAACTTAAGTGTAAAAACTTCCAATGTAGTGGACTATTCCAATCACGGAGTTTATGAGGATAAAGAAACAGGGAATATAGTTGTGTTGGCTCCTTACAGGGAGGATCTTACAAAATATCCCTGTTATCTTAATAAATACGTTATTAAGGTTTAATAAGCATTCTGTTTTTGTAATGCTGTCTAAACTTTGTTTCCGTTTTCACTCTACAATCTTGTAGTAACTATGCGCGGTTAGCGAATATGCCGCCATGTAGAATAGTGTAAAAGCCGCTACGGTTATTACGGTACAGTTTATGAATAGCGGTACATTTGTAAGGTACAATACTCCTAATATTTTTGTTATCATTCTGAATGCGAAAACAATATGTATAATTGCCATTATTAAAGGCAGGAAAAATACCGTAAGTACTTGTGAGCGTATGGATTGTCTGACTTCGGCTTTTGTCATGCCTACTTGCTGCATTATATGAAACCTCTGCTTGTCTTCATAACCTTCGGAGATCTGTTTGTAGTAGATTATGAGGACGGTTGCCATCATAAAAAGCACTCCTAAAAACAACCCTAAGAAAAACAGTCCTCCGTAAATTGCGTAAAACACGTATTCTTCTTCCGCTTTGGATATTGTATTGATGGAAATGTTTTCTTCAAGCCTTTCAAAGGTAACCT